>ERZ812616.3127-NODE-3127-length-12279-cov-11.119601_pt1 | contig 12279 bp, 8 predicted proteins | sample MGYA00376249_ERZ812616 | MGnify/ENA primary metagenome ERZ812616 (study PRJEB26924, sample SAMEA4378265) | human gut metagenome | biome: human gut; feature: human-associated habitat; material: faeces | place: China | collected 2013 ... | reverse complement strand
TCGCTCTTGATGCCGAAATCGGTGCGCAGGCGGCTGCCGCCCCACAGATAATCCTGGCAGCTCGGGGTCAATTTCAGAATTGCCATACCGCTCACGCTTTCATCATGTCCGCGGCGGCTTTGGCCAGCGCGGCGTTCACGGCATCGGCGGCTGCCTCACTGTCGCCGACGGCGGAAAGATAAACTTTAATTTTCGGCTCGGTGCCGGAGGGGCGGACCATCAGCTTATGCCCGCCGTCCAGATGGTATTCCAGCACGTTGGCGCGGGGCAGGCCGGTGCCGTCGGTGTCGTAGTCCACGACGGACTCCACCTTGTACCCGGCAATGTCCTCCGGGGCGTTGGCGCGCAGCTTCTTCATCAGCTCCTGCATCGTGTGCATGCCGCTCTCGCCCTCAAAGGCAAAGCTGCACAGCGCATTGCGGTAGTAACCGAACTCCCTGTACAATGCCTCGATGGCGTCCAGCAGCGTCTTGCCCTGCTGGGCGTACCAGGCCGCGGCCTCGCAGACCAGCAGCGTCGCGTTGACAGCGTCCTTGTCGCGGACGTGGCCGCCGGACAGGTAGCCGTAGCTCTCCTCAAAGCCGAAGATATAGCGTTCGGGACGCCCCTCGGCCTCCAGCTTGCCGATCTGCTCGCCGATGAACTTAAAGCCGGTCAGGGTGCGGCGCAGCTCGACGCCGTATTTTTTTGCCACCGGCGCTGCCATATCGGTGGAGACAATCGTCGTTACCGCCACGGGGTCGGCGGGCATCGTGCCCTGTGCCAGACGGGTGCGGCAGATATAGTCCAGCAGGATGATGCCCATCTCGTTGCCGGTAATCAGCCGGTAGCCGCCCTTGCCGTCCGGCACGGCGGTGCCGCAGCGGTCACAGTCGGGGTCGGTGCCCAGCAGCAGATCGGGGCGGACCTTGTCGCACAGCTCCAAGCCTTTTTGCATAGCTTCGCGGATCTCGGGGTTCGGGTAGGGGCAGGTCGGGAAGTCGCCGTCGGGCTTTTCCTGCTCGGGCACAACGGTCACATGGGTCACGCCGAGCTTTTTCAGCAGCTTTTTCACACATTCCAGACCCGTGCCGTTCAGCGGGGTGTAGACGAGCTTGAGCGCGTCGATGCCCGCGCCGTCGCCGACGCGCTGGTCATAGACAGCCTGCACAAAATCATCGAGGCATTTTTCGTCAATTGTCACAATGCGGCCCGCGGCGGCGGCAGCGTCAAAATCTGCCAGCCGGACATCGTCAAAGCAATCAATTTTTTCGATAGCTGCCAGAATTTTCTCGGCAGCCTCCAGCGTGATCTGGCAGCCGTCCGCGCCGTAGACCTTGTAGCCGTTGTACTTAGCGGGGTTGTGGCTGGCCGTCACGCAGACGCCCGCGCCGCAGCCGAGGTACCGCACCGCCCACGAAAGCGCCGGGGTCGGCTCAAGCCGGGGGTACATGCAGGCGGTAATGCCGTTCGCGGCCAGCACGCGGGCGGTCTCGCGGGCGAACAGCGCACCGTTATGGCGGCTGTCGTGGGCGATGGCTACCTTTTTGGGCAGGCCGGACGCATTGAGGTAGTCCGCCAGCCCCTGCGTTGCCTTGCGCACGGTGTAGAGGTTCATCCGGTTCGTGCCCGCGCCGATCACGCCGCGCAGGCCGCCGGTGCCGAATTCCAGATCGCGGTAAAAGCGGTCCGTGACGGCGTCGTCGTCGCCCGCGATGGAGACGAGCTCGGCTTTGACGGCGTCGTCCAGATCCGGCTGGGCAAGCCAGCGGTTATAGAGATCGTTTATATTGTTCATGGAGTTTCTCCTTTATCTTCCCTTGGGTCCTGCGGGCAGCCGCAAGCCGCCCGCCTCTCTATTATCTTGCATTTTTACCGCTTTTGCAAGTACCAAATCTTTGTCGGCACCGCCGGATTTTCCGGTCAGCCCTGCCAGACACCTTTTATTTCCTCCGCTTCACTTTCCGCCAGCGCCGGGGCGCCGGAATTGGCAAACAGGCTGCCATAGCGGTAGAGCCCCGCGCCCTGCACCCCTAAGCGGGCAAGCAAAGCAAGCTGGTCGGCCAGCGCATGGCCGGAAAACCACTCGGAGCCGGCATCGGACCCATCCCCTGCGCCGACGCGGTAGGCCCCCAGCCCGGCGTACAGCTTCACACCCGCCGCGCGGGGCAGTGCGGCCCACGCGGCGGCCAGCTGCGCAAAGCTGTTCGACGCATCGCCATTTTTTATATATTCCTGCCCCCAATAAAGCTGGGGCATCAGGTAATCCACAGTCCCCTGCCGCAGCCAGCGGGCCGCGTCGCTGTATTGCAGGGTGTAGTTCTGCTCCGGGTCGCCCGCCGGGGCTGCGCCGAACCGCACGCCGTACCGCCGGGCCGCGGCGTGGCAAAGCTCCATCAGGGCGTTCACGTTCTCCCGCCGCCAGTCGTCCTGCGTCAGTGTGCTGCCGCTGGCCGCGTAGTCCGCCGCGTCAAAGGCCGGGTCGGTGGTGGGGTAAAAATAGTCGTCAAAGTGGATGCCGTCCACAGCGTATCTTGCGCACAGCTCCCCCACCCCGTCGGCAATGTACTGCCGCACGTCCGCGTTGGCGGGGTCGAGATACGCGCCGGTGTCGGTGTACCTGACCCAGTCCGGGTGCAGCCGCGCCGGGCTTGCGCCGCACAGCGCCGGGGTCTGCCCGGCCTGGATGCGGTAAGGGTTGACCCAGGCTTCCAGCTGTAAGCCCCGCGCGTGGGCGGCGTCCACCAGCAGTGCCAGCGGGTCAAACCCGGGGTCCTGCCCCTGCGTGCCGGTGCAGAGGTGGCTGAACGGAAAGTAGTCGCTGGGGTAGAGCGCATCGCCGAAGGGCCGCACCTGCGCCAGCACGACTGTTGCGCCAATCGACTGTATATTGTCCAGCATTGTGCCGATTGCCTGCGTGAACGCCTCCGCCGACGAGAAATCGACCTGCTCCCATTCCAGATAGCTGACCCACACAGCGCGGTAGGGCGCGGCGGCCCGGGCGACGGCGGTTGGGGTGGGGGTCGGCGCCGCAGCGGGGGCCGGGACAGCCTTTTGCGGCAGTGCAAGCAGCGGCGCAAGCAGAAAGACGGCTATTATAAATAAGTAGAATCCGATTCGACGCATGGCATGTACCTCCTGCGGTATGTATATGCGGGGCGGGCAGCGGGTAGGACAGGGCCGCCGGGAGGCCGCCCCTGCGGCTATCCGCTGCCGGGCGGTCATGGGGTCTCCCCTTACCACATTGACAAAAAACACCCTGCAATGCTATAATGTTCTTATATATAACACAATTTTTATCTACCCATTCCTTCACACAAAGGCGGAAGCATTATGACCAGAGAACAGGTCGAAACAGAAATGGCCCAATACCGCACCATCTTTACTGTGGTGCGGCTGCTGGATGCTGCGCAGGTCGGCGGCGAGGAGTCCATCAACAGCTTTTGCAGCTGCTACAGCTATTGGGGCAAAAACGCCCCCTGCCGGAACTGCATCTCCCGGCAGGTGCTGGAGGATCACCGCCAGCGCACCAAGCTGGAATACATGGACAGCGAGGTCTTTCAGGTCACCGCCGTCTACCGCGAGGTCGACGGCGTTCCCTGTGTCATGGAGCTGATCCAGAAGCTGGACGGCGAGACCCTCATTGACCCCGAAAACGGGGAACGCCTGATAGACAGCATCGCGAGCTACCACACCAAGCTCTACCACGATGCACTGACCGACAGCTACAACCGCCTCTACTTTGAGGACGCGCTCAAGGACAAGACCGACCCCGCCGGTGTAGCCGTGCTGGATCAGGACGACTTTAAATTGATCAACGACACCTACGGCCATCAGGCCGGCGACATAGCGCTGCGCACCTGCGTTGACGTGGTGCGCGCCTGCATCCGCAAATCGGACGTGCTCATCCGCTACGGCGGCGACGAGTTCCTGCTGGTGCTGCCGGGCATTGAGCGCGCGGCGTTCCTGGCCAAGCTGGACCGCATCCGGGAGCAGCTGCACACTGCCAGCGTGCCGGGGTATTCCCGTCTGCAGCTGTCCGCCAGCATCGGCGGCGTGATAACGCAGCCCGGCGAGACCGTGGAGCAGGCAGTCTCCCGCGCCGACAAGCTGATGTACCAGGCCAAGAACCGCAAAAACATGGTCGTGACCGAGGACAACGCCCGGGACAGCGCTTTGAGCGCTGCCGGGCGCGAAAGCCAGACCCGCCAGAGCATTTTAATTGTGGACGACTCCGAGATGAACCGCGCCATTCTGGCGGAGATCCTGGGCAGCGACTACAACATTCTGGAGGCGACGAACGGCAGGGAATGCCTGGCCATGCTGGAGCAGTACGACACCGGCATCGCGCTGATCCTGCTGGACATCGTCATGCCGGTCATGGACGGCTTTGCGGTGCTGAGCGAGATGAACCGCAGCCACTGGATCGAGGACATCCCCGTCATCATGATCTCGAGCGAGGACGCCGACACCGTTGTGCGCCGCGCCTACGAGCTGGGTGTCTCGGACTATGTCAGCCGCCCGTTCGATGCGGGCGTCGTCTACCGCCGCGTTTTCAACACGATCAAGCTCTACGCCAAGCAGCGGCGGCTCGCCTCGCTGGTGACGAGCCAGATCAAGGAAAAAGAGAAAAACACCAAGATGATGATCTCGATCCTGAGCGAGGTCGTCGAGTTCCGCAACGGCGAGAGCGGCCAGCACGTGCTGCACATCGGCACGCTGACCCAGCGCCTTCTGGAGCGGCTGACGCAGAAAACCGACAAGTATGACCTGCCGCCCGAAACGCAGGAGCTGATCGTCATGGCATCGGCGCTGCACGACATCGGAAAGGTTGCGATAGACGATAAGATCCTGAACAAGCCCGGGCGGCTTACCCCGGAGGAGTTCGATCTTATGAAAACCCACACCGTTGTGGGCGCGAACATGCTGGACCATCTGGGCCGCTATAAAAACGAAGCGCTTGTCAAGACCGCCCACGACATCTGCCGCTGGCACCACGAGCGCTGGGACGGCCGCGGCTACCCCGACGGCCTGGCCGGGGACGACATCCCGATTTCGGCGCAGATCGTCTCGATGGCGGACGTCTACGACGCGCTGGTCAGCAAGCGCGTCTACAAGGCCGCCTACTCACCGGACACCGCGGTGCAGATGATCCTGCACGGCGACTGCGGGCAGTTCAACCCCCTGCTGCTGGAATGTCTGGTGGAAATTCAGGACGTCTTAAAAGCCGAGATCGTCGGGCGGGAGAACGAATCGGAGCTCGCGGCGGCGGAAACCTCTGCGGAGGGGTCAAGACCCCTCCCTACGATGCCACGATAACGAGCGGTTTGTAGGGAGCGGTCTTGACCGCTCCGTGCCCGTGCGCGGCGGCGGAAACCTCCCCCTACCGCGCCACTATAAATTGTGTAATTGTTATGATATTGCGGATTCTGTTGAAAATATCCTCTGTCTATGGTAAAATAAGAAGATAACTATTAGAGAGGACTTCTCCTTCTTCATGACAAGTAAACGCGAAAAGCTGCAATACGCTTATGTATTTTTCGCCGACCTGCTCACGATGGCCGTCAGCGTGCTGCTGGCGTGGCTCATCACCGACGGGCTGTTCGGCGTGCTGATCCCCTACACCAGCACCGATTGGCTGCAGACCCTGTGCCTGCTGTTTGTGGCGTTCGTCGTCACCTTCTTCTTCTTTGACCAGGACAAAAACATCGTAACACGGTCCGAAAATGAGGAAATCGGCCTTTCCCTCCGGTTCAACATCGCGCTCGGCCTTGTGTATGCAGGCTGCATGCTGCTGGCCAAGGCCACGATGCTGGACTCCCGTTATTTTGCGGTCACGGTGCCCGCGGTCAACGCGGTGCTGCTGCCGTTCTCCCATGCGATTTTAAAGCGGCTGCTCATCCGGTTCCAGCGCAGCTGGGGCATGGAGACGCTCGTCGGCGTCGTCACAACGTCGGACCGGGCCGAGCGGCTGATCCCCGAGATTCAAAAGGACTGGTCCCGCCGGGTCGTGGGCGTCTCGCTGCTGGAGGCCACGCCCGCCGCGATCTCCACCAGAGTCTGCGGCGTCGAGGTCAAGGCGACGTTCGACGACTTCATGGACTGGATCCGGCGCGAGGCGCTCGACGAGGTCTATGTCGATGTGCCGATGGACAGCGGCGAGAGCTTCATCCCCTATCTGGACGAGATGGAAAGCATGGGCCTGACCGTGCACTTCCGTCTGCCGCTGCTGGACCGCATTGAGGAAGCCTGCTGCGACGAGACGAGCGCCGCGCGGCTGAGCCGGTCCCTGGGGCGCTGCGCCGGGGGCAACATCGTCACGATGGGCACCGTTGAATTGCAGCTGCGCGACCAGATCGCCAAGCGCTGCATGGACGTGGTGGGCGCTGTCATCGGCTGCATCATCAGCATCCCGATCATCGCGGTGGTCGCCATCCCGCTCAAGCTCGAAAGCCCCGGCCCGCTGTTTTTTAAACAAAAGCGTGTGGGCCGCAACGGGCGGTATTTTTACATCCACAAGCTGCGCAGCATGTACGTGGACGCCGAGGCCCGCAAGAAGGAGCTGATGGCCCAGAATGAAATGAACGGCCTGATGTTCAAAATGGAGGATGACCCCCGCGTGACCAAGGTGGGCAAATTCATCCGCCGCACCAGCATTGACGAGCTGCCGCAGTTTTTTGACGTGCTGCGGGGCGATATGAGCCTTGTGGGCACCCGCCCGCCGACGGTGGACGAGTACAAGCAGTACGAGAGCCACCACAAGCGCCGCCTGTCGATGAAGCCGGGCATCACCGGCCTGTGGCAGGTCAGCGGGCGCAGCGACATCGAGGATTTTGAGGAGGTCGTCAAGCTCGACGTAGCCTACATCGACAACTGGTCCCTCTGGGGCGACGTAAAGATTTTGTTCAAAACGATTTACGTTGTGTTCGCGGGGAAAGGGGCGAAATGATAGCAAGCAGCCGTTCCGGAAAGGGACGGCTGCTTTTTTTACTGCCGCGCGGCCCCTACAGGGAAGCTGACGCTGCCGCAAAGCACCCGGAGCGGTCAAGACCGCTCCCTACGAACTGCCGCTCACGGGTGCCTTGTAGGGAGGGGTCTTGACCCCTCCGGGCAGCCGGTGTCTGCCGCGCGGCCCCTACAAAAAACCTTCCTCCACGCCAAAACGGGGCCCGCTTTTCGGCAGGTCCCGTTTTGGTTGGTATAGGAAAATAATAAGAAAATGGCTTGTTTATCCCCGCATTACACGATCTTGCGGGATTTGTGGACGCCGGTCTTGAGGAACTCGACCCATTCCGCAATGTTCACGGCGTGGTCGCCCAGGCGCTCAAGGTACTTATCGATCATAAATAAGTCCAGCGCCGTCTCGGCATCGCCGGGGTGGGCGGCGATGTAGGCCGCAATTTCCTTGGAAATGCGGCTGAACATCGCGTCGCAGTCGTCGTCGCGGGCAATGACCTGCGCGGCGGTGGACAGGTCCACCTGCACGTAGGCGGCAATGGCGTCCTTGACCATGTGCAGGGCAATGTCGCCCATCGCGTACAGGTCGTCCAGCACGCCGACGGTGCGTGCGCCGTCCGGGTGGAGATGGAGCGTTATCTCGGCAATGTCGCTGGCCTGGTCGGCGATGCGCTCAATGTCGGTGACCATCTTCAGCGCCGTGGAGACCTTGCGCAGGTCGCCCGCCACGGGCTGCTGGCGCAGAAACAGCGTTAAGCAGCGGTGCTCGATCTCATGCTCGGCGGAGTCGATTTCGCTGTCCCGGGCAATAACGCTGCGGGCCAGCTCGGTGTCGCCGGAGCGCAGGGCGGTCATGGCGCTCTCGATCGCGCCGCCGGCGGCGTGGCCCATGCGGGCCAGCATCGTGTCAAGCTGCAGCAGCTCGGCGTCGTACATTTTTCGTACACTCGTACCCATTTGTCGTACCTCCTTAGCCGAAGCGGCCCGAGATGTAATCCTCGGTGCGCTTGTCCACGGGCGTGGCGAACACACGCTCCGTCGGGCCCATCTCCACCAGCTCGCCCAGCAGGAAAAATGCCGTCTTATCGCTGATACGCGCAGCCTGCTGCATGTTGTGGGTGACCATGACGATGGTGTAATTCTCTTTCAGCTCCGTGGCCAGCTCCTCGACCTTGGACGTCGAGATGGGGTCCAGGGCGCTCGTCGGCTCATCCATCAGCAGGACCTCTGGCTCAACGGCCAGGGCGCGCGCAATGCAGAGGCGCTGCTGCTGGCCGCCCGACATGCCCAGGGCGCTCTTGTTCAGGCGGTCCTTGACCTCGTCCCAGATGGCCGCGCCGCGCAGGGATCTTTCCACGATCTCATCCAGCTGCGCTTTATTACGGATGCCGTGGGTGCGCGGGCCGTAGGCGATGTTGTCATAGATGGACATCGGGAAGGGGTTCGGCTTCTGGAACACCATGCCGACGCGCTTGCGCAGGACGTTGACGTCCATCTTGTCCTTGTAGATGTCCACGCCGTCGAGCTTGATGTCGCCGGAGATGCGGCAGCCCTCGACGAGGTCGTTCATGCGGTTCAGGCTTTTCAAAAACGTGGATTTGCCGCAGCCGGACGGACCGATGAACGCGGTGATCTCCTTTTCCGGGATGTCGATATTGATATTTTTTAGCGCATGGAAGCTGCCATAGTACAGGTCCATATTGCGCACTTCAAATTTGTTCATGAAATGACCTCACATTTTATCTCTGCTCTGTGCAATGCAGCGGTAGGGGCCGGGCATGCGCGGCGCCGGGGAAGGGGCTGCTGCGCGGAGAGTGCCCGGAGCGGTCAAGACCGCTCCCTACATGGCACCCGTGAACGGCGAATCGTAGGGAGGTGCGGGGTTGTAAGCGTGGGACCACGGTTGAGCGTAGCGAAACCGGGGAGCGAACAATGTTTGCCCCTGCGGGGCAAACAACCGCATGAGCGGGCCAGCTTTGCTGGCTGGCGGCGCTCGTTGTGCGCCGCCAAGCGGTCTTGACCCCTCCGCGGGGTTTGCGCTGCCGCATACTCCCACGGGCGGATATGGAATCCGCCCCTACGGTGCAGGGCATTGCCCTTTACCGTTTTGCCAGTTTCCCGGCTGCCAGCCCGGACAGGCCGTTGATGACCAGCACCAGCACCAGCAGGACCACTGCCGTGCCGTAGGTCTGGCCGATGTACAGGCCCTCGTTCGAGAGCAGGTACATGTGTACGGCCAGGGTGCGGGTGGAGCTGAACAAGCTGGACGGGATCTTTGCCACAGAGCTTGCGGTATAGATCAGCGCGGCGGTCTCGCCGACGATGCGGCCCGTGGCCAGAATGACGCCGGACAAAATGCCGGGCATGGCGGACGGCAGCACGATCGTGAACACCGTGCGCAGCTTGCCCGCGCCCAGACCAAAGCTGCCCTCGCGGTAGGAGTCGGGCACTGCGATCAGCGCCTCCTCCGTCGTGCGCATGATGACGGGCAGAACCATGATGGCCAGCGTGAACGCACCGGCGATCATCGAATAGCCCCAGTGCAGCTTGGTAACGAAGAACAGCATACCGAACAGGCCGTAGACGATGGACGGGATGCCCTGCAGCGTCTCGGTGGTGACGCGCACGGCCTTGACCAGCTTGCTGCCGCGGCGGGCGTACTCGACCAGCCAGATGGCCGCAAAGATGCCCAGCGGCGTCGAGATCGCCAGCGAGAAGGCGGTCATCAGCACCGTGTTGATGAGCGCGGGCGTCAGCGAGACGTTCTCGGAGTTATACTCCCAGGCGAACAGCTCGGGCTTCAAATTGGGGATGCCCATGACCAGAATGTAGCCGATGAGGAACACCAGCACCGCGGCGGTCAGCAGGGCGGCAATGCGCACAAGCCAGCGCAGCGCGGCGGCCTGCGCACGGGCGGCGCGGCGGTTGCTGCCGCCGGCGGGCAGGAACTCATGCGGTTTTGCGTAGGTCATATCGGCGGCTGTTTGCGCTGCGGCACTCTCAGGCATAGTCCTTACCCCCTTTCACAAGGCTGAAGCAGAGGTTGATAAGCAGGATGAATACGAACAGCACAACGCCGGTGGCAATCAGCGCCTCGCGGTGGAGGTCGGCGGCGTAGCCCATCTCGATGACGATGTTCGAGGTCATCGTGCGCAGGCCCTGGAACAGACCCTTGGGCATCCAGGTCTGGTTGCCCGCGACCATGACGACGGCCATCGTCTCACCGATGGCGCGGCCAATGCCGAGGATGACTGCCGACAGCACGCCGGATTTTGCGGCGGGCAGCACGGCGTAGAACACGCTGCGCTCATGCGTCGCGCCCAGGGCAAGGCTGCCCTCGTAGTAGCTGTCGGGCACGGCGTCGAGGCTCGCCTTGCTGACCGTGATGACGGTGGGCAGGATCATGATGCCCAGCAGCACGGCGGCAGTAAACAGGCTCATGCCCTTGCCGCTCTTGACGTGGAGCACGGTTTTGAAGAACGGCGACTTGACCATGGCCTGCACGGCGGGCACAAGCACGATCATGCCGAAGAAACCGTAAACGACGGACGGGATGCCGGCCAGCAGCTGCACCGCCGGGAGCATGACCTTATTGATGCGGGGCGACGCGAACTTGGACATGTAGATGGCCGTCAGCAGGCCGATGGGCACGCCGACGAGGATAGCCCCCGCCGTGACGTAGATGCTGCCCAGGATCATCGGCAGGATGCCGAAGATGTCGTTGCCGGGCTTCCATGTCGTGCCCAGCAGGAACTTGAGCGGGCCGATCTTGAACAGGGTGGGCACACCGTTGGCAAACAGGAAGATGCAGATCAGCGCCACCGCCAGGATGGACACACAGGCGCAGAGAGTGAACACGCCCTGCATAACGCCTTCTTTTAGCTTGGAGGTCATTTTCCTATACTCCTTATGCTCGTAGATTGGTTATGATACCCAAAAAGCCTTCCCCCTAGGGGGGGGAAGGTGGCGCCGCAGCGCCGGATGAGGGGCGGCCTTGCCTTACCAACCCGTGAACGGGTTATCTTGGGAAGCCCGCCCCTCATCAGTCCGCTTCGCGGACAGCTTCCCCCTAGGGGGAAGCCTTTTTCTTTTTACTGCACATCCGCCCAGGTGGTCAGCTCGCCGGTGTAGATGCCCTTGATCTGGTCAACGGTCAGGTCGTCGGTGGTGTTGCCGGGGTTGACGACGACGGCGATGCCATCCAGCGCCAGGACGGTAGCCTTGGCGCCGCCCTCGACCTCGGAGTCCTTCAGCTCACGGCTGGCCATGCCGATGGTGTAGGTGCCCTCCAGCGCACCGGAGACGCCGGTGGTGGAATCGGTGGTCTGGAGCTCCAGCTCGGCGTTGGGGTTGACGGTCTTGTAAGCCTCGATCAGCTTCTCCATGAGCGGAGAGACGGAGGAAGAACCGCCGACGACGATCTTGCCCTCGGGCTGGGCGGAGGTAAAGTCCGCGCCGTCCTCACCGATGTAGCCGTTGTCGGTAGCGATGGCCTGGCCGTCCTTGCTCAAGACATAGGCGATGAAATCGACGGCCACGGGGTCCGTCGCGTCGCCGTTGGTGACGATGTTGAACGGACGGGACAGAACGTAGCTGCCGTCCTTGACGGTCTCGGCGGAGGCCTCGACGCCGCCGACGGTGACAGCCTTGACGTCATTGCTCAGAGAGCCGAGGCTGATGTAGCCGATAGCGGTCTCATCGTTGGCGACGGCGGTCATGACACCGTTGGTGCTGGACTGGATGGCGGCGGCCTCGGTGGTGTTATCGACCTTCTTGCCGTCGGCGTTCTTCTCCTCGACACCGGTCAGCTCGATGAAGGCGCCGCGGGTGCCGGAGCCGTCCTCACGGGAGATGACCGTGATGTCCTGGTCGGCGTCGAAGTCACCGGCAGGGGCAGCCTCGGTGGAAGCGGCGGTGCTCTCTGCAGGGGCAGAGGAAGCAGCGGCGGAATCGGCAGAGCCGCAGGCAGCCAGGCTCAGAGCCAGCGCAGCAGCGGTAACGGCAGCAATTGCAGAAGTACGTTTCATGTGTGTATTCTCCCTTTTTCCCAAATTTATGTGGTATAGTTTGGATGTTTTGCCAGTGCTTCACCGGAAGCAAGCTAATTGTACCGCGGTTTTGCGCCGGTTTCGACCATAGTACGGTACAATCGCGGTAAAGGTTTTGCAAAGAGGGGGCAGGTTTTGTGTAGAGCGTGTAAAGTTTGTAAAGTTTGGGGAAAGGGAGAGGGGTGGGGATGGAGTTAGGAGAGAGGAGTTAGGAGTGGATTGGGCGGCAAAGGGGTGACGGGGCGGCGGCGGAAAGCCCGTCAAAGCCCCTCAGGCCTCGCAGGCTCGGCCAGCT
>ERZ812616.3126-NODE-3126-length-12286-cov-6.116425_pt1 | contig 12286 bp, 8 predicted proteins | sample MGYA00376249_ERZ812616 | MGnify/ENA primary metagenome ERZ812616 (study PRJEB26924, sample SAMEA4378265) | human gut metagenome | biome: human gut; feature: human-associated habitat; material: faeces | place: China | collected 2013 ... | reverse complement strand
CCGCCCGGCGGGCGGCGAGGCACGAAGCGGAGCGCATCCCCTATTTTTTAAGGATGCCAACGGCATCCTTAAAAAATAATCACGTCTTGATCCCCATCGTCTCCCACTTGCCGCTGCGGTAGCGCAGGAAGAAGATGGCGCCGCGCACCGACCAGTCCACGATCGCGTGTGCGAACCACACACCGATGACGCCGTAGCCCATGTATTTGCCCAGCACGTACGCAAGCAGCACGCGCACGACCCACATCGTCAGCATACTGGCGAGCATCGTGAACTTCGCGTCGCCCGCCGCACGCAGGAAGCCCGGCACCATAAACGCCGGTACCCAGATGAAGATGGATGAGATGCCGTGGATCAGCGTGACCGTGACGGCGAGCTTTTCCGCCTCTGGTGAGACGTTGTAGACGCGCATGATGAGTGGCAGCAGCGCGATGATCGTCAGGTTGACGGCCGCCATGATGCCGTAGGTCCACTTGACAATTTTTCTGAGATACGCGCGTGCCTGATCGAATTCGCCCGCGCCGACGCACTGGCTCACGACCGCGGCAAGGCCCAAGTTGATGGCCTGACCGGCAAAGCAGTTGAAGTTTGAGATGGTGTTGCCGATGGCGTTCGCCACCATCGATGCCGTACCGAACGTCGAAATCAGGCTGAAAAGTACGAGACGCCCCAGCTGGAACATGCCGTTTTCGACGCCGCTCGGCACGCCGATGTAGAAGATGTTCTTCATCAGGCGCATATCGACACGAAAGCCGCGGATATCAGAAAGGTGCAGCATCAGATCGCGGTTGAAGAGCAGCGAGAGGATGACGACTGCCGCGACCGTGCGGGACACGAGCGTCGGGATCGCGACGCCCGCGACGTCCATACCGAAGCCAAAGATCAAAACGGCGTTGCCGATCACGTTGATACTGTTCATCAGGAGCGAAACCTTGAGCGACACGTCGCTGTGGCCCATCGTGCGGAACAGCGCCGCGCCGCCGTTGTAGAGCGCGATGCCCGGAATGGATGCCATCACATATAAATAATAAGTGTTCGTCGCCGCCATGACGTCGGGCTCGATATGGCCGAACATTACGGTCAAAATCTGCGTGCGGAAGAGGTACAGCAGCGCCACGAAGAAGATCGACACCGCGCCGAGCAGCGCGATGAGCTGCTGGCCCGCGTTGCAGGCGTCCTCCTTCTGTCTTTGTCCGATGTACTGGCCCGCAACGGCTGCGCCGCCGGTCGCCATCGCCGAGAAAATGTAGATCATCAGATTGCTGATCGAGTCGACGAGCGACACCGCGCTGATCGCCGCGTCGCCGACGGTCGCAACCATCAGCGAGTCGGCAAGACCCACTGTAATGGCCAGAAGCTGCTCGAGCAGCAGCGGCCACATCAGCGCGACGAGCTGGCGATTCGTAAACATCATTTCCTTGTCAGCGCGCACCGGCGCTGCCAGTTTGCCCATGGTTTCACACTCCTTGTATCGATTGAGCCTGTATCATAAACTATTTGCCTTTCTTTGTCAACGCCGCGTCAAAAAAGATACGGTTTCAGCGCTGCGCCCCAGACCTCGACAAGTTTTTCCTTCGTCCATCTGGCGTTGGCCGGCGAGGTGGAGGGAAGCTGGACGGCCTCGCGCCCGAGCTTCGCGCGGCAGTACTTTTTATAGCAGGCGTAGGATGTGCCGCCGTTGCAGAAGATGGCCTGAATGTCCGCCGCATCCAAAATGACGGACAGATCGTTCGGCACAACGTTCGTGATGCTCGCATCCGACGATCCCACGATCTCGCATGAGCCGATGGTGTCCCACATGGCGACGCCGCGGCGCAGGACCATCGCTTTCTTCTCTTTGACCGTCTTCGGCGTTTCCTCGCCCAAAACAGCGGCGAGCGTCGGCCAGAAGCGGTTCTGCGGGTGCGCGTAGAAAAACGCCGCCTCCCTTGACTTGACCGACGGGAACGAGCCCAGGATCAGCACGCGCGACTTTTCGTCATACAGCGGCAGAATATTGTGGACCTGCGTCTTAAGCTCCATTTTCTCGCCCACCTTTCTGCCTTTTTCGCCATTTTAACACAGGAAAATCAAATCGCCAAGTCCCGTTTCCTCCTTCTGCGTGCGCTTCACGCTTCGCTGCGGAAATGGGTTGGCTTTTCGGCAAAGTCATGTTATAATAAAGTAGATATATATTAAATGTAGGTGCCTTGCCCCGCGTGGGCACGGTCATCTTTGAGAAAGGACAACTATGAAAGACGACGACAATCACATTCTTCTTTTAGAAAAGGGCAAGCGAGGCCTCGTGCAGATCATCTTCGGCCGCACGGGCATCATCATCGTTTCGCTGATCATGCAGATCTTGTTTCTCTTTGCCGCCTTTTACAAGCTCGAGGGCTTTCTGCCCTACTTCTGGGGCGGCAACACGCTGCTGTCGGCGGCAGTCGTGCTGTTTCTGTTCGGCAACGACGACAACCCGACCATCAAGCTCACGTGGTTTTTCATCCTCGCGGTGCTGCCGGTGTTCGGCTTGATTCTGTATGTTTACATCAAGACCGACCTCGGCCACCGGCTGATGATCCGCCGCTACAACGACATCCTGTCGCAGACGGAGCACTTCGCCCCCTCGGAAAGCGCGTGTTCCAAGGAGGAATTACCGGAGGAGCTCCAAAGCCTTGCCTCCTACCTGAATTCCTGCGGCTTCCCCTGCTATCAAAACACACAGGCGCAATACTTCCCCCTCGGCGACGATGCGTTCGAGGTCATGTGCGACGAGCTCCAAAAGGCCGAGCACTTCATCTTCCTCGAGTATTTCATCGTCAGGGAGGGCTACATGTGGGGCCGCATCCTTGAAATTCTCAAGGAAAAGGTCAACGCGGGCGTCGAGGTGCGCGTGCTGTACGACGGCACCTGCGCGGTCGCGCTGCTGCCCTATTCCTACCCCGAAAAGCTCGAAAAGCTCGGCATTGCCTGCAAGATGTTCGCGCCGCTGCGCCCGTTCGTCTCCACGCACTACAACTACCGCGACCACCGCAAGATCATGGTCATCGACGGCAAGATCGGCTTCACAGGCGGCATCAACCTCTCCGACGAGTACATCAACCGCACCTCGCGCCTCGGCCACTGGAAGGACACAGCCATTGCCCTGCGCGGCGACGCCGTGCGCAGCCTGACGCTGATGTTTTTGCAGATGTGGGACGTCAGCTCCGTGCACTTTACGCCCGAAGTCTACAGCAAGTATCTCGACGTGCCGCAGCCGGCGCATGAAAAGGAAGCGGGCTATGTCATCCCCTATGGCGACAGCCCGCTCGACCGCGACCTCGTCGGCGAGATGGTCTATATGGATATCATCAACCGTGCCAACCGTTACGTACACATCATGACGCCGTATCTCATCATTGACAACGAGATGATCACGGCGCTGACCTACGCCGCGCGCCGCGGCGTGGAGGTCCAGCTCATCCTGCCGCATGTGCCTGACAAGGAGATCGCCTTCTCGCTTGCGCACACGTATTACCGCAGGCTGCTTGAAAACGGTGTACAAATTTATGAGTACGAGCCGGGCTTCGTTCACGCGAAGGTCTTCGTCAGCGATGACTGCAAGGCGACCGTCGGCACGATCAATCTGGACTACCGCAGCCTGTACCACCACTTTGAATGCGGCACGTACCTCTATGCGTCCCCAGAAGTCCCAAAAATTGAGCAAGACTTCCACCAGACGCTCGCCAAGTGCGTCCGCGCGGACGCAGAGCTTCTCAAAAACGACCCGTTTATGCGAAAGCTCATCGGCCCCGGCATGCGCATCATCGCCCCGCTGCTGTAAGAAGTAAAAAAGTCGAAACCGAAAGGTTTCGACTTTTTTATTCTCAATTACTTTTCGAGCTGCTCGAGCGCGCTGCACACGGCAGTGTGCTCTTTCTGCACCGCCACATAGAGCGGCTGTACGCTTTCAGGCATCGAATCCTGACCGCGCGCAGCGCTTCCGTCATCTGAGAGCTGGCGTGGGCGAGCGAGCCGAGGCCAAGGTTCAGCGCCACGCCCTTGAGCGTGTGCACCGCGCGGAACGCCGTAGTCGTGTCGCCCGCCTGATGGCCGAAGCGGTCTTTGATGTGCTTGAAGTTGTCCATGTCGATCATGGCGAACGAGAACCGGCCCTCCAGATTCTTGAGCCGCTCGTCGTAATAGCGGCGGTTGTCGACCTTGGTGACCGAGTCCATATACACCTGCCGGTCGCGCACGAGCAGCTGGTTGAGCACATTTTCGCGCTCGAACATGTCGTCGCTCTTGATGCGCTTGACCAGCTCGAGCGAATACGGCCTGCCGTCCACCTCGATGAACGACGCGAGCACATAATAGATATCGCTCTCGCGCGTTTCGATCTTCGTCTGTGGCTTGTGCGTGCGCAGCACCTCCTGCGAAATGCAGTTTTCGCAGAGGCGCTTCTTTTTCCACACCGCGTAGCAGTGCTCGCTCTTTTTAAGCGTGTAGCCCTCATCCGTTTTCGTCAGCTCCACACAGATCGTCGGGGGCGACTAACCGCGCAATGTCAAAGATGCGGCGATATGCTCGGCAATGTTCATGCCGCCCATGATCTTGAGGCGCGAGATGACGGTGCTCTGCAATTCGGAGGGGACCGTAAGCACGCGGCGCAAAAGGCCGTCGATACGCATACGCACGACCATTTCGCCGTCCTGCGGCTCCAAGTGGATATCGCTCGCGCGCTCGGAAAACGCGCGTTCAATGAGGCTGCTGACAAAGCGGATCGTCGGCGCGCTGTCGCCGGAGTCCATCGCCTCCTGTGAAACCTGCACGGGGACGATGTCCGGCGTCGAAGAGCCCGCCTCGCGCTTCATCTCCTCGATGACGCCGGCCGTGCCCTCGCTGCCGTAGAGCAGGCTGATGTCGTGCTCGGTCGTGCGGCGGGTCGCGATCATCGGGATCACACGCTTGCGCGAGGCAACTTTGACCTCCGCCTGCGCAACGAAGTCGAGCGGGTCGCTCATAGCGAGGTACAGCGTATCCTTGACGAGCTTGACCGGCACGACGCAGAACTTCTTGGCGATATTCTTCGGCACATAGCTTGCAAGCTCCACGGGGATGGACACCGCCGTCAGGTCGACGAACTCGACACCGAGCTGCATCTCCAGCGCCTCGATGAGCTGCTGCTCCGTGATAAAGCCGGCGTTGTATATCAGGAAAATGCGCTATTGCTATAAATTTTTTCTAAAAATTGTCAATAATCTTCAGTATTTCTCCCCATTTCGCACATATTTTACAATCCATATTTCTTTTTTCCTCAAATTTATCGTGCATTTTTTACCGTCCGCTGACGGCTCTCCCGTTTTTTTGCGGAAACGCTTCGCCCTTTCCGCTCTTTTTTCAATCATTTCTGGCAAAACAGCAGGAAAAACCGGGAAAATTTCCCTTGAATGTTCCGTGGTTCTGTGCTAAGTTTACATTAAGTATCAAATGTTTCTAAAAAACACGCATAAACAGTTTTTGTTTGGCACTGGCTTTTCCGGTGCCTATTTTCTTGTCCGCCCGCCCCGCGGCGGCATTTCTACAAAAGAACGCGCCCTAAAATGCGTATGAGGTCTACACTATGGTCGAAGCCAAAATCCTGATCGCGGACGATTCGAAAATGAACCAGCAGATCCTTTCCGAAATCCTCGGCGGCCGCTACGAATACCTTATGCCGACGACGGCATACAGGCGCTCGAGCTGCTGCACTCCGAGTTCGACATCGACCTGCTGCTGCTCGACATCAACATGCCCCGCCTCGACGGCTTCGGCGTGCTCGAGGTGATGAAGCAGCGCAACTGGCTGCAGGAGATCCCCGTCATCATCACCTCGTCCGAGGATGACGAATCGTTCATCCAGAAGGCCTACGAGCTCGGCGTAACGGATTACATCCGCCGCCCGTTCAACCTGACGGTCACGCAGCGGCGCGTGAGCAACGCACTCACGCTCTACGCGCGCCAGAAGCACCTTGTCCACCTGGCCGAAGAGCAGGTTTACGAGCACGAGAAGACGAACAGCGCCGTCATCAACATTCTGAGCCACATCGTCGAGTCGCGCAACTTCGAATCCGGCACGCACATTCTGCATGTGCGCGCCATCACGGATATTCTGCTGCGCCAGCTCGTGGCGGCGACGAACCGCTGCCCGCTCTCGCAGGCGCGTATTCCTACGCGCTCGGACAGTTCAGGCCCGAAGGCGGCGGGCATTGACCGATCACGCCGCTTCCTTTGGAACGGCGCGCAAAATAGAAAGGAAGCATCATGACTCACAACAAATTTCTCCCTCGCGTGCTCGCCGCAGCGGCGGCGATGATGCTGCTCGCAGGCTGCGGCAGCAAGGCAGACCCCGGATTTTCCCCGGCGAACCCTGTCAATATCACGATCTGGACGTACTACAACGGTGAACAGCTCGAAGCGTTCAACGCGCTCGTCGACGAGTTCAACTCGACCGTCGGCAAGGAACAGGGCATCACGGTTGAGAGCTCCAGCCACGGCAGCGTGACCGATCTTGAGAACAACGTGCTCGCTTCTGCCGAGGGCAAGGTCGGTGCCGAGGCGATGCCCAACATCTTCTCCGCCTACGCCGACACTGCCTACGCGCTCGATGAGATGGGTCAAATTGCCAATCTGAGCGATTATCTAAGCGAAGAGGACCGCGCCGCCTTTATTGAGGACTATCTGAGCGAAGGCGACTTCTCCGGCTCGGGCAGTATCAAGATCTTCCCCGTCGCCAAGTCGGTGGAGCTGCTGTTTCTCAATGAAACGGACTGGGAGCCGTTCGCCGCCGCCACAGGCGCAACCTATGACGACTTGGCCACGATCGAAGGCCTCGTCTCCGTCGCCGAACGCTACTACGAGTGGACCGACGCGCAGACGCCCGACATCCCGAACGATGGACGCGCGTTTTTCGGCCGCGACGCGATGGCAAACTACATGCTCATCGGCGCCAAGCAGCTCGGCTGCACGATCTTCGACGCACAGGACGGCAGCATGACGCTGAACTTTGACCACGACGCCGTGCGCACCCTCTGGGATAACTACTATGTACCCTTCATCAAGGGCTACTTTTCCGCAAGCGGCCGCTTCCGCAGCGATGATGTGAAGACCGGCAATATCATCGCCTACGTCGGCTCGTCTTCGAGCGCAACGTTCTTCCCCACGCAGGTCATCGCCGACGACATGGACAGCCACGACATCACGCGCAAGGCGCTTGAAAGCCCGAAGTTTGCGAACGGCGAGGACTACGCCGTGCAGCAGGGCGCGGGCATGGTCGTGACGAAGGCGAGCGATGCCGAGATTCAGGCAAGCCTCGTGTTCCTCAAATGGTTCACCTCACCCGAGCACAACATCACGTTCTCTGTCAACTCAGGCTACCTCCCCGTCACGCACGAGGGCAACTCCATCGACGCGATCCGCGCAAGCGGTCTTGCCCTCAGCGATGAGATGGACGAAGTCCTCTCCGCCGCAGTCGACACGGTCAACGAAAACCATCTCTACACGCCCCACGCCTTCTCCGGCGGCACGAACGCCCGCGCCATTCTTGAATATTCCATGAGCGATAAGGCAAGCGCTGACCGCGCCGCGGTCAAAGAGGCAATGGCGCAGGGACAGAGCTTTGAAGAGGCCTCGGCGCAGTTCCTTTCCGACGAATGCTTTGAAGCCTGGTATCAGGATACGCTTGCATCGCTTGAGGCCTTTCAGGGCTGAGTGACTGTTCAATGACAAAAAAGGGGCCGTTTTATGTTCTTTCGCAAACCATCGGATCATGTGCCGCATGTCACCATCTTCCATACGATCCTGCGCTCCATGCTCTGGATCCTGTTCATCGAGATCGCGATGCTTGTCGGCATTCTCTATCTCTGCCGCATCAACACGAGCCTTGAGCAGAATGCTGTCGACATCTTGCAGATACAGACGGAAAACCGCCAAAACTATCTGCAAGACCAGATGCTCGACGCGCAGGATCTCTCGTCGCTTGCGGGCAAGATCAACGCCGTGACGCAGGCCATGCTCGACGACGGCGAGATCAGCCTCGACACGCTCGACAGCGGCAGCGACGCCGCATCCCCCCTGCTGCTCTCGATCGGCGACAGCCTGATCTCCTCGATGCGCCATCGCCCCGTCACCGGCATTTTTGTCGTGCTCAACACGCACGATCTCGACACACGCAAAAAGGGCGAGCCGCTGCCCTGCCTTTATCTGCGCGACCTTGACCCGAATTCCTCCCCCTCGCAGCGCAATTCTGATCTTATGCTCGTGCGCGCACCCGCACAGGTCGTACAGTCACTCTACATTGCAACCGACACGAGCTGGACGCCCTCGATCAACTATGGGTCCAACGGCAGCAGTGGCTTTCTCTATCCCGTCTTTCAGGCAGCCTACCACGGAAACGGCGAACTGGACGCCGCGGACTACGGCCACTGGACGTCCTCGCCCTACACGCTCTCCGGCGACGATCACTCCGCCATCGCCTACACCATCCCGCTTATTTTAGATGACGGCACGGTCTACGGCGTGCTCGGCGTCGAAATTCTTGAAAGCTACCTGCAAGCCCTGCTGCCGGGCACCGAGCTGCAGAACGACAGCTCGGGCGCCTATCTTCTCGGCGTCGCATCGAATTCCGCCATCGGAAAAGACGACCTTACCGTCAGCGTCATCTCCGCCTCCCCCGCTGCAAATGCGCCGCAGCAATCCTATGACCAGACGCTGCTGCTCAAGCCGTCAAAGCGCGGTGGCTACCAGAGTGACTCCCCCCTCGGCCTTTGTCACGCCGCCGTGGCACCGCTGACGCTCTACAACCGCAACGCGCCGTTTTCCAATGAGCAGATGCTGCTTATCGGCTCGGTGCCGGTATCGGCGCTTTACGCCTTTTCAGGCTATGTGCTGCGGTTTTTGATCATCGCGGTCCTCGTCGTGCTCACTGCAGGACTTTTCAGCAGCCTTGTGCTGGCGCGCAAGCTCTCGCGCCCGATTTCGCGCCTTTCCGACGAGGTCGCGCACGCGCGTGAAAGCCGCAGCTCCATCCCCATGCTCTCCGCCACCGGCATCATCGAGCTCGACCGGTTCTCCTCCGCGTTCACACAGCTCGGACGCGAGGTACTCGATACTTCGACCAAGTTTCTGCGCATCATGGACATGGCAAGCGTGGAGCTCGGCGGCTATGAGCTGCGCTCCGCTCCCGACAGCATCTATGTCACCGACAATTTCTTCGACCTTCTCGGCATGCCCGGCGTTGACGCAGACGCCTTAACAGCGCAGAGTTTCCGCGAGCTTTTGCAGCGCTTTGAGCGCTCGTGCCCCCACTCCCCCGCGCCCGACGGCGCGATGCTCTACCACATCTGTCTGCCAAGCGGCAAAGAGCGCTACCTTCGCATCGAGACGACGCACGAGGACGGCACGCAGGTCGGCCTTGCCGAGGATGCGACCGCCAACACGCTTGAAAAGCTGCGCATTGAGCACGAGTGCGACTATGACACGCTCACAGACCTCTACAACCGCCGTGCCTTCCACCGCATCTGCGCCGAGTTCTTCTGCTCACCCGAAAAGCTCGGCCACGCGGCGCTTTTGATGTTCGACCTCGACAACCTCAAGCAAATAAACGACACATTCGGCCACGACTGGGGCGACGAGTACATCCGCCGCACAGGCGAATGCTTTGTCAAGAACGCTCCCGCGCGTACCGTCTGCGCGCGCATCAGCGGCGATGAGTTCAATGCACTCTTCTACGGCTACAACGATCAGGATACGCTGCGCGCCGACATCCGCGCGCTGAAAGCCGCCCTTGAGCATTCTGCCGTCCAGCTTCCCAGCGGACGTGAGCTGCGCGTGAGCGTCTCCGGCGGTATCGCGTGGTATCCCGAGAGCAGCACAAATCTCATCACACTGCGCAAATACGCGGACTTTGCCATGTATCAGGTCAAGCGCTCGCGCAAGGGCGAGCTGCTGGAATTCGACCCTGAGGTCTACCGCACCAGCCTGCAGGAAAGACGCTGCCATGAGGAGTTCCGCCGTCTCATCAACGAGGGGCTTGTCACCTACCGCTTCCAGCCCATTATCGACGCAAAAGACGGCAGCGTCTTCGCCTATGAAGCGCTCATGCGCGTGGACCTGCCCATGCTGCGCTCCCCGACGGACGTGCTGCGCCTCGCGCGCGAGGAAAACTGCCTGCACGAGGTCGAGCGTATCACGTTCTTCTGTGCGTCAAGTGCATATCACGCGCTCGAAAACGCCGGTAAGGTCGTGCCCAGCGCGCTGCTGTTCGTCAATTCGATTGCAAGCCAGTATCTAACGCCCGATGAGCTTTCGGAATACTCCGCGCGCTACGCCTCGATCCTGCCGCGCATCGTCATTGAGATCACGGAGGAAGAGTGCCTCGACCCCAAGGCGCTGCGCATCAAGCAGACGATCCGCGGCAGCTCTGGTGCGTTCGCGCTCGACGACTACGGCAGCGGCTACAGCAACGAGCGCAGCCTTCTCGAGCTCTCGCCCAACTACATCAAGATCGACCTTTCTATCATCCGCAGCATCGACACCGACGCCAACAAGCGCCAGATCGTGTCGAACACCGTGTCCTACGCGCACCAGCGCGGCATGAAGGTCGTGGCCGAGGGCCTTGAGACCGCGGACGAGGTACGCACCGTGCTGTCGCTCGGCGTCGACCTTCTGCAGGGCTTCTTCCTCGCGATGCCGCAGGTCGAACCCGGCGGCGCGAGCGAAGAAAGTCTTGCCGTCATCGCCGAGATGCACAGCCAGAGCGATGAGAGTCAAATTTCGATATTTGGCGGCGACAAGCAGTAAATATCGCAAAAAGGCTCACGAAAGCATTGGCTTAACAGTGATAAGGAAGTAATTCTTATTTTTACTGTTGGCTGACAGATTCGGGTGTGCAGGGCAACCGTAAGGCTGCAAAAGCTGTCTGTTTCCAACAGAAACAGACAGCTTTTAATTTGCGTTGAAAGCATCTCGCTGTTTTCTCTCGAGCGGGGCGGTCTTCCCACGGACCGCCCCGCGAAGCCGTTACGGCTCGATGATGTTGAAGGGGTTGGTCCCGGTGATCGGGAGCTGGTTCATATTCTCCATCATCAGCGTCAGCAGCTCTGCGCTGCCCTCGACCTTGACGGCCTTTGCAACCGTTTCCTGATTGTTGGTCAGGATCGCAAAGAGCGCGTTTTTCGGGCAGGTGATGGACACGTCCGCATCATCAGACAGGGTATCTGCATAGACCAGCAGCACACCGTTCTTCACGCGGAGCATGTGCTGTTCGCCCACGTCAGGCAGGATCACGTTCATGGTGAAGTCGCGGTCAGCCAGCGCCTGCTTGTCCATGACAATGGCCATGTAGTCAAACAGCATGGGTGCGGAGAGAGCTTTGACCATGTCGCCGGTAGACTTGGTGGAGGCGGTAAAATTGGCGTTTCCATGGCGCAGCTCCTGTGCGGCGGTCAGATATTCGTTGCGCCACGGGCCGGACTCCGCCTGATACCCCAGCTGCTCCAGTGCATCGGCGCACAGAAGCCGCGCATCGGTGTTCGTCGGATCGGCAAAGACGATGGTGTTTGTGACCTCGGCGACCCACTGATATTCACCCTTGTCAAAATCCGCCTTTGCCATTTGCAGGACCTTGTCAACATCCCCCAGGTACTCCACCCATTTTTTTGCGCTGTCGCTGGGCATGAGGGGGTTCAGGTTGACAGGGTTGCTGTCATACCAGCCCATGAACTTCTGGTAGACCGCCTTGGCGTTGTGGGCAACCGTCCCGTAGTACTGGCGGGTGTACCAGATCTTGTTGAGTGCTTCCGGCAACTCGATCATGTTGGAGATCTCATCGCTGGTGTAGCCCTGATTGATATAGGTCAGGGTCTGGTCGTTGATGAACTTATACACGGCAGCTGTGTTGACCATGTAGTCGTTCACCACGTCATTGCCCCAGTGCGGCCAGTTGTGGGACTGGAAGGTGACCTCCGCCTCCTTGCCGTAAAGGGAGATGGCCTCGGTGATATAGCTTGCCCATGCCGCGCCGTCGCGCACCTCCGCGCCGCGCAGTGTGTAGAGATTGTGGAGTGTGCCGGTGCAGTTTTCCGCCATCCACAGTGCCTTGTACTGGGGCAGCCATGTGTTCATTTCGGAGGGTGCTTCCGTACCCGGCGTGAGCTGGAACTCCAGCTCCACACCGTCGATTGTCAGCTTTTCGCCGGACTGCGTGATTTCATAACTGGGCGTCATGAACGAGACTGTTCCGGTGGACTGTCCCATGCCGATGCCCTGCGCCAGCTTGCCGGTCACGCCGG
>ERZ812616.3115-NODE-3115-length-12328-cov-3.232462_pt1 | contig 12328 bp, 11 predicted proteins | sample MGYA00376249_ERZ812616 | MGnify/ENA primary metagenome ERZ812616 (study PRJEB26924, sample SAMEA4378265) | human gut metagenome | biome: human gut; feature: human-associated habitat; material: faeces | place: China | collected 2013 ... | reverse complement strand
TGACAGAGGTTGAAGAGAATCAACCAGTCGAAGAACAGAATGTGGCAACAGGGAATGAGACAGAAAGCAAAAGTGCAGATGAACAGCAAGAACAGGAAAATGCCGGGCAACAAGATGAAGTGAATCAGCAGGAACAGGCAAGCGACGCTGACAATGCTCAGAGTGAAGTGAAAGAAGAAACACAGGGAATGCCTGCTTCGAATGAATTAGAATCAGATGCTTCAGAAGAAGATGGTATTCCAGAAAATGGGTGGTATTATGAAAATGGATCTACCTATTATTATGAGAATGGTGTGAAAGTTACAGGCATGTTAAAAGAAATCTCAGATGAAGATGGTAATACATATGGCTACTATTTTGACTGGAATGGAAGGTTACAAAAAAACTGTAGAAATTATGTGAATCATATTTTTGAAAATTTAACATATATACAGGGCTGGGTTCGTTCTGATGAAAATGGCCATTTATATCAAGATAGTTGGTATAATGATGGAGGTCGGAAAGAATATTATGGGCATGACTATTTATGCCCAAGGGGAAAGACAGTTACAATTGATGAGAATCTTTATTACTTTGATGAAAACGGATATTTAGTTACAGATAACCAAGTCATGATTGGTAATCAACTTTATAAAGCTGATGAAAATGGTGTCCTGAGCTTGATTGATACTGGAAAAGATACTCGTTGGGTATTGGGTAATGGTAATTGGTATTATCTAGAAGATGGCGTTCCGGTTAAAAATAGTTTTAGAGAGATTAATGGCTCAAAATATTATTTTGATGGTACTGGAAAGATGCAAACGGGATTGTTCTCTCTCTGGGGTGATGCTGATGGAAGTATGGTACAGAAGTATTACTTAGCAGAGTCAAGCGGGGAAATTATTGAAAAATCAAATTCCTGGTATTATTCGAATGATAATCAGAAATGGTACTATTTTGATCAAGATGGAAATCCTGTAAATAATAAGATTGAAAAAATAGCTGGCAAAGAATACTATTTTGATTATGAAGGCGAAATGAAAATAGGCTTTTTCTATTATAATAATCAGAAATTGTTTGCTGATGCATCAGGTGCAATTTGTAGAGAAAATAAATGGTACTACAATGATGGAAAATGGTACTATGTGACCGAAAATGGAGAAAGTGCGCAATCTGGCATCTATACGATTGGTGGAAAAAAATATTATTTTGATTTCAACGGTGTGATGGTAACGGGGAAATTTAATGTTTGGAATGGAAATACTAATGACTTCTACTATGCTAATAGCTCCGGAGAAATTGTATGTAATCAGTGGGTAAAGAGAGGATTTGATTGGTTTTTTGCTGGCGAAGATGGGAAACTTCTGACTTCACAGTGGATGAATGATGATTTTTATTTTGGTGAGACAGGGCTTATGGCTGTCGGAGTTGTTGAAACAGATAAAGGAACTTATCTGTTTGATGATAATGGACATAAAAAAGAAGAGGTTGGAACAGCAAAAGGATGGCAGTTGGTTGATGGTACTTGGTATTATTATGATGAACCGGGTGAGCCACACAACGGATGGTTAGATAATAAATGGTACATTGAAGACGGCAAAATGCTAACAGAAGCAATGGTTGTCTCATATGATGGTGAAGGCGATTCTTATGTTGGAGTAGACGGTTTGATTCAAAATGGCTGGATTTTTAATCGCTATGAATGGCTTTATTCCGAAAAAGGGAAAATTGTTAAGAATTGTTGGAAAAATATAGGTCATACCCGGTATTATTTTAGTGGTTATTGTATGGTGATAGGTCTTCAAGAGATTGATGGAAAGATACATCAATTTAGTGATAATGGTACATGGTTAGGTGAAGTTAAAACAACAGGATGGTTCAAATCAGCGGCCGGAGCTTGGTATTGGATTAATGAAGATGGTACGATAAACAAAGAAGAAAAGAAAAAAATTGAGGATTTAGAGTTTTATTTTTCGTCCTATAGTGGAGCGATGATTTCCAATAATGCTTTCAATAATCAGTGGATAAACAGCAATGGTAATTTAGATACGACGAATGGCTGGAAACGAAGTGGATATGGTGACTGGTATTATCAAGAAAATGGTAAACTTGTTACGGGTAAAAAAGTTATTGATGGAATAGAATATGAATTTTCTCCAGCTATGCGAGCTGAACAAATAGCATGGATGCAGAATGTATATTATGATGAGAATGGTATTAGAACTGTTTTAACAGATGGATGGTATCATTTGAAAGAATACGGTGAATATAGTTGGTATTATTTTAGCAATGGTACTCCAGTAAATGGTTGGTTAAATGGATATTGTTTTGAGTATGGAAGAATGGCTGATGGTCTATTCAGGGATAACTTAGATAATATCTATATGTTTGATGATAATGGACATTTGATTAAAAATCGGTGGATTTACCGTTGGGGAAAATGGTATTATGCATCAGCAAGTGGAAGATTATACACTGGTCAAAGAAAAATTGGTGGAACTACATATTGGTTCGATTCAGAAGGAGTTTGGGTTCGATAAAATTAAAAACTTGTGATGAAAAGAGACTGTTGCGCTAACTTGGTTAGTGCAACAGGGTAACCGCATAAAAAATAATTAGTATTCGAATCACCACTTTTCAGGTATAATAAAAGAAAAGTAGTGATTTTTATGATGGAAATGAAACTGTATTTTACGAAATTGGTAGACAGTAGGGACAAACGAGGACTAAAACATGAACTTGGAAATATTATTGTCATGAGCATATACGCTGTCTTATGTGGTTACACGGATGCAGAAAATATGGCATTCTTTATGAAACTTCAAGAAGCGTATTTCACCGAGAGGCTGGATTTGAAGCATGGCGTTCCTTCGGCAGATACATTACTTCGAGTGTTTGCGATTATAGAACCAGAAAGCTTTATGCAAATGTTTTATTGCTGGATTAAAGATGTGCTTACAGTAATACAAAAAAATAATATTTCAGAAGTACAGCGGATTGCAATTGATGGAAAAGCCGTTCGAGCAGCGGCAATAAAAGGCGGAAATATCTGATTTCAACGGATATAGAATATTTGACAGGAAAAGAAAACTGGAAAAATTTAAAAAGCATTGGGAAAGTAGAAAGTGTTCGAGAAATCAATGGGAAAAAAGTTGTGAAACAAGGTATTATATACTGGATCAAAACATGACTTCGGAAGAAATGTCTCATATCGTACGAGGTCACTGGGAAATTGAGAACAATCTACATTGGGTATTAGATGTACATTTTCGTGAAGGTGCATGTAAAGTTAAATTAGAAAAAGCGATGCAAAATCTGGCACTAATCAGAAAGATTTGTTATAATCTGATGAAATTAGACAAGAGATTTGATAAAAAGAAAAAGATGACGTACAAAAAGATGAGTATGATGTATACGTGTAACTTGGAATATATAGAAGAATTACTTTTTCAAATAATAGAATTATAAAAAATCCATCTAAAGAAGTTTCTACCCTTTAGATGGATTTTTTATGCGTTTGCCCTGTGTAGTGCGATGGTCTTTCTTTACCTGTAAACGGTGAATAGTAGGTACCACGATTTTTGCTAGTTTTCATGAGATAATTACTTTAAAAAATCTAAGGTTTTTTAGAGGGAGGATAATCTCATGGATAAAATAACTCATAAAGTCCGGTGTGAACAATGGACAAATATCATCAAAGAATGTCTTGCTAGTGGAATGCCTAAAACAACCTGGTGTCGAGAGCACGGTATTTCGGACAAATCCTTTTTTTACTGGCAACGAATTCTTCGTGAAGAAGCATACCTTACCACATTAGAGAATACCTTAACGCCTGCTGTCAAAGAGAATTCTGCTCCAACAACTACAGATTTCATTGAAATCAAAATGACTGATCAAGTAAGTTCAGCTGACAGTCCTTTTAAACCGGATGTTGTTATCGAAAAGGATCTGTTTCAATTGAAATATCTAATACAGCTACAGAAGAACTTCTAAATAAGGTTGGAGGTCTTCTCCATGCTTAACGATGCTGTCGGATTTGAAAAAATTTTTATTGCCACAGGGTATACTGACTTGCGGCGTGGAATTGACGGTTTGGCATCTACCATTAAGTTTCAGTTTGATTTGGATCCTTTTCAAAAGCATGTTTTGTTCTTGTTCTATGGAAAACGCACCGATCGAATTAAAGGGCTCGTTTGGGAAGGTGATGGATTCTTGCTTCTTTATAAAAGATTGAACATCGGCGGTTTTAGCTGGCCGCGTACAAAGGAAGAAGCCATGGAGATTACACCAGAGCAGTTTCAAATGTTGATGTAGGGATTGTCTATTGTTGCAAAACACCCAATCAAAGAATTGAAGAATCCACCTAAAACCATGTAGTATTGTGCAATTCGTAGAAAAAATATTTTCTTTTTATACACATGAAAAGGATATTTATTATTTAAAAAAATAGTTATTCACAACCGGAATCATATGAGAGCAATTTTTGCTGTTAAAAATACATTTGATGCAATGGTTGTGGATAACAGTCATAAATACCTCAGAAAGTTGAGATATTTATGATTGTTATCCACCGTCAAAATGACGAATAACATAAACAAGTGAATTCGCCAAAACTCCTAATTTTTGCTAAAATACTGCTAGAAAGAAAAGGGGTTCAGCGCAATGGCTTTTAAATTCACTGAAGAACAACTGAATACATTGGATAAGTCTTTCATCGTAAATTTATTTTTGCAACTTCAGGATCAGAATGACAAACTGTCAGGCGAAGTCCAGGAGCTAAACAAAAAAATGGAAGTATTGATCGAGCAGATCACACTTGCAAACAAAAATAGATTTGGAAGATCTTCTGAGAAGACGATGGATACTTCACAAATCTGTTTCATGGAAGTTGATGGAACCATTGTTTTCTTCAATGAAGCTGAAGCTATATCTGATTTAGATGCAGAGGAACCAGATACTCTGGAAAATAAACCAGCTCGAAAGCCAAAGACTGTTGGTAAAAAAGAAGCTGATATCAAAGATCTTCCAGTAAATATAATCAATCACTATCTGACAGACGAAGAATTAGTGGCAGAGTTTGGAGAAAACGGGTGGAAACAACTTCCAGATGCGATTTCCAAACATTATCGGTTTATTCCTGCAAAAGTAGAAATCGATGAACACCACGTGGGTGTTTATGCAAGTAAAACAGATGACCGTATTATAAAAGCTGAGCATCCAAAAGCATTATTACATGGAAGTTTGGTATCACCTACTATTGCAGCGGCAATCATGAATGGAAAGTATGTAAATGCAGTTCCGCTTTATCGCTTGGAACAAGAATTCTCTCGTTATGGTCTTGCCATTACACGTCAAAACATGGAAAACTGGATGATTCGATTAGGAGAAAGCTACCTGGCTGTGTTGTATGACTACCTTCATAAGAAGCTTTACGACTATCATGTGATTCTGGTGAATCATGATGGACGTTCAGCCGGATCCAAGAGTTATATGTGGGTTTATCGTTCAGAGCATTTGTATACCGATAAGCAAATCGTCCTATATGATTATCATAAAACACGAAACAGCTCACATCCACGAGAGTTTCTCAGCAATTACTCTGGTATCTGTGTAACTGATGGATATCAGGTCTATCACACAATAGAAAAGGAATGTGAGGATTTACAGATTGCAGGCTGTTGGGTTCATGCCAGAAGAAAATTCGACGAGGCACTCACCGTCATTCCAAAAGCCCATCGAAACAAATCGGATGCTTTTCTGGTAATCAAACAGATCCAGGCAATTTATCGCGAAGAAGGTAAACTTAATGAGTTATCTTCGGAAGAAAGACTTACGCAGCGACAACTGGTTATAAAACCATTAGTTGATGCCTTATTTGCGTACCTTAAAAAGATGGAACCAACTGTTCCGGCAAGCGGACAGCTTCGTAAAGCTTATACATATATCTTAAATCAAGAAAAGTATTTACGTGTGTTTCTCGAAGATGGAGAAGTTCCTATTGATAATAATGCAAGCGAACGAGCAATACGAGGATTTTGTATTGGCAAGAAAAACTGGCAGATGATTGATACAATCAATGGAGCCCATTCTTCAGCAATCATTTATGGTATTGCTGAAACTGCAAAGGCAAATAGCTTAAAGCCATATGATTATTTTGTATATCTCTTGGAGGAGATTCCAAAACATATGGATCAAGAAGACCGAACCTTCCTTGAAGATTTATTGCCATGGTCTGAAAAACTTCCGGAAGAGATTCGAAAACAACCGTAACCAGGAACCGCCAATTACGGCGGTTCTTAATTTTTGATTGTACTCGCTATTGAGCGTTTACCTTTACCTATTATAAAAAATATGATATAATAATTTAGATCGTACATTGTGAACGAAAAAATATGATAGAAAGATGAAAAAATAATGAAAAATATAGAAAGAAATAAAGAATATGAACCTGAAATACTTAACAAACTTCATGAATTACAACTTGAGATGTTGCAAGATTTGCAAATGATTTGTGAAAAGTATAATTTGCAATATTTTGCTGTTTTTGGAACAGCATTAGGGGCAGTAAGACATAAGGGGTTTATCCCATGGGATGATGATATCGATGTTGGAATGTTAAGAAAAGATTATGAGGTCTTTATTCAGGTTGTTGAGAAAGAAATAGGTGATAAATATCAGATTATGACCCCAGAAGTTGATAAGAATTACGCATGTTGTGTTACAAAATTTCAACGAAAAGGAACAAAGTTTATTTCGTATTTGAGTGATAAACTTGATTGTGAGCAATGCATATTTATTGATATTTTCCCGTTTGATCGTATTGCACCAACAAAGAAGAAAGCAAAACAGCAACAGCTAACGACACTGTTTTTAGATCGGTTAATATATTTATGTGGATCTGCTCATCCGATTATTCCGTATACTGGAATAAAGTATCATATAGCCGCTGGAATATGTTGGTGTGTTCACTATATAACAAAAATATTTCACATATCTCCAAAAGTTATTTATAGAGCATTTGTGAAGCAATGCACGAAATACAACAAAGCAAGTACGAACATTGTGACATCTTTTGGAGATGGAAGCTCGTTGAAATATCGTTCTGCAGTTAATAAAATGTTTCCATTAAAGGAGACAGAATTTGAAAATATGAAAATTAATGAATAATGATGATGAACATTTGAAACGGACATATGGTGATTATATGCAATTGCCACCTGTTGAGCAGAGAATTAATCATGCGCCATATATTATTGAGTTTGGTGATTGATAATGAAAATTAAGAATATGGAGAATATGATTGAATGGGAAAAAAGTAAATATATTATTATCGGTGTATAATCCTAATGTTACATATTTAGTTGAACAGTTAAAGTCTATAGATAATCAGACATATCCCAATATTGAATTGTTGATATTTGATGATTGTGTGAGCAAAAGATGTGATGTTGGTATATTCAAAAAAACATTGAATAATGTGAAATATCGCATTTTACCATATAAAAAGAAAAATATGGGTTATGTAAAAGCGTTTGAATATTTAGTAGAACAAGCAGATGGAAATTATATTGCATTTTGTGATCAGGATGATATATGGGATAAGACTAAAATTGAAAAATGTATCCAATGCATGGAAAAAGAACATACGATATTAGTAGTAACTGATAGAAAAATAATTGATGCAGAGGGAGAAGTTACATGTAATTCTGTAAGACATACATCTAAAAAAGTTTAATACTTGGAAGTCGTATGAAGATATGGGTATATACAATTTTTTCACAGCTTGTGCGCCTAGAATGAGTATGGTAATGGATACTCAATTTGTGAAAGGATGTCTGCCATTTTCTGATAATACAGGTCATGACAAATGGATAATTGCTTGTGCTTGTGGAAAAATATCCTATTTAGATGAAGTGTTAGTATCGTATCGTAGATATGGAGGGAATGTTTCAGGAATCTTGACTGGAATTGAGTCTAAGAAAGACTATATGCAACAGCGCGTTTTGCCGCATTTAAAATTAGTTGAAGAATTTGCAAAGCGTTATCCGCAATATTCAGGAAACGCAATTGCATTACGTTTCGCAGTTGCTCGTGCAAGAGGAAATGTTTTGGAACTATTAAAATATTATTATATAGCACCAGATATTGCAAAATTTGAAATTTTTATATCTTTAATGCTTGATAGAATAATAAAGATAGGAATTAATATCTTGAAAAAGATGAATGGTGGAAAATGATGAATTCAATAAATAGAGAACCGAGTGCAAAATCCATTTACGTATGGAATATTATTGGGAGCGGTTGTAATGCTTTACTTTCTGTTGCCTTGTTGATGTTAGTTACAAGAATGAATGATGACGCTCAGGCAGATATATTTAGTTTGGGCTGGTCGATAAGTCAACTTATGGCAACAATTGCAACATTTCAAATCAGAACATATCAAGCAACCGATATAAAAAAAAGGTTTTCATTTGCTCAGTATTTAGAATTTAGGATTATTACGATATTAGTTATGCTGATTAGTAGCTATATTTACATAATTTCAAGAGGTTATACTGGCAAAAAAGCAGTTATTATATTGGTGTTATGTTTGTACCGTGCATTTGACTCTTTGTCGGATGTGTATGAAGGTGATTTTCAGCAAAAAGAAAGACTAGATCTTGCGGGAAAAGCATTGACATATAGAATTGTTATAGGAAGTATTGCGTTTGGAAGCAGTTTATATATTAGCAGAAATCTTTTGGCTTCTTGTGTTATATTAATGATAGCATATGGAATTTCTTTTTTTGCATATAACGTACGCTATAATTTATGTATTGAAAAAATAAAAGAAAAAATAGTATTTGACGCTAATATAAAATGGATAATTCAATTGACGATGGAAGGGGCACCGCTTTTTATAAATGCTTTTTTAATGAATGCTATTATGAATGCACCTAAAATGTATATTGATTCAGCGATTAGTGATGGAATGATAAAAGCGGGTAGCCAAACGATTTTTAATATTTTATTTATGCCAGCTTCTGTTTTGAACTTAGTATATATTGTGTTTCGTCCAATGCTTACCAAAATGGCAATTGCATGGGAGGAAAAAAAGAAAAATAATTTTTTGAAAATACTTTTTAAGATTTTAGGCGGATTATTAGGAATGACTTTCTTTGTTATAATTGGTTGCTGGATATTGGGAATTCCAATTTTGACATTGATTTATGGTATTGATTTGCATGTATACAGATTGCATTTATTATTAATAGTAATTGGAGGATGCTTATATACATTTGCAGCAGTTTTTGATAATGCTTTAGTTGTGTTACGAAAACAGCACATACTAGCCGTTTCTTATGTTATTACATGGATATATGTAAAAGTAGTTGTAAAAATACTCATAGAGCAATGGTATATGTTAGGAGCGGCAATGGCATATTTGACATCTATGATACTTTTTATTACTATTACTGTAGTAATGTTTATTTATTTTTATAAAAAAGAAAATAAGATAGTGAAGAAAAAATGAAATGGAGCTGAAGACGATATGAAGAAATATTGTATATTTTCTGCTCAATATCTTCCTCATATGGGAGGAGTAGAAAGATATACGCATAATTTGGCAAAAAAATTAATTGAAGATGGAAATGAAGTTGTTGTTGTTACATCAAATATATATAAATTGCAAGAATATGAGCGGATGGATGGTATACCTGTTTACAGACTTCCATGTTGGAGTTTATTGGAAGGAAGATACCCAGTGCTTAAAATGAATTCTAGATTTTTTAAAATAAATAAAGTGCTAAAAAATAGAAACTTTGATATGATTATAGTTAATACAAGATTTTATCCACATTCATTGTATGGAATGATATTAGCAAGGAAAATGAAATCTAAATGTATTACATTAGATCATGGGACAAGCCATTTGTCAGTACATAACAAATTTTTAGATTTTGTGGGAGCAATTTTTGAACATACTTTAACAAAAGTGGACCAAATATTTTGCAAAGATTACTATGGCGTTTCTAAGGCTTGTAATGAGTGGCTGGCACATTTTCATATTAAGGCGAAAGGAGTTTTATATAATTCTATAGACCTTGAAGAAGTTAAAACAGTGCAGAAAAACATTAGTGACTTGTATAGAAAGAAATATGACATACCAGATAAGGCCATTGTAATTACATTTACAGGTCGTCTGTTAAAAGAAAAGGGGTTGCCAAGCTTATTAAATGTTGTAGAAAGAATTAATAAGGAACGAAAAGATGTATATCTGTTTATCGCTGGAGATGGAGATATGGGAGATGAAGTGAAATCTCGCAGCAATGAACAGATTATTCCAGTTGGAAGAATTGATTTTGAACAAATCGTTGCGTTGTTGACAGATTCAGATATTTTTTGTCTACCATCATTTTCGGAAGGTTTTTCTACATCCATATTGGAAGCAGCTGCTTGTGGTTGTTATATACTTACGACAGCCAGAGGCGGGGCAAGAGAACTTTTAATAAATGACGAATATGGATGCGTGATACAAAATAATGATGAAGAATTATTGTATAATGCATTGATAGAAACAATTAATAATCCAGAAAAACGAAAAAGAGGAATAGATCTTACATATAAAAGAATTGAAAAATGTTTTACTTGGGAAATATTATCGAAACAAGTAGAAAGAATCTGTGAGGATTAAGGTTGAAAAAGAATAGTAGAGGATATCCATTCCATTAAGGACATCACAAAAAGACCATCAGATGGTGGTCATTTAAAATTGAATATGTAGCAAAGTTAAGGTCTATTCAGCAGCTGACTTGATTTTATAACCTTGGAACTGTGCAATTAAGATTGCCTGTTCAATTGTAATCTCACGATTGACAGGGAGAGCATCACTTTTTCGGTAAAGTTCAGAATTATAGGGTTCCTTATTTTTCAGCATATTGTATAATGCTGTTAGAAGCATTCTTGCTATTGCAATGATTGCTTTCTTGTGACCGCGACGTTTTCTTAAACGAAGATAGCGGTTACGGATTTCAGGATGTTTTTCACTTTTAACCACTGAGTTGGCACATTGAACTAAAAGTGGTTTGATATAACATCCGGCTTTGGAAACCCGGACAGATTTTTTCTTCCCTGCACTTTCATTGTTGGTTGGAGTAAGACCAGCCCATGAGCATAAGTGTTTCGCCGAAGGAAAAGCCTCCATGTTCACACCAATTTCGGAAATGATTCCGATAGCAGTGAATTTATTTTTGAATGATGGAGCGGTTAGGATTAGGTCGAGTTCTTGCTGATAGGGACTGGCGAGCGCAAGGATCAGTTTTTCTAGCTCTGCTTTCCGGGATTCCAAATCTTCAAAGTGTTTTTTGATAACCTTTAATTTACCAGCTTGTTCAGGTGTGATAAAACCGTCAATAGCGAGCTCCAGTTCAGGAAGTTTTTTCTTCATGGAACCATGAATTAAAGGTTCGATATCAAAAGAAGTATCATCAGGATTTTCGAGAATCTTATCCAGGATTCTTTGAGAACTTTTACCAAAGGTGTCCGAGACAACGGAAGCCAACTGAATGTTGGAAACCGTGAGACAGTTTTGGAGACGGTTCTTCTCGCTGGACATAAAGCAGGTCAGTTTAAAACGATAGCGCATCAGATCACGAAGCTGTCTGATATCAGCGGGTGGCATAAAGCTACCGGCAACAAGATCATGCTTAAACAGGTCAGCAATCCATTTGGCATCTTTCTTGTCAGTTTTCTTTCCACGGATAGCCTTAACATATTTAGGATGAGCAAGAACAATGTTGCAATCTTTTTCCAGAACATTGTAAATAGGAATCCAGTATTTACCGGTAGATTCCATGCAGACATCCTTACAATGATTGTCAAGCAGCCACTGTAACAATTCCTTTAACCCTTGTGTGAAGGTTGAGAAACGATGGCGCTTGTAGATGGTAACACCTTGTTTGTTAGTGGAAGCGATGCAGGCAACAACAAAAGTTTTGTGAACATCAATACCACAACAGATTTGATACACAATTTTTAAAGCCATAGGGACTCCTTTCAGAACCATAGGTTCAATAGATTATAGGGAGTAGACAGCATTGACTGAATGCTTAGGATAAAAACGAGAGTTGTTTTTACAAAGATAAGGTTACGTGCTCAGGGCACACTTATTTGTGCTTGAAAAAGCATTCTACACATATAAAAATACGGTCATCCGATGAACGGACAGCCCACTCACCTCCCCGTGATTTGTAGTATACTGAATATCCCTATGGAAACAATTATAAAAAGATAGCTGCAATAAGCCAACGTTTTTTCATGACGTTTTGTGCCTTGAGCAGCGCGAAAGGAATGGATATAAAAATGAATA
>ERZ812616.3114-NODE-3114-length-12332-cov-3.224159_pt1 | contig 12332 bp, 4 predicted proteins | sample MGYA00376249_ERZ812616 | MGnify/ENA primary metagenome ERZ812616 (study PRJEB26924, sample SAMEA4378265) | human gut metagenome | biome: human gut; feature: human-associated habitat; material: faeces | place: China | collected 2013 ... | reverse complement strand
GGTATAGAGGTTGACTTGCCAGAGGGTGGCTCGGGCATCGTATTGAATCGTGCTGTGAGTAAGCCGGCCGATATGTCAACAATATTGTCTGGGTATTCATACACTATCCAGCTTCCTAAAACGGCACACAACATTCAGACGTTTAGTTACTCAACAGAAGTGAATGTTGAAACAGACTTTCCGCATGTAGAACATACAGCAAAGGTTATCAGGGGCGGTATTACTCTGTTTGATGATGGCGTTGCTGTTGTTAAATCGACCAGTAAAACAATAGAGGTCCTTATCAAATTTGGAGGAAATAAGCGTTTGACTCTTCTGAATGATTACAAACTGAAAGATATTTTCCCGGATAGCGGTTTGATCCCCTGGGACTATAATGTGACTGAAAATGATTTTGTTACCTGGGTCCCAAAGTTGGACGGCATGCAAGCGCAGTACCCCGAACATTTGCGTCCAGCGGTGAAAGTATCGACACTATTTGATATGATAGTGGGGCAGTCGTTTGTAATGAATAATGCCTATCGTTCGGTAATTGAGAAAATGTGGTTGATGTTACCCACTACTAACGGGAGTAAAGAGGTCGCGGACAACCTGGCTTTTCGCCTTAGAGGGACTACTACATCTGATCAGATCGCAGGTAGACAAAAGTATGATATATTACCAGATTTGAACTATCAAAATGCTCTTTATCATCAGAAATTGTATGATCTCATGTATCGTACGATGCCAGTAACATTTATTAAAATTCCGTTAGGTGGACGATATCGGATAAAAGGTACAGTAAAAGCGAATAATGTGGCTACCGGATGGAAGTTTGGTATATTCAGTATCGCTACAGAGTTTAAGGAAGGTGAAGCGCCAATCTTTGATATATTTGAAAGTGCATCAAAAGATATTGATGAGTATAGAAACATTGGTGCAGGTGATATTTGTTTTGGTATTTACGATCCTTTTAGGACTGGGAATTTTGAAATAGATTTGACTATCTCTTTTGCTCCGGAGAATGAAAAGGATTATTCTCAAACAGCATTCTTGTTGGATTATCCTATTCGGGAAAACTTACCTGATATATCAGCGATGGACTTTATAAAGTCTGTCATGGGGGTATTTGGTTTGATGGTAGAATACCAAGGTAGTATTCTTTCGTTTTACAATGCAGATGATGTAATCTTAAGCAAATCCGGAGCGGTCAATATTTCAGAGATGCTTATCGACAAGAAAGATAATAAGCTGGAGTATACCTATGGACTAACTAAAAAGAATATACTGAAGTACGCGGAGGATGATCTGGTTGATAAAACATTCGCATCATATGCGTTTACTGCGGATACCTACGATAAACAGGAGAATACTGTGTATCAATCTCCATATGCAGCGACAGATAAAAATATTGCCTTATATACGCGCAAAATCGAAGATAATAAAGTTGAGTATGTTTTGAACAAATCAACTAAATGTCGATTGTTGCTAGAAAATGGTACGGAATCTCTTAAAGTGTGGGGGAAATGGATAGATGCAGATTCGAAGACGATTGTTTTCCGTTCATTCACTTTTGAACCTTTGAAATATGACAACCTGGTTCGTAAGTATTGGACGGGGTATTTAGGTGTTTACGCAAATAAACCAAGAATTTCATATCGAAAGGCAAAACTTGATCCAACCTTTTTCCCGAACCTGTCTTTCTGTAAACCTGTGTATGCAGATGGCAATTATTACATGTTGCTATCGGTAAATAACTATACAGAGGCCGGTAAAGCAGATTTGGAATTAGCTCTTATTGATGGTGTAGATGTAACGGGAGAGGGTGAAACATCTTTGAGAAATGCCATATTGGTAAATCCGACAACACCGTTGAAATTTTCACCTACTACCATTGCTCTTTATACGGCCATGTCTTTGGCTACCGCAACGTCTACTGTCACCGATGGAAAACTGATCCGGGAACTGGACGAAGCCGGGACGGTGACCAATGATATGTATTTGCCTGTTGATATAGGAGAGGGAGATGCAAGAAAGGTCTCTGTGAAAACTTTCAAAGATAATATTCAAAGTGATAATGAAGAAATATTTCTTCGTAAAGACAAACCGGATTCAACAGAGTATCCAATCGCCTTTAAAGGAGGTGCCACCTTTGGCAATTATGTTGGTGGCTTTCATGGCTCCGGTGCCAGGATAAATGAAAAAGGGGAAGGTGAAATGCGTAGCCTTCAGCTATGGGAGTTCTTGGAAGTACCAGAACTGCGTTTTAACCGTATCGATGTTGTGTCGGGTGAACTTTGGAATGCTATCGCTTTCGGTTTGATCGAGTCTGTCGATACGGAGAATAAGATCGTGAAGCTGAAACTGGAAGAAGGTGAACTTGCCGGATTACATGTGAATGATTTTTGTCGTGGTATATTCCATAACCTGACCGGTAATGCCACTACTTCCGGTGTTGACAGTGCCGGTTTCGATGTAGTGGTGGGATTCTCGACTGCCTACTTTACGCCTACAGAAATAATCGATAATGCTCATTTCAGATATGAGCTGAAACCCGGAACAACGGTTCACCCCAGCATGGCTATGAAGTTTGCCGTGTACGGTAATCCTATTGAGAAGAACCGGCAGCATTCCGCTTATTCAACAAGGACTTATCAGCGATATCTCCGTAATGTCAGTACATGGGAGATCAATCCAGGGAAACATATTTCATCGCAATGGGGCGATCTTTCCAACTTGGTTATAAATGGGGAGTCTCTAGCCGAAGGATCAATCTATTTAAACAATGTTTATTTCGGAGGAAACGTTTGGAACGTTCCCGGCCTGGATAACAATTTAAAGGGACAGGATGCATATTCTGTAACCTTATCAACTTATAGTGCAGTATATAATACGAAAGATGGATTGACGGAACAGGTCGATATTGTAACCGGTGATAAAAATGTTGTAACAGGAACGGCTCAGGTTATTGCACAAAACTTTCGTATATCAACCAAAATCCAGGTGTCGAAAGGTGCGACTCCATTACGGTACAGTACTATTATTGGCGAAGGTAAATATCTGGTTACTTCAGTGGGTACAGGATGCACATATACGGTCACTGATGGTCTTTTAGTAGTTCATGGTGTAACGGAAGAAAAGGCTGAAATAAAACTGGAGATTAATTGTGAGGGGTTGGCCGTCTACGAACAGGTATTTACTATTGTCCGTGTGATTGATGGTATGGATGGTACAGATGTAGAATGGATATTTCAGCGTACTGTTACTGAGGATGCAAAACCAGTAAGGCCGGAGGTTTCAGAAAATGTTGCGGATTTTGTTCCTGCCGGTTGGACGGATGATCCGGTAGGGCCGGATATAAAGAATCAGTTTGAGTGGAGTTGTAAGCGTGAAAAGGCGAATGGTGTTTGGGGGGCATTTTCCGAAGTATTCCTATGGTCCAGATGGGGTAAAGATGGTACTAGTACTGAATACATCTATGCCCTTTCAAAGAATTATGCGCCACCTGCGATAACAAACAGCCAGGAAGATGGTCATGTCCCTATGGAATGGTATTCTGCCCCTCTTAGCGTTACCGCGGAGTATAAAGTATTATGGGTGTCCCAGCGGGTAAAGAAAGATGGAGTCTGGAGTAGATTTTCAAATCCCAGTATATATGCGAAATGGGCGGAAGATGGTAAAGATGGTGATCCCGGGAAGGACGGGAATGCGACCTATATGGTATATAAACGATCAGAAACGCAACCGGATACGCCTAAAGCAGGATCAATGCCTCCATCAGGGTGGTCATTAGATCCTCCCTCTGGTACTTATCCGTTGTGGATGTCTGATGCAATTTTTACAGGAGATTATACTTTGTATCGTAGTTGGTCTGTACCTACAAGGATATCTGGCCCTGATGGAAAGGATGGGAAAGCTGGCCCTTCATTGACATTCAGAAAAAAATATGATGCTTCAAAAATCTATACCGGAACGGAACAACATGTTGATGCGGTTTATACTGAAGATACTCCGGGGACTAAAGTCTTTTGGATGGCTAAAACATCAGCCGGTTCATTCAGTAATAAATATCCGAGTTCTGGTTCTGTATACTGGGAAAGATTTCAAGGTCAATTTGAAAGCATAGCAACAGGGTTAGCGTTGATAGAAGAGGCAAATATTGCCGGTTGGTGGTTCTCGGACTTAACGATACAGAGCCAAAACAGGAATGTGGTCATTGATGGCAATGCCGATACTCATCCCCGTATAGCATTGGGAGCCTCGTATGAAAACAGGGATACTGCTCCGACCAGGCTTTATGAAGATGGTTCTGTTTATTTTGAGAAGGGTGTTTTTGGAGGGTATCTGCAAATGACATTTAAAGTTTTGTCGAGTTCGGATGCCGTAAGAGTCTCCGGGGGAAACGGTCCAACCTATAGACTTGTAGATGATTTAAACATAAAACTTCATGCTGGTGATTATTCAGAAGGGACTTATCATGTCTTTGTACAATTACCATCAGATCCATCATATGAAGGTAAAATGGCGACAATATATGAAGCTACATTCCCGCCTTATACAAAATCTTCATCAAGTCTTTTCATCACAACTCAAAACGGATACGGAATAGCCGGATGTGAGCCGTTGGGTACACTTTCCACAGACAGGAATGATCCTGTGGAATTACAGGTAAATGGAGCTTGTCTACAATTTATGGCTGTTAGAGCGACAAGTATTCAAGGTTTGGAATATGCAAAATGGATAGCATTAAATTATAAGTAATATGGCAGGAACAAAGGATATTAAAGAATTTACGAAGTATCCCAGTCTATCGGATAACGATTATTTGTTGGGGACTAAGACTGATTTAGGTGGTACGGATGCCGGTATAACTGTAGCCGACTTTAAAAAGCTGGTAGCTCAAGATGTAAAGCCAACCATCAAGAATGGGTATTGGTGGGTAAACGGTGTGAACACCGGTGAATTGGCAACGGGTAGGACTCCACAGTTCCGTTATACGGTCAATGGTATGGAGATGAAGTATGACAATGAAGATGATACTGCTTTTCGTGTCATTATTCCTATTGAAGATTTGCTATTCACCTTTGATGATCTTACCCCGGAACAGGTCGAGTTATTGAAGCTGAAATTCTCAGACTTAACGGAGGCAGAAAAAAATGAGCTTCGAGGTAAAGCTTTTACTTATGCTGATTTCACTCCGGAGCAATTGGGCGATCTCCGTTTGACATGGGATAAGTTGACTCCTACCCAAAAAAAAGAACTACAGGGGGAACGTGGATATAGTGCCTTTGAGGTATGGGAACAGCAGGAAGGGAATACGGGTAAAACAGTGGATGATTATCTTTCCTGGCTTCGTCTACCGGCAGTAAGTGCAGCCTTGGCTATTCGTCAGGAAATGGATCAAATAGCTGAAGAGGTGGAGGTAGTAATAAGAGAAACAAATGCAGCTGGGGAAGAAGCTGATAAGGCGGCTATACGGGCAAATAAAGCGGCGGAAGCCGCGGAAGGTATTGTTGCCGGTATAGTTCCGACGAAGACAAGTGATTTGGAAAATGATAGCGGATTCATTACAAAGGTAGTTGATGACCTGGCTAATTATTTTCTCAAATCAGAAACATACACCAGAGAAGAAGTTCTGAATCTGATATCTCAAATCAAAGGTGTTAGTATATTACCTGTTGAAGTTCTGCCTGATACTGGGGAAACTAATATTATCTACTTTCTTCCCAAAGAGGGGGCAGAGGATGATGTGTATGACGAATATATTTGGATAAGTGGGAAATGGGAACGAATTGGTTCTACATCTATCGATTTATCGAAGTATTATACCAAAGAAGATGCAGATAACCGCTATGTATTGAAGGAGCTTGGAAAGCGTCTTATGACGGATGAAGAAGGGGAAAAGTTAGCTGGTATCGAAGAAGGAGCAAACAAGTTCCAGTACCCTGCCAATCCCGAAGCAGGTCAGGTACTCACGTGGTCTGACGGTTCAGCTAAGTGGAATAATCCGGTTAGCGGGTACGAGTATATAGAACTAGGCGATATTTTGCAGGTCAACCGAGTAAAGACTTCTACCGAACTGGACTGGAACGACTTTATATTGGGTAAAACGATGGATGATTTAGAGCAGGCTTATATCAATAATACACCTATATACTCTAAAATTCAGAACAGATACTTTCAGGGGAAGGTCGGATATTCACAATGTACTTCAATTATGAAAGAGGTTGACGGTACTGTTGTTCACTATTTATTATCATTTGTTGTAGCCTATGGCGCAACCAATTCTGATAATATCTACAACTACCTTATTGATTTAAGAGGCGTTACAGGGGAAGGTTGGCGTGATGCAACTGTAAGGGCGGCATGTTCTTATACAAAAACGACTGTTGCTATTGGTGCATCTATTCCGTTTACTGGTGGGTTTATTATCATGGACTTATCTACAAGCGGAAGCAGGGATTTACTTATAAACCCATCCGGTTTCTATCCGCTTCACAATTCAACTACTACTGTAATGCTTCGTAATACATCTACTCTGACAACTAAGTTGGCATTCACTATAAAATTAGGTGCTGATACAAAGTTGGATGGTTCGGTATTATTGATACCTTCTGATTTACCGGAACTGGCGGGAGGTGAAGCATGTGAATTAAATATATTGTGGGCGGACTGGAAATATATAGTTCGTGCGTCTGAGTCTTTTAATTACAAAGAATACGTAGGATAATGGGAAATAGAAGAAGATCTTTTTTATTTGGTGGTGAATCCGTGCCTGATATATTTATCAAGCCAGAAGATTTGCCTGCTGCAAGTGCGGCATACGGTTTGTTTGAAACACCAAAAGGAAATCAGTACCTTGTTCCCGGCAATAGAATAATACCCGGTTATTTTACTGATTATAAATTTATAGCCCCTGTTGTTGCTTATCTTAGAGGAAGCGGAGGTTATGCCGTTTTCCTTGTGCCGGATTCGGGCAGTGTAGTAGCGGGTAGATACAGAACAGTTACCACGGGTGCTGTTATTACTCCGGGAGTATTAGCCCCTACCGCAACAAGTATGGCTATATTGGACTTCTTAGGAGAAGCCAATGTAGTACAAACTACAAGGTATTATGTAGGTGTTGTTGGCAGAGGGGAGTTAGAATTGGAAGCCTTTACTAGATGTAGGGAGGTGCAATTAAACGGGCAGGAATGTCACCCTGCTTCATTTGGAGAACTTCATGTTATACAGACGTTTTTGTCTACCATAAATAGCCTACTTTCATACGCGGGAAGAAGTACGTATGCTACTGCCCTTGCCGTAGCCTCTACCACTATATCCGGATCTACTGCTTCTTATATATACCGGAGGCAAACATTAGGTACAAATACAGTAAGCACAGGATCGAAAACAACTTCCTATAACTGGATACCGATAACCCCTTTGAGGGTGAAATTTACCAATCCTAATATAAAACCTTCGTACATGGATATAGAGGGTTCATCTTCTACTACACCATCATGGACGGAGGGAAAAGATGGATGGTGGACTGCGCCAAAGATAACAGGAAGTGGAGCGTATGCGACAGTGAGATTTAATATAGATAATTTTTATGCTAATTCCCGACTAAGGATTCATTTGGAATTTAGTAGTTTAACAACTGCTTCTTTTTTATTTGGCAAACTTAGTACGGCTGTAACGACATCTAATTACTACCTATCAATAGGAGCACGAACCACTAGCCTTGTGTTTTCGTATGATTATGTATTGGCTACTACTGGTTCTCATTATATTGATCTGATGTACAGGAGGGCAAGCAATGTGGCTGACGTTAACGATGTGAGGATAAAGGTAGAACAGATAGATTCACAGGTTGAACCATTGCCCGCCATGACTATAACCCAACAGGGAGACTGGACTTTAAATGATAACGACTGGTACACATCGCCACCAATAGCTGTGAATCAAAATAGCGAACAAAGAATATTGATTACCACTGCAAAAGCAAATCAAACCGTAAGAATAAAGGCTTATACAGAGGGTGGTCATTATTCTTATGACTACATTTCAATTGGAAAATTAGATCAAGAATGGAACTCTGCCGGGGTATGGACTGCTAAGATCATGCAAAGTGATTATACCGAACGACTGCCTTATATTGTTGATATTTCCATACCAACAAAAGGAGATCATTTTATAGTAATGCACCAATTTTCGGGAACGGGTGAATCAGTTGGCTATTTTACAGTAGAAGATGCAAAAGGGCTTGACCCAATTCCCGCATTTGATTACTATGTCGAAGGTGATTGGACGTTAAATGCAGATGGATATTACGAATCCCCTGCTATTCCTAATAATGGGAAGACACTTGCCACGATCAGGGCTTTAAACAGGTCAACTACTAGAATAGATGCTACTCTTAAATTTTATGCTAGTAGTGACGTGGAGGACATATTATATATAGGATATGACAACAGCGATTATACTAACCCTTCTGATGCAACGAATTCAGATTCAGGTACAACCTATTCGGCTAGTAATCCAAAGACAACCACATTAAGAGTTTTATCGTTAGACAGGACATTTAAACATATTTGGTATCAAAAGAATTGGACGGGAGCAGCAGGAACTGATAAAGGATATTTTAAACTTGAAATTGAATAATAGTGGTAATACAACAACGAAAAATATATTCGTTAATCCAATAAGTATAAAGCAAGTAAATTATGTAGTATGGGGGACAATAAAGAACAGGTTATATTAGAAGTTATCATAAAAAATGATATGGCTTCGAAGCGGATCAAGGAGAATAAGCAGGATATTGCCGAGCTTCGGGAAGAACAATCCTTGTTGAATAAAACGACATTAGAGGGAAAAGAAGCCTATAAACGGTATGAAGATGAGATAAAGAATCTTAGGAAACATAATCTACTGTTGAACCAGGAGATCAGGAACAATAACAAATCAATAGAGGACCAGGAAGGTAGTTTGCAATCTATGCGTGCTGAACTTTCCCGGCTGAATAAGATATATGTGAATCTAAGCCAGATCGAAAGAGAATCAGCGAAAGGACGTGATTTACAGAAGAAAATCTTATCTCTCAATACTACGATCGGAGATGCAGAGAAAAAACTGGGTGATTTTCGTCGGCAGGTGGGTAGTTATGAAAACGCCATGAAATCGGCGTTAGGGGTAAACAATAAATATGTTGCAACCCTTATGCTCATGAAAGATGGCAATATGAATTTGGGCACAGCCTTAAAAACTACTACATCGGTTGTAATCTCTTTCGGAAAAGCCCTTTTTGCTGCGATAATGGCAAATCCAATTATAGCAGTTATTGCAGGAATTGTAGCAGTCCTTACGGGGCTAGTCAAAATAATGAGAGGTAATGAGGAGCAATCAGCACGTTTGGATGCAGTTTTGGCTCCGTTAAAAAGAACATTTGAGGGGATTGTTGCCGTTCTTCAGATTGTTGCAGGATGGGTTCTTGATGTCGCCGAAGGCTTTGAAGCGTTAGCATTGCAAGTTACTAAACTAGGGGAGAAGATTCCCGTAATTGGAAAATATTTCAAACAAAGTAATGACGCCATGCTTGCCAGTATACAACTTTCAAAAGATAAAGCTGCATTAGATAAGCAAACTCGGGAATTAGATGTTGCGAATGCAAAGGCTCAATATGAATCTTCTGAACTTCGAAAAAAGGCGGAGGATCGGGCTAAATATACAGCAGAAGAAAGACTGAAATTTGTTCAGGAGGCAAATGCTAAAGAACAAGAAATACTTGATAACCGGTTAAAGATTGCAGAGGAGCAGTTTCGTATTGCTCAGGAAGAGGCCACTTATAATGAAAATAGTAAAGATATTAATGAAAAGCTGGCCGAAATGGAAGCTAACTTGTATCTTGTCAGAAAAGAGTATTCGGATAAGACAAAGGAGTTGATGACTAAGGAGAATGAGATACGAAACCAGTCCCTTACCGCTGAAAAAACACGTTTGGCTCAGGCTAAGAAGGCTACTGATGAAGCTGTAAAGCAAAAGCAGAAAGAACTTGAATTAATTTGCCAAGCAGAAGATATGGCTTTATCTCTGGTAAAGGAAGGAATAGAAAAACAGAGGCAAACGATTAATTTACAGTATGACCGGCAGATCGAAGATTTGAAACGTAAGCTCAGTTCAGAGAAAAATTTAACTGATGCAGCAAAGAAAGCATTGAATGACTCTATGGTTTTAGCAGAACAGAAGCGTGATGCTGATTTGAAAAAATTATCTGATGAATCTATCCAGGCCCTGATAAAAAAAGAAACAGAACGTATCCAGTTACAACTGGATTCTGTCAAAGAAGGTACATCACAGGAACATAATCTCCGTCTTTCCCTGATTGAGCAGAACCGGCAGGCTGAACTTGCTGCTAATTTGCAATTAGCTGAAGAACTCCGGCAATCGGAGGCTGATATAAATGCCGCATACAACAAACAGATTACAGATGAAAACGAAGCTTTTCGGAAAGAACAGTTCGATAGGCAGTCTGAATATATTCGCTTAGAATGGGAAAATAGGATTCTACGGGCCAAAGAAGGAACGTCGCAAGAATATGATCTGAAACTACAACAGGCACAAGCGGAGTATGATGTATTGGTGAATATGGATGCTGTGACAAAAGCTGCATTGTATGAATCGGATGCTGCTTATGAAAATGCAAAGTTACAGGGTGAAAAAAATATACAGAATGCTATAAAGGCCCGTATTAGTGCTGAGAATGAAGCGGTTCTCGCTCAGATGGCAGCTGTCACAACAATTACGGATGCTTTTTCCTCTATGTTAGATAGTTTTGCTGAAGATAATGAAGCGTTGGCCGCTTTTGCTAAGACTGTCGCTCTGTTTAATATTGGTTTGAGTACGGCGGAGGCAATTTCGAAAGGTGTTGCTGCTGCTCAGTCTGTGCCATTCCCGGGCAATATTGCTGCTATTGCTACAACTATTGCATCAGTTATGGCAAATATCGCAAAAGCAAAGCAGTTGGTAAGCAAGGAAAAGAATCCTAAATTTGGTGAAGGTGGTGATGTGTCTGGTCCATCTCACGCATCTGGAGGCGTAACTATTGAAATGGAAGGAGGGGAAGGTATTATAAATAAACACTCAATGTCTAACCCCTTACTGCGTTCTATCGCTAGCGCGGTAAATGTTGCTGGGGGCGGTGTACCTTTTTCAAATGTTCCAATATTCCCGTCGGTTTCTGGTGGTGGTTTTGATACAGCAGAACTAAAAGCAGTTTTTGTTGAAGCATTAAAGGAAATGCCGGTTCCTGTAGTTAGTGTTGTTGAATTTACAGAAGTTCAAGACAGAGTAAAAATGATTCAAAATAATTCGACTATATGAAAGTTTATGAGATATTAGCCTTTAATAAAGAGTTGTTGGAAAAACTGTATTCTGCAGGTTTAAATACATCTGATTTCCTGTATGTCGGTTTGTATAATGAATATGATCGTTTAAATGCATATGGAACATTGAGAAGAGAGTCGAACATGCTTTTTTATGATTATAAAAAAGACGATATAAAAATGATACTTTCTAATATAAAGAAAGCATGTGAAGCTATAACTTATGACAGAACGATTTTGTACCGTCAATGTCAGGAATATTTATTGAGATATAGGGGGGAATGAAAATTGAGAGTATACAATATCGTGCAATCAGTAAAGGGAGGATGCGGGAAAACTACTTTTTCCATTATGCTTGCAGGATTTCTGGGCAAGAAGGAGAACAGAGACGAATGTGGAAAAACTTGTCTGGTCGATGCTGATTTTCAGGGAACATCTTTAATTCATTTATTTATTCATGATGAAAACCAGGATAAAACGGGTCCAAGAAAATGTTATTTAAATGAAAAAATGAGAAGATATAATTCATATCATAATTATGTACGGGAATATAATGGATATGGCAGGATATTTTACTATGTGCCATCCAGTCCTGAATATGTTCAAAAGGCATGGTTCCTTGCAAATGCACAAATGGGTTATATTCCACATATGGCATATAATATATTTGAAATAAATCTAAAATCTATGTTGATTAGTAAAGAAGACAGTCTGTCAGGAGAGATAGGAGAAGATTTGACAAATGTAATATTCGATATGCCTCCGAGCAGTGATGGTTATTCAGATATCATAAAAAAGTGTATTGTAAACGAAAATGAAGGTATTCGAAAATCAGAAGATATTGTAAATTATTATATGATGATTAATTTGGACCCTACCCATTTATACAGTACGATTGAATATTTAAAACAGATTTTAAGGGGTATAGATCAGTTACCTACGCACATTTTTATTGTGTTTAATGATAATTGTTTTATCGAAAATGAGACG
>ERZ812616.3112-NODE-3112-length-12334-cov-3.761218_pt1 | contig 12334 bp, 11 predicted proteins | sample MGYA00376249_ERZ812616 | MGnify/ENA primary metagenome ERZ812616 (study PRJEB26924, sample SAMEA4378265) | human gut metagenome | biome: human gut; feature: human-associated habitat; material: faeces | place: China | collected 2013 ... | reverse complement strand
TAAATGGTAAAAAGTTTTTATTTCGCATTAGTTTTTGCCATTCTTTGCTATTTGCGAAACAATATTTTATTTTCTTCCTATTATATGTTGTAAATATTTTTCTATGCAAAAGCCCCTGTAAGATTTTCTCGTTCTTACAGGGGCTCTATCTTCTTATTATATGATGTTGGGGCAAAAACCCCAACTATGATGCCTGCGGATTGTTCTGTGCTTTGCACTCCCACACCTCGCAGCAAGAATGCCTCGGCATTCTTGAATTATCTTATTTTGCTCCAAGCAGTTTCTCTACGCTGACAAGTTTTACACTGAGTACAAAGATTTCTGATGCCTGTGCAAGTTCCTCAACTGTCGGGAAGGAAGGTGCAATACGGATATTGCTGTCTTTTGGATCCTTTCCGTATGGGAATGTTGCTCCGGCGCCTGTCATGATCAGACCAGCTTCTTTTGCTTTTGCCACAATTGCCTTCGCACAGCCATCCATTGAATCGAAAGAAATAAAATATCCGCCGAGTGGCTTTGTCCATGTTCCGATTCCAAGTCCGCCAATTTCTTTCTCCAGAACATCTTCAACCTTTTCGAATTTCGGGCGAAGGATAGCAGCATGTTTTCTCATATGCTCATACATTCCCGGCATATCTTTAAAGAATCTTACATGACGGAGCTGGTTGAGCTTGTCATGTCCGATTGTCTGGAACTTCATAAAGCTCTTCGCATCTTCGATATTCGCTCTGGATGCAGCAAGTGCTGCAATTCCGGATCCAGGGAAAGAAACCTTAGATGTGGAAATAAATTTGAATACCATATCCGGATTTCCTGCTTTAACACATTCATTTAACAGTTCAAGGATAACGTCTCTCTTGTCATCATAAAGATGATGGATTGAATATGCATTATCCCAGAAGATACGGAAGTCTTTTGCTGCCGGTTTCAAGTGTGCAAATCTTCTGACTGTTTCGTCAGAGTAAGATACTCCCGTTGGGTTAGAATACTTCGGCACACACCAGATTCCATTGCAGGATCTTCTGCCACCAATTTTTCTACCATATCCATATCCGGACCTGTCGGAAGAAGCGGTACATTGATCATTTCAATTCCAAAATACTCTGTAATCGCAAAATGTCTGTCGTATCCCGGAACCGGACATAAGAATTTTACTTTATCTAATTTGCACCATGGTGTGCTTCCCATGATACCATGAGTCATAGCTCTTGATACTGTATCGAACATTACATTCAGGCTGGAGTTTCCGTAGATCAGAATATTTCTCTCTGGTACTTCTGACATATCTGCCAGTAATTTTCTTGCCTCTGTAATTCCATCCAGAACACCGTAGTTACGGCAGTCTACTCCATCAGAGCTTACCAGGTCACTGTCCCCATTCAGCACATCCATCAGACCATTACTCAGATCCAGCTGTGCTTTTGACGGTTTACCACGGGACATATCCAAATGTATTCCTTTTGCTTTCACTTCTTCGAATTGTTTCTCTAACTGACCTTTTAACTTTTTCAGCTCTTCTTTCGTCAACTTGCTATACGGTTTCATACGGCATTCCTCCTGCTTTTTATGTTATCTTTTTCGCTATATGCTATTTTACCAAAATTTGAAGAAATTACAACATAAACTTGCATTTTCTACTAATTTTATAAAGAAAATGCTTATTTTTTCGTCTCCATATGCATTTCGCCGATATCATTCCGTCATTTACTGCATTCTCGCACTGAGCGTGGCCGCTTACGGCATAATTCTTATTCGCGCGAGTGCGCATCCTGCTGGAGTTTTTTTGTATAATAGGAAATGTAAGTTCCTATTGTATAATAAGAAGACAGCCATCCTGCACTTCTGCGCAAAACGACTGTCTTCTTAAATTTATAACCATTCTTATTATAGATGCACTCTCAAATTCTCATCTTTAGGCAGACACATTTGCAATGTGTTACTCTGCTGCCTCTTCTCCGGCATAAGCCGCAAATACAGACTCGATACTGCTGTCGCAGGATTTCTGATTAGCTTCCTTACCAATGTAGAATCTTGTCTCTGGATCCTGAGTATATGTCAACTCAGCCCATGCTTTGATCGGTGCTGTGAATCCATCAACATCTTTCGCATCTTTGTTGAATGCGAACAGGAATGGCTCCTGGATCAGTGCTGTTCCGTCAGACATAGAATGTGCAACTTCAAGGTTTGTAAGCGCACCCTTTACAAGGTCTGTGTACATCAGATTCACGATTGCATTTTCATCAAGGATATTCATAGACTGTTTGTATCCCCAACGTCCTGTTGTCACATCTCCGTCCACCTGTGGATCATACAGATATACGCGGACGTTATTCTTTACTGCATAGTCATTCACTCTTGAGATAACGGCACGTGTCTTCTCATCTCCAGCGCCGCCGATCATAACCATTGCATTTCCGTCTTCATTCAGAAGCCATTTGAGCTGTCTGTATGTTACCGGATATACATTGATCTGCTGGTCTGCTGAGAAGATCTCGCTTCCATAGCTGTTAAATACATCGCGCAAGTGATCTGTTTTTGAATATGTAGAAAATTCAATATTGTTATTTTTGATAAAATCGAACATCTCTTTTACACTTGCATCATACTCATCTGTAATATAATCACGAATCTGGTTGCCATTCTCATCAAGAACCGGATTTCCGTCATCATCGAATCTCTTTGTGTAGATTCCCTTTGAATCACGCTCAACCATTTTCTCAAATGCATACATGATCGGGCATGAAGTGCTTCCGTTTCCAGAGTTGCTGTAATCTACTTTGTTATCTTTGTTGTATACAAATACGATCGGCTGCTGAAGTCTTCCAACTGTAACCTCTTTGCCATCTGCATTTGTATAAGAAAGAGCTGTTGCATGTGTAGATGGATACTCTACCCAGTCATCTAAGTTTGTCAGATATCTGGAAACCATCTCACCATACATGTAATTCAGCTTTGTCCCCGGTGTTGTCTTCTCATTAGACATACGAACAAATAAAGATCCATCATCACCATTGTTGATGTTAAAGTCATAAGAGTATACTGTATCAATACCATACTCTTTTGCATATTTGTTGATAAATGGGCTCATTGCACGGCTGTTGTGGCACCATGATCCGCTAAGCTGAATCATGTAGTTTCCTTCACTGCCAAGAATGTCGATGAGCTGATCGTACGTAATATCCTGGAATACGATATCTTTGTCTTCAAATGTATCGATTCCGTCCTGACGATCTTCGTCAGCTCTTGAATGTGCATTAAAATCTCCATATGCATATTCTTTTTCAAAATCATAATCTGTAGAAGAAAGGTCTGTCTGGCTCTCAAGCTTATCAGCCTTATCAGCTTTGTTTTCTGTCGTTGCCTGGCTGCTTCCACATCCTGTTATCATTCCGACTGTCATTACCGCAGCAAGAACAGCCGAGATCATTTTTCTTTTCATCATTAAATCTCCTCTCTGTCTTCCTAGCACATCGGAACGGATACTTCTTCATCAGATCCGCCTGATCCACCTGTTGAAGTATATTCTTTTTCCAGTTCTGTGAGGTCTGCGTAGTTTGGTACCATACTTGTCTGATCAGCACTCAGATAGCTGTCTACGACTTCGCGTGCCTCTGTTACAAATTTCTTAATATCATCAGAAGTATATCCTTCCGGTACTTTTCTTGCATCTGCAACACTTGCAGCTTTGATTGCCAGACGTGCATACTCAATTTTAGCAGCATCGAAATTTTTCATATCTTCTTTATTTACTTTTTCCTGCAGATCCAGGTTCTTGTCCAGTGCATTGTAATACTCTACTGCACGGTCAATTTTTGACTTACATTCATCTGTGTAAGCCACCTCTCCAATTTCTTCAATAGCTTCGTTCGTTCTTGTAACAGAAGCTTTTGCTGAGAATGCTGAGAGGCCAAGACATACAACTGCAGCTACGATTAATGCGATGGTTGATTTTTTCATGATTTATGCCTCTCCTTTCTCAAATTTCTCGTCCTCTTTTGCAAATACTTCATCATTCAGGAGTCCATTCTGGCGTGCTACAACTGCTGCACATACGCTGGCATCTGTAACATTTGTAAGAGTACGTACCATATCTGTAATATTGTTGATTGGAATCAGAAGTACTACTGCTGCGATTGGCAGGTTTACTGCACTGAACAGAGATACTGCTGTGATAACTCCAACTCCCGGCATTCCGGCGCTTCCAAGGGAAAGTACCAGACACATAAAGCACATAACAAGGTACTGGCTTACTCCCCAGCTCTGTCCTGTTGCATTAAGATAGAACATCGCAAGAAGAATTGGCCATACACATGTACATCCTGCCATACCGATTGTTGTTCCAAGAGGAGCTGTGAAGTTTGCGACCTCCTCATCAACACCAACTTTACGGATCAGTCTGTCGATCGTGATCGGCATTGTTCCAACACTACTTGTTGTTGTAAATGCTGTTGCCTGTGCGTCAAATGTTTTCTTAAAGAACTTCAGCGGATTAACCTTGGCAAATGATTTCAAGATTACCGCATTGACAACATATGACTGAATAAGACATGCAACAAATACCATCACAACAAGAAGTACAAGCTGTATCAGCGCCTCTTTGTCGCTTAAGAGCTGACTTGCAGAGCATGCTGTCAAGCAAAGCACTGCGTATGGTGTAAGATCAATTACATATGCAAGAATGTTGAAAATGATCTTTTTAACTGCCTCAATCAGTTTCTTGATCACAAGAACTTTTTCTTCTCCCTCTTCTGAAGAAATGCTTACATAAGCAACTGCAACTGCAACCGCAATAATAATGATCGCAACAATATTATCTGCCGCAAGATCTGCTGCAATATTGCTTGGAACCAGATTCAGAAGAATTTTATCAAAAGATGTCTCCATCTCCTGGTAAGCGCTCAGAGTCGCATCTGTGACACTTGAAATATCTGCAAATACTGCTCCTGCTCCTTTACCGATGTTTGTCACTGCTCCGACAACAAGTGTAACAACAATGGCTGTCACAGATGTTATAAGAAGCCAAAATACTGATTTCGTTCCGATTTTCTTCATCTTCTCTTTATCATTCAAAGAAATCAGTCCTGAAATAACCGATACTAAAATTACCGGTGCTACTAAAGCTTTAATCAGTTTTACATAAGCCTGTCCAATTAAATTCAGCCACACAAGGTATGTGTTCCCCTCTGAAGCAAATACTACTCCAATGACAGCACCAATGACCATACTGATCAGAATTACAACTGTCCAGTTCACTCTGTACGCGATCCAGTTCAGTGCTTTAAAAGAAAGCAGAGCGATCATAAGTACAAGAAGAGCTATCCAGTTTACACTTAAAAGTGCATCCATTTTGAAAAACCTCCTTTTTCTTCTCCTTTAGATTAGAAATACTTATAGTTACTGATAAGGAATTCTATTTCCTTATAAAAATGTATATCCCCGCCTTCCATCTGTCATATTGTTTCAGGCAGTCACATACAAATCCCGAATAATCATACATCTGATATCCTTCATTTGTCCAATAAAGATTTTTGATAAAAGCATCTCTATATATTCTTTTTTTCAATAAAGCTTTCCCTTTGTATGTCTTGTATATTTCGGTGAAAATGTTGTATACTTCATTTGTACGAAACTACAATATATTTTCAGCAAAATCACAGGAGGCAGACACGAAACATGTTTAAATTTTTCAAAAAAATTTATAAACCACTGTTCTGTTTTTGTCTGTGTTTTTTCTCTGTCTTTGTCCTGTTTGGCTGCTCAGGCGGTCAGACCAATGATACATCTTCCGGGAAGAAAAGCGGGAAACGAAGTTCTGCTCTTCACCAGGAGATGGCAATTGGAAGTGAAGCACCGGATTTTACCGCCAAGCTGAATAACGGCGAAACATTTACCTTCTCCGATAAGAAAGGACAGGTCATTCTTTTGAACTTCTGGGCGACCTGGTGCAGCAACTGCGTCAAGGAAATGCCCGCCATCGAGAAGCTTTATGAAGAGTATGGTGACCAGATTGTAATTGTCGGAGTAAATGTAGGCGAAGATGAAGATACTATTGATACATTTATCGAGGCAAAGAATTATTCATTTCCGGTTGCCTGCGACACCGAAAACAATATCAGTAATCTTTATCCGAGTGCCGGTATTCCTTACACAGTTATAGTAGGAAAAGACGGACTTGTTACCGAGACATTTCTCGGGGCAAAAGATGCAGACAGCCAGTACACGAAGCTGCGCCGTGCTTTACAGGAAGCTTACGAAGCAAACTAATTCACGGCAGACTCCAGATTCACAAGCAATTTAGATAGTCTGGCTCAAGTCCGATGAATCTAAAGCCGGTTTAAACACACATGAATTCAGACAGCACAAAGTAAGCAGTACACTTAGCACTTTATCTCAGTCGAGAAGACTCCCACCTCTTCAGGTGGTGAGTAATAGCAAATTTGTCTCAGTGGGAGTTAGGTCTCCGACTGAGATAAACGCTCCGCGAGGATGCGCAGTGATTCTGATAGGAATATGTCAGCTTTGCTGACCAGAATCACGCGCCAAGTCTCACGGATGTTCGACTTGAATATTTTGCAAACCCGTATAGCAGACAGGAAAAAATTTAAAAAAAGAAAGGAGTTACACATGAAAGTTGTAATGTATGGAACAAAAGCATGCCCGGACTGCGTCGAGGCAGAAGAAATTTTAAAAGAGAAAGGAATCCAATATCTGTATATGGAATTTTCCGACAATATCGGATATCTGAAACGTTTCCTCACACTCCGCGACACAAACCCGATCTTTGATGAAGTAAAGGAAAACCACTGGGTCGGCGTTCCTTGCTTCCAGTTCCAGGATGGAAGCCTGTCACTGGACATCGACGAAGTCGTAAAACGGGCAGAGGAAGAAGTTTAAATAAATCCACATTTTTCTCTATCACTATTCAAAAAATCTATCATGACTTAGCGAACGCAGTTGCCGTTACGGATATAAGAATCAGTATACAGCCTGCCATCGACGAAAGACTTGCACTCTCATGCAGGACTAAAATCCCCACGATCATACTGGTCACCGGTTCAAATGTACTTAAAATTGCCGCATCCTGGGCCCCCACATACTGTACGCCATACTGAAAAAATCCCACTCCGATAAATGCTGCGCCAAGGGACAGAACAAATGCTGCGATCCATGCGTTTGCATTCATATGAAGTACAAAACTTCCCGATACTTTTCCAATCAAAAATACCATAATGGAGCCAACAATATTCATATAAAATATCATCTTCATAGCAGGGATATCCTGCAGTCCGCCCACTTCCAGATATAATATGTAAAATGCATACGTCATTCCGGATATAAGCGCAAAAACAAATCCCATCGGCTTTGCCTCACCGCCGCTTCCTGCATAGGACAGGAAAATACCGATCATGCACAGACCAACATACACAATTTTCAGCTTAGGCACACGTCTTCGTAGGAATATCAGACTGCCAAGCAACACAAAAACCGGATATCCAAAATGAATGACCGTCGCCATACCTGACGGCATATAATCGTACGCACTATACAAAAGAAGCGCTGTGATGCCATAGCCAAACACCGTCACACACAAAATCTTTTTTCCGTCCTCCATAGATACCCCCATCGGAACTTTCCGCACTTTCAGGTAAATATACAGCGGAATGATTGCCAGGGCAAACCTTAAAAATAATGCTCCCACTATCGTGCTTCCATCCGCGCAGATCACTTTCACAAGCAATGGCATAAAACCAAAGTAGACTGCGGACAGCAATAAATATATGAATCCTTTTACTCTTGTATTCATCAGCTCAGTTTCTTTTCCTTTTCATTATACTGTGCCAGCTTACTGTCATCCATCTCCCACAGCCAACGCCCACCGTCACACATAGACAGATCCGGACAGTCACCTCTTACATAGGCATAAATCGGCGGCTCGTCTTTATATTTTTCAATTGCCTCTGTCAGCTTCTCGATCATACGTGGTGCATCTTTCGGAGCTTTCCCTTTCACACGAAGTTCCAGGAAGTCATTAAATCCATCATAAAGCATTTGATGTCCGTCCGGTCCTTCTTTCAGAAGCCCAATCAATGTACGCTCTTCTTCCATATTTTCCACTTCATCTGCCGGAATAAATGCTCCGGATTTGATATCTTCATAAAGTGCAACCTGATTATGAAGAAATAAAGAGAAGTTAACAATACGATCCGGCTGCGTCTTGTTCAGGAACTCTGCCAGAGCGATTGCATTTTCCTGGCCTCTGCCTTTACCGGCAACACCAGACATAACATGTGCATCAAAAATCAATCCGACTCTTTGGATTCTTGCGACTTCTTTATACGCCTGATCCTGGGTATGCTCTTTTCTCATAAACTTCAACACATCATCCAGACCACTTTCAATCCCCAGATATAAATGTCTCACCTTGCGGTCATATAATTCCTGAAGTTCCTCATCACTTTTCAGCCGGATACTTGTTACAGTCGCATCCATGTTGATCATCTGACAATCTGGAAAATATTTATCGATCAAATCAAGTATCGCACGCAGACGATCCATTTTCAATCCAAATGCATTACCATCTCCAAGAAATATCTTTCTTGGATTTCCTCCCAGATTCTTCACTCGTTGCAGTTCCTCTTCGACCTGCTCAAGCGGCAGCTCACGATATTTTAAATCTCTGAACAGATTACAGAATTTACATTTATTATAAGAGCAGCCGACCATGACCGGCAGCATGTAAGATGCACGTTCCATTGGCGCACGACAAATTCTACCTTCATATTCCATACCATTACCTCCAATTCAACCTACTACTTTTAAATCCGTAAGATTCCACCCTCTTGAGTGCATACATATTGCACTTATCCACAGGTATTCATATTATAACACAATTTTCCCAAAATCAATGCCCTGTCCTCACTCATTTTCCGCATTTCTGAAGATTTTCTTACGGTTTCGTGAAGATTGTGTGACATCTCTTGAGTCCCTTTTGCATTCATTATAAAATATGAGTTGCTCACAGGGAGGTATAAGTGATTATGGGAAACAAAAAGAAACAGACAAATGAATTTGACAATTACTTCGATGATGATTTCGAAGTTGTATATGAAGATCTGGAGGATCTTGGGAGCTATTTGAGTGAAGATAGTTCTGATAATAACGATGATTACGACGATTATGACGGTTATGATGGCGACACCGACTATTATGATGATTATGATGATGACGACGATGATTATGATGACAATTATTATGATGATTATGATGATGATGACTATAACAGCAACGGCAGAGATTCAAAAAAGAAAAAGCGCAACGACAAACAGGATCCGGATTCCAAAAAATCCAAGAAGAAAAAGCGTCGCGGACTGCCCAATGTAGGAAAACCGGTTGCAAATATTGCTAAGACCGGCATTAACGCGACTAAAAAATTAGTTGGAACTATTCTCCGGGCAGCCACACTGATTTTAATCGCTCTCATCATCCTGATATTGTTGAAAGCATTTTTAAGTAACGCCGGTTCTTATGGAAAAATCCTGTTACTCGGACAGACGAAAGATACCACACTGATCGCATACCTGGCTGTCGGAGCTGTGCTGGTCGGTTATGAACTGCTCAACTTCTTCTGGGCTGCCAGCCGTACACGCGCCAGAAGCAGACACAACAATCGTCTGGATACCGGACGCGGGCTTTTGTCCTTTGTTATCATTTACGCCGGTTCCTATCTGGCCGCCATGTTCAGTCACCTGATTCCAAGTTCTCCAAGCTGGCTTACCGGTGTACAAGGAGGACTGTCTATTTACGGTGGTCTGAAAGCCACACTACTGCCGCTGTGCATTGCAGGAGTAGTAAGCTGTGTGGTCAGGAAAATTATAGTAAGATAAGATTCAAAACTGTATCTTTTATAAACTTCTTGAAACTAATTTCAATATATGCTATATTAAAAATAGAAAAGAACAACCGCCACAAGGGGTTGACTTCATTAGTTTAAGTAATCATGGAATTACCACCCAACTCGTCAAAGTTTAGAGGGTGGTTTTTCTTAGTTTAGTATATCATTTAAATCCATTTCATTCAATTAGTTTTTATCTTCCGCACAATTCTTCTAATCAGCAATATGAGCAAAATAATCAGCACAATTACAAGTACAAAAATGCCCGCTATGATAGCCGAAAATTTATTCGGGTGTTTTACAAGATCAATAATATTCCAACTGTCTTCCACAACCTTGCGGTCGTGTTTTTCATTATAATATTCCGACACATTTGCAATACCATCACCATCTGTATCATCAAAGGACTCCATATATCTGGCAATGGCAGCCCATGCTTTCAGCTCCTGATTGCCTTCCATAATTGCCTGATCTTCCAGGTTTTCGATTGGATTTCCATCTTTGTCCTTCGGCGTAATAGACAGCAGTCCATAAGATGTGTCCATGACAGCACCGAGCATCTGCCCTGTATATAGGTCTGTCACCACATGATACAGCTTGTCATCTTCTATCTCTTCTCTGTTTCCTTCCCCCTGTGCTTTCATCAGATAGCAATCTGTCACTTTATTGAGTATCATGCGATGCGGATTGTATGTAAAGTTAAGACCACTACAATAAAGTCTGGCAATCGTCATAAAATCTGAGACAGACGCATCAATTTCCGCCACAAGTTTCAATTCTTTTCCTGTCAGATAAGCGCTGATCAGCGGATAACCCGCCAGCCCATCCTTCCCAATTCCAAGTGAAAATGAATTGTAGACCTGTTCGACCGTGACATCCCCTTTTGTATAAGTATCACGTACTGTTCCGCTCGGAACAACCGCCACATCGACCGGATCACCGTCGTAGTACTTAGAATTTTCCACCGCATACACATATGCATCAGACATGATGTCTCCGAGATTCAGCTCCTCATGCTTATTATACATATCGTCCACACTGCTGAATTCAATATCATTTTCCGCAAGAATCTGATCTTTTGTATATCCAAAATGTGACAGATAATTCGTATCAACCGTCTCCATCAGCTTATCAATCCGCTCCTGTGTTGCAGCATCCGCCTTTATCTCATCCGTAACCGGAATCAACTCGTAAGTATCCACATCCCAGCGTCCATCATCTTTCTGCGTCATAGAAATCGTTCCAAGATTTCTTCCATATTCTCCACAGGAAACAATATAAGTATCTCCATGCCGAATCGGCTCATCTAACTGTGTATGTGTGTGTCCGCTGATAATCAAATCTATATCCGGCACATTTTTCGCAAGAATCTCGTCTTCAGATTTATCTTCATCTTCCACGGTACCACTATGAGATACGCAGGCAATCATATCCACGTCCTCATTTTTCTTAATCTCTTCCACCGTCTTCTTAGAAGCCTCGATCGGATCTTCAAAAAGCAATTCGCATGTTGGCGCGCACTCCAGCGAATCTTTACCAAATACACCAAAAACTGCTATTTTGACATCACCTTTCTGTACAACTACATAATCTTTCACACCGTAGTTCTCAAATGCATCTTTAATCTGCTGCTGTCCTTCCGTTAAGCCCGCTTTCTCCATAGCGCTCCAGTCCACATTACAAACGACCAGTGACGGAACATTTTCACCGGAAGCCTTTGCAGTATTCAGCATATTAGCAAGTCCACTGGAACGATAGTCAAACTCATGATTTCCCCAGGTCGTCACATCACATCCAAGATAGCCTAGCATACGAAGCTCTGCCGCCTCTGTCTCATACACCGTCTGGATCAACGTTCCCATAGAAAAATCTCCACCATCCAGATAGAGCGTATCCGGATTTTTTTCTTTCTGCTCGTCAATTAAAGTCTTGAGCCTTGCAAATCCTCCGACCTCTTCTTGTTTTCCATCAACGATCGTAGAAAAACTGTTCAGATGTGAATGCGTATCATGTGTAAATAATACGTCCATATGTTTACCCGTGTCCGCGGCTTTTGCATTCACCCCAAGTGTCGGCAGCATCCCCACGCAAAGAGCAATCGCAAGTACAAATGCGGTTATCTTTTTCGTTCTCTGCATATGTCTCTCCTTTATTAATTCTTTCGTTCTCTACTATTTTTAGTAATCATACTATATTTTTTATAAGCTCGTCAACGCAAAAAACCTCAGAAATTATTATTCCGAGGTTTTGCATAAAAATGCGGATGACAGGACTTGAACCTGCACGTCGGGGACACTAGATCCTAAGTCTAGCGCGTCTGCCAATTCCGCCACATCCGCATAAGAAAATAAAAACGCAATACCTAATTCCCATTAAGTTTGCGTTATATTCACAGTGAGCGTGCGGGGATTCGAACCCCGGACAACTTGATTAAAAGTCAAG
>ERZ812616.3109-NODE-3109-length-12348-cov-3.196372_pt1 | contig 12348 bp, 11 predicted proteins | sample MGYA00376249_ERZ812616 | MGnify/ENA primary metagenome ERZ812616 (study PRJEB26924, sample SAMEA4378265) | human gut metagenome | biome: human gut; feature: human-associated habitat; material: faeces | place: China | collected 2013 ... | reverse complement strand
ACGCTATCCGGTTTTAAAATAATCTGGGCTGACATAATATTTGCCGCCTTTCTGCTCATCTCTTTATAATCTTCACCAACATAAATCTTCATATCTAACACCTCTTATGAATTTTTATAATCCACTTTCCATTACCGTTATTTTTATATTAACTATATTATTTTTCATCATTAAACAAATCTGATATAGTCATATTTCTTGCCATTAAAGTATCACTAATATATCTCTGATTCCAAAGGTCATCCTTCTTGCATCCGGACGCATCAATATAGACCTGTTTTCCTTCAAAATCCACATTTACTAATGTATAGCTTCCTGAATATTTCCAACTTCCAATAGTCATATGAGCAGAAATTCCGGCCTTATTACACAACCTGGTTAATACCTTTGAATATCCTGTAGCTACAGCCTTACCCTCTACTACACATGAAGTGCAGCCTTCAAAATAATTTTTTTCGAAAACCTCTGTCATATTTGAAAGTTTATCCGTGTTTTCCATTGTATCACTATCTAAAATCAGATTCTTATCCATCCAATCCAGAAAATAATCGATTGCCTGCTTTTTCCCATATTCCTTAGGCATATCACTAACTACCTTATTAAGTATTTCTTCTGACGCCTGCTGCATTTTCAAAACCGTTGACTTTTTATCTTCATTCATCGTTGCCAATGGATTTTTTAAATCTTCCAGATTTTTTACGTATCCCTGATCGTCTATATCACCTTGTTCATTGATTCCCTCTGCAGGATACAATAAAATAATGCATTTTACTATTGTCTGTTCTTTTATATCCTGCGCCAGTACCCTCTGCTCTGTGCTTCTTAAATACCAGCTTAGATCTCCAGTATTTTTAATATTGACCGCTATTTTTTGTTACTGAGCTTACGCTTTGATTATTTTCTGTCATTGGCATATTTACAATTGCGTAAAACAAATCATCCTCACCACAATACAATGCCTGAGTAACTCTTGAGTATTCTTTTCCATTCAATGGACTGTCAAATGTAAGTTCTCCACCTTTAAAATTAACTATTGCATCCTTTATTTTTTCCAGATTTTTCTCAAAATCCTCCAAAAGCTCATATTCATCGGCATCTAAAAATTTCCTTGCATTTTCTTGTTTTCCATCTATAGAAAACTGCGTACACACCGTAATCTCCTCATCTGGTTTAAAAATATGATTTTTTACATCAAGATTTAGATTTCTATATGCAAGAACATAGAGTCCTTTATTAGTGTTTATACTCAGGACATTTATTGCCAGCCTCTTAACTTTTAATGATCCGCTTTTTCTTTTTTCCCGCGATGAAAAATACTGAAATTGAGCAACCACTTCCCTGAACTGCTGGTCTGTAAGCTGATACATACCACAGTTAATCCGCTCTCTGTCAATGTAATGAATCAAATCGTAATCTGTGATATACGGAGTCGTATCAAGCTTATTACATATCTCAAGATAATTTAGTATTTTTAAATTTGCTGAGCTGTCAAATATATTTTTGTAACGCTCTGGATGCATCTCAATATCTTCAACAAGTAACCTATTTTCAGGGCAGTATGTCCCCTCTATTATCTCAGTAGACAATATTGAATCGATAAATATCCTGTCATATTCTCCAATTGTAAACTGTCCCAGATGAAGTCCATCAACCTTCATAGTCCGGCGTCTTGGATCAAGGTCTCTTATCCCTATCCAATATTTCGTCACCTGATCTGCCTTGTTTCGATATTCTATTTTCAGCCATTTACCCTCATGTATGGCTCTGAAAATATCCCTGCAAATTTGGTTCATACTGCCTCCCACAGCTCATTCCATCCGGCATAGCCCATAGATACAAAGTATCTAAACCATATGCGCCATGCCTCATAAAACAAGCAGTCCTTGTTCTCCTCAGCCAATGTCACCAAAGCATCACACCTTACCACATAGTCCTTATCCTGTGTGAAACGACCTGTTAATATGCCCTTTTTGTAAAGCTCATACAGATTTTCAAGGGCTGCCTTTGCTGTAGCCAGGTCAAACTTATCGACCTTGTTTTCGTTGATTTCATTAAATTTAAGGCACTCCCTATAATTTTTTTCTATAACGTTATCTGATACTTTATTTTCCATGTTATCACATTCATCCCTTTAGCACCATCTCATGCCACTCTTCTCCACCCCAGGTAGAGTCAGCAATCCCCAGATCCTGCAATCCAAACTTCTTATACATCTCTACCTTCTGCTCTAAGCATGTCAGAAACAGATTTTTTCGTCCGTTTGCCTTTTCGCGCAGGCTGTAGCGGTGCACGAGCTCTCTGGCAAGTCCATGTCCACGGTACTCCGGCAGCACGTCAAGGCCAAGAAGCATCACATTTTTACCGTTTTCATCACATAAATCGATGTCCGTGAAGAACTCATCCCTGAACTTTTCCTCGTCTGTTGCCACACCATTTAAAAAGCCCGCCAGCTTACCGGTTGATTTGTCAATTGCCACGAGAAATAGCTGTGGTACCTTTGCAATTCTCTCTGTCATTGCCTTTGGAGAACATGCCTCATTCGGTGGGAAACATATCTGCTCAATTGCTATTGCCTGTTCTACCTCGTCTGGGTGTATACTTCTAAACTCAAAATTGTCTGTCATTTTTTAATACCTCATTCTTCTTTTTATCATATAATACGTGTTTTTTCCGATATAATCAATAATCCTGTAAATACCAAAATCAGCCACAAAAGCATTTTACTGCTTTTATGACTGATTTACGTTGCAAATTCAATTATGATTACCTGCCATTAATTATGAAAGAATGATAATGCTTCCTTCAATCCATCAGACTCATCATTCATATTTCCTGCCATTTCTGAGACTCCGTTCATCATGGCATTGAGCTCCTCGATGTTGGCATTCATCTCTTCGGTTGCTGCGGCATTTGCTGCGCTGACATCTGTCAGGCTGTTGCTGCTCTTCGTGATGTCATCATTGAGCTCAATCATCGCAGTGACAAGCTCTTCGATTTCATCAGCTTTTTCTGCTGTCTTTTGAATCTGCTCATCAAGTGAGCCAAATTCATCAAGTACTGCCTTAATCTCTTCCTTCTGCTTGGCATTATCCTCGACGATGGTGCCGGATGCCTGAACACAATACCTGCACTCTTCAACCAGTGATGATATTATCTGCTTGATATTCTCAAGCTCCGTATTGGTATTGTCTGAAAGCACTCGAATCTCCTGTGCCACCACTGCGAAGCCTTTTCCTGCATCGCCGGCCCTGGCTGCCTCTATAGATGCATTGAGTGACAAAAGATTGGTTTCACTGGATATTTCCTCAATGACAGAGACAATATTGCTCACCTTGTCAACCGTAGTATTTACAGTTTCTATGCGTTTTGAAATTGCTGAGATACCCTCATCCATCTTGTGACTGCTATCCTGCATGGATTTAATCTTATCATTCATGATTTTACTGCTATCCTGCACTGCTGTCGTCTGATTTCTGATTTCATTGACAGATTCGTTTATATCCTTTGTCTCATTGCTCATCTCCAGAAGATTTTCATTAATCTTTGAAATAGATGCTGCCATGCCTGTAGAGCCCTCTGCAACATCCTCGACTGCCTTGGATATCTCGTTATTTGCAGCAAGTGTCTGACTGCTTGTGTCATTGAGCTCATAGCTGTTTGCTGACATTGTGTCACTGGAATTTCTTATCTTTCCGACTATATTTCCAAGTGACTGCGTGAGCTCCTTCATCTTTTCTATAATCAGGCCTATCTCATCATTTGTCTCCTTGACCATGCCAAAATCTGCGTTGATATCACCATTGGCAATTTCTTCAATTATTGTGCTGACCTTTACGAGCGGTCTCATAAGCCTGCGTCCCAGTATGAAGCATATAATAATAGCAAGCAGCACAACAATAGCACTGATTCCAACGGCAACTCCTGTTACAGTAGTGATTCCTGCAAGTGCCTCAGACTCGTCTGCTGTAAGCACAAGTATATTTTCATTGTTCAAAATCGTATATGCCGAATACTTTGTTGTTCCATTGAAATCATATTCTACAACAGCCGTGCCCGGTTTTTTGCCATCCTGAAGCTGTTGTACAACGCCTTTAATTACAGCATTCTCAACAGGCTGTCCAACCTTTTCCTTTGTAGGATGATAAAGCATTGTGCCATCATTTTGAACCACATACATGTATGCACTGTCCATGCCTTCAAGCTTTACATCTGAAAGATTATTGGCATAACCATCATAATCCAGATCATCAACACCTGAATTACTAATCTCATTTTCCATGATTTTTGACGTTGTATTAATAACATCTACCATTGTATGCTTGACACTGTCTGTAATTTGTTTTTTGGAGCTTTCAAGAATAAATACCATACAAATTACATTTGAAACTATAACAGCTAAAATCACCATTACTATGATTTTGGTTGCAAATGTCCCTCTTTTTTTATTTGCCCCCTGCTTCATATTTAATCACCTCTCATAAATTATAGTTACGTTATTACTTTGGTTTTTAACTTATGAGACAATACTACCATTTTTAGTGCAATTATACAACAGTTTGCCAATAATTAATTATTTTTGTATACTTTTACCTATTCCACATTCTTTAGTGCCACGTCCATAGGGATTTTCTTTATTCTCCTGAAATCAAATACTGTCACTATAATATATCCAATGAGCACAAATGCAAACATTTTTGCATAGCCGACAGGTGTCATATGGAATGAAAACCAGCCACTGAAGGTTTGCAGCATTATGCGCCATACAATGTCCATCACTTTTGCACCAAGCACTACGCTGATGATATCTGATATAACCACCACGATGGATGTTGAGAACAGATAAAGACTTGCAATTTCTCTGTTGTCGTAGCCTAAAATCTTGGTCATCGATATGGCTGTCTCATTTTTCTCGATGATGAGCTTCGTGAGCAGATATATCATGACGGCTGAGAGCAGTATGCAAAGCACCTGGAAGTACTGCATGTATGAGCCCATGGAATGATCGAGCTGGTCTGCCATTTTGGTGATGTCGCGTATCGTGATTGTTGTCGCGATATTGCTCTCATCGATATCCTTTATCCTTGTGTCTGACAAAAATCCGCTGAATCTGCCATCAGCAAAATCAAAGGTATCCGCAAAATGCTCTATCGGCATAAATACCGCAATGCTCTGGGATTTATTGTAGATTCCCTTCACCTTGAATTTGTATGTTTTTTTCTCGTACTGTGCATCGAGCTTTATTGTATCGCCGGGTTTTATACTATATTTGTCTGCAAATGAATCTGATATGTATACCTCATTATCCTTAAGCGAATCCATGTCCTTAAGCTCTACATATGCACTATCTGTTTCCACTCCGTAGACAGACACCTCCTCGTCAAACTCATCTGTTCTCCTTAAGAGCGATGTCATGTCAAATTTCTCTGCATCACTGTTGTCGGTTTCAAGCACGTTTCCGTCTGCATCGACATAGGATTTGAGTACGTACTGGTATTTTGCAAACATCATACTGTCTGTATTTTTCTTGTAATAATCAAGTGTATCCGGCATGCCTACTGCCATCGCAAGCATTACCATGATGAAAAATATTCCCACAAAAAGTATCAGATAGTTTGCCACATTCTGGAACATGATTCTCATTCTGAAACGGCTCATGAAGCTCCAGCGCGGAAGCCGCATTGCTTTTTTGCGCTTTGTTTTCTTAAGGTCATGGCGCAGAAACTGAAGCGGTGTGTGCTGCATCATGCGGATTATTACGATAAGATTTACAACCAGCATGATAATCACCGGAGCAAGCGTTGTTTTTATGAATGCGCCCGGATTCCAGATTGTGTGATATGTCGGCAGGCTGTAGCTGTTGTAATACATGCCCACAACCACATCCTTGAATACCGTATAGCCCAGTATATTTCCTACTACTGCTGCCAGAAATGTCACAATGACAGGCATTGAAAGGTAATGCCTGATAAGCTCTCCCTTTGTGTAGCCCGACGCGCGAAGCGTGCCTATCGCTGATGATTCATTTGCTATCGTATTGCTTATGGTCACTGCAAAAATGAATGCGATTATCACGATAAGAATGTCTAAAAGCACTCCTCCCATGGCCTTGTCTGAGCCCATATCGTCCGTGGCAAAATTGATTGCCGGATTTGAGTAGCGCGGTGTATAGTCCTCCACCTCATTGCCCGCTGACATCACCTGTGACACCATCGCCTCCAGAAAATCGTCTGATTTTTCCTTCTGCTCTGTGTCGTCCTCTGGCTCATCCTCGTATTTCCATGCATATGTATAGTGAATGCTCTTGTCCAGGCGCTCAAAGCCCTCCTTTGTCACCATTGCCACATCAAACTTTATCGCATCAAACATCATATCGGTCTTCTTTTCATGCAGTGTGGAATAGTTGACATATGCGATAAGGCCTGATACCTTGAATTCTTTTCCGCTGACTTTTATTGTGTCACCGACCTTCATTCCCACGTTGTCTGCATGCATTCTGTCCACAACGATTTCGTTCTCATTTTGTGGAAAAGAGCCGTCGATGAGACATGCGAGGTTGATATCCTCGGTCTTTGTGTATACACGGATGGTTCCGTCCTTTTTACCGTCTGCGTCGTAGTCCTCAGTCTCATTGCGATAGAAATTCTCGTAGAGCGTGACAGGAGTTTTGCTGCTATCGCTGTCTTTTTCGTCTGGAGCTGTTTTTACCTCGCCTGATTCGATAGCCTTAACAAGCTCGCTGTCGGCCTTATCCTTAAGCTCAAAATGTCCATCCTCCTGCTTGTATTTACTTACTCCCTCATCCGCAGAGGTGAGCATACTGTCGTTTGCCACATACATTCCCGATACAAAGCCGATTGTCAGCACGAGGAAAATAAATACAACGAGATATTTCTTCCAGTCACCGATAATTTCCTTTGGTATACGCTTTATCAGAGGATTTTTTATCTTTTTCCTGCCCATAGGTCAAATCCTCCTTACCACTCAAGCTCTTCGGCCGAAACCTTATTTGTATTGATATCGTTGTGGCGCACGGCTCCGTCTCGTAGCTTTATCACATGGTCTGCCATGTTTTTGATGGCCTCATTGTGCGTGACCATGATTATGGTGTTTCCGTACTTTTTGTTGACATCCTCTATGAGCTTCAAAATCTCCTTTGAGGTGCTGTAATCAAGCGCTCCTGTAGGCTCGTCGCAAAGCAGTATATCAGGGTTTTTCACGATTGCACGGCCGATTGACACACGCTGCTGCTGTCCGCCGGATAGCTGATTTGGAAGCTTATAGCGGTGCTCGTAAAGCCCCAGCGTGTGAAGCAGCTCGTCGATATCCAGTGCGTTGTCTGACAGGTATGCGCCCACCTCAATATTTTCCTTTACATTCAGGTTGGCAATCAGATTGTACATCTGAAATACATATCCCAGATGCTTTCTTCGGTACTGTGTGAGCTTTTTCTCACTCATATCCTTCAGCTTGTCGCCATTTATGCTGATATATCCCGAATCGGCGTTGTCGATGCCTCCGATGATATTGAGCAGTGTGGACTTTCCGGAGCCTGACGGCCCAAGCAGCACACAAAACTCTCCCTTTGCCACAGAAAAATTCATGCCTCGCAGCACCTCCTGGCGCGTCTCACCGCTTCCGAAGCCCTTTTTCAAATCCACTATTTCTAAGAATTTTTTCTCTTCTTCTGACATATGATATCCTCTCTTTCAACATTTCATATTACATCTACCTTATGTAAGGTAGTACCTTTAAAAGCAATTGTTGGTCAGATTTCACTTACCATGGTTACCTGTTGTTTATCAATGTTAGCGTTATCTAACTTTATACAATAAGAGTACTGCTTTTTTGCCTTTCTTGTCAATAAAAATTTTTGATTAGTTTGGTAAAATCTCTTTTTATTTTCTGACCCGATTAACAGCTTCAAGGCATATGCATAATATAAATTAAATCTGTTTTTACGGAGATATGTATTTTTATGTGTGGTATTGCCGGATTCTGTAATTTTAAAGAAGACTTTGAAGAGAACACCGATTACTGGAACTTTCGTCTTGAGAAGATGCGTGCTGTGCTCGCCCACCGCGGCAACGATGCCAGAGGACGCTACCTTAAAAAGCATATTGGTCTGTCACACAGCCGTCTTGCCATCCGTGATATCCTGTGTGGCGACCAGCCCATGACGCGCACTCACAATGGCTGTGATTACACTATCTGCTATAACGGAGAAATTTACAATACTGATGAGCTGATTCCAGAGCTGTCCGAAAATGGCTTTGTCTGCTCCACAACCTCAGACACCGAGGTTATTCTGTACGCCTACATCCATTGGGGCGCTGATTTTGTCAATCGTTTAAACGGCATTTTTGCATTTGCCATATGGGATGCGGCTAAAAACCGGCTGCTTTTATACCGCGACCGCGTAGGTGTCAAACCGCTTTTTTATGCCATCCGAGGGGATTCTCTGGTGTTTGGCTCCGAGCCAAAGGCCTGCTTTGCGCACCCTGCAGTAAAGCCTGAGCTTGATAAGCAGGGCTTACAGGAGCTTCTTGCTATCGGGCCTGCGCACACGAGCGGACTTTCCCTGTTTAAGGATTTGTTTGAGGTTTTACCGGGACACTTCATGATTTACGCCCGGGATGGGCTGCATGATGAAACCTACTGGGAGCTTACAAGCCGGGAACACACCGAGAGCTATCAGGATACCGTTGCTCACACACGTTTTCTGGTGGAGGACGCTATAAAAAGGCAGATGGTTTCCGATGTTCCGGTATGTACTTTTCTGTCAGGCGGCATCGATTCAAGCATCGTGACCGCCATCGCCGCAAACTATATGAACACACGCGGTAAAACGCTAAACACCTTTTCCTTCGACTTTAAGGACAATGACAGGTATTTTAAGGCAAACGCCTTCCAGCCGGAAAGGGATCTGCCCTATGTCAATCGTATGCTTGAGGAGTATGAGACAGCCCACTCCTATCTCGAGTGTGATGAGAACTCTCTCTTCAAGGCGCTCTTTGCCGCAGTCGATGCAAAGGATATGCCCGGCATGACCGATGTGGACTCGTCACTTTTGTATTTCTGCAGCCTCGTCAGCCGTAAAAACAAGGTAGCTCTTACCGGTGAGTGTGCGGATGAAATCTTTGGCGGATATCCGTGGTTTTACCGCAAAGAGCTGCTGGAAAGATATGGCTTCCCATGGTCATCGGATGTCGCTCCACGCCTTGCTCTTTTGCGCGATGATGTGGGTTTGGAGCTTGATTTATCCGGTTATCAGGCTTTTCGATATGAGGAGTCGAGGTCAAAAGCCCCTCTCCTTTACGGTGAGACCGGTGAGGACGAAAGCCGCCGCATAATCGGATATCTCAATATCAAATGGTTCATGCAGACTCTTCTTGACCGCATGGATCGCACCAGCATGTACTCCGAGCTTGAGGCCCGCGTTCCTTTTGCCGACCATCGTATCATTGAATATGTCTTTAATGTGCCATGGCATATGAAATATCAAAACGGCGTGGAAAAGACTCTGCTTCGCGATGCATTTTCAGATGTCCTGCCGCCTGAGCTTTTGCACAGAAAAAAGAGCCCATATCCAAAGACTTATCATCCCGGATATGAAGCTCTCCTTATAAGGGGAATGGAGGAGATATTAGACTCCCCTAACGCCCCTGTGCGCACTCTCATTGACACTGACAAAACGCGCGAATTCTTAAAGGCACCGGCAGAATACGGCAGTCCGTGGTTTGGCCAGCTCATGGCAGGTCCGCAGCTTATCGCATATTTCATCCAGATTAATTATTGGATGGAGAAGTATCGGCTTAGTGCCTAGTTCTTAATGCTTAGTGCCTAATGCTCATACATGATTAATTGACCTTGCGCTCTATATCAATGATGTTATTCTCTATGATATTGTTTTCTGTGCTGTTGTTATCTATGCTCTCTGCCGAAGAGGTGCTTTCACTATTCTGCTCCTTCGGTGTAAATCTTCTCACCTTATCCATGAGCTGAGTCTTCTTCAGCTCATGCTTAAGCTCAACACGCTCACTCTTCTGTTTACGCTTTTTCTCCTTAAGCTCGTACTTGGCCTGCTTCTTTGCGAGCTTATTCTGCCTCTTCTGCTCCTTTATGGCAGCCTTTGTCTCTCTTTTGGCCTGCTTTGCCGCAAGCTTTGCTTCTTTTGCTTCACTCTTTATGCGGCTCTTTTTGTTTTTCTTTACACTCTTTTTGGCTACCTTATGTAGTTCCTTGAGGTCTGACTTTGCAGCCTTTATATTTTTTCTGTCCTTGCGGTATGGATTGTGCACAAAGTATCCCACAGTGCCTATCATCATAAGAAGCAGTGCCAGCGCCTCTCCAGCCATCGTGACATACTCCAGATACTGTGGATACAGCTTGTAGCCTATCAGCTCCACTGCTATCAGGATAAGTGGGATGAAAAACAGTATATTCTTTCGCTTTTGGGACAATAACGCTCCCTCCGCGCCTACACACATGAGTATATACAGGCACAGCTGCGAAGTCGGTCCATAGGCATATGCCACAATCGCAGCCATTATTACTGATATGCAAAACACTATGAATGCTTCTCCTCGGAACAGGGCATTCCTGTACTCTTTTATGCCCTCCAGCTTGTCTACCGATATGCCATGCAGTGAATATACCTGGTCGGTGATATCCTCCATGCAGTCCTCATGGTATCGCTTCAGCTCCCTGTTGCTGTTTATATCGGCATCTATGGAGCGTCTGCGCTCTGTAAGCAGCTTCTGTTCCTCCATAATCTTTTCCCAGGCCTCATCCTCTGCCTCACGCTGAAGCTTCACCTGCTCGTGAATCCACTCAGCCCGCTGAATACGCTCGCTCTCCTGCGGTATAACCATCTGCTGCGCGTCAACAGTCTGCTGCGGTGTTTGAGTCTCCTGCATCATGCTGTTATTTTCATTATTTATCATTCCGTTTTTCTGCCTCTTTCTTCTAGACATTTTCTTTTCCTCTTCAGTCATTATCCTGCTACCCAAATGTTATCTGATTATTTTTTCATGTACTCTTCTATAATACACTGATGCTTCTTTGTCTTCTTATCATAGCTTATGCCGACAAGCATTTTCAATATCCTGCCGTATCTCCTCATTTGGAATAAACGCACAACTCTTTTTCTGATCAAATCCCAGATACCCTAAATGAACAAGATATGTTAAAACATCATCTTTATTTTTAAAGCTAACCGTATCATTCATAAAACTGCCGGTGTTCACCTTTATTTCTCCACCGGACAGCATCTGAATTATTGCGGTCTTTAATCCATCAAAATCCAAATTTATAAGTGGAACTATGACATCATAAGACCCGGTCTCTGACCAATAACTCTTTAAGTCTCCCTGAAGCATGTAATTTACTACTGCACGCGGATTGTATACATGGTAATCTCCCAGCATATATCCATCATACCACCGCTCTACCTGTCTAAAATCCCTGCCATAGCGATCACATATGTCTCTGACCTCATCCTCTGTAAAGCCAATGTATGGGGACAAACGTCCCGCATATAACATAGTATATTCATCAAAATTATTAAGTGCCGACTGCGTCTTTAGCTTTTTTATCGGTAAAATTCCTGTGAGAAATGCAAGTTCTATATACTTTGTTGGTTCACTTCCCTTAAACATTCCGCGCAGGAAATTGATATATTCCTCCTGAGCTGACGCATTTGCTGCTTCATCACGTATCAAAACATCCCACTCATCGATTATAATTACAAATTTATTGTTCGTCATGCTGTTAATAACCGATAGAGCACCATACAATGTTTTCTGATCTCTTAAATCAATATCCTTGTACAGATCTGCCAACTCTGATATAACATTTTTATTTATATATCCTGATATTCTTTCCGGCGCACCGGCATCCATTAGTATCCACTGCATATCGAGATGAATAACATCATACTTGTTGAGATATTTCTCAAAGTATTCTGTCTGTGCAATGTTATAGTTCATAAATAATTCTCTGGAATCACAGCCCTTGCTGTAATATGCTGTAAGCATATCGGCCGTAATAGACTTGCCAAACCTTCTCGGCCGGCTATTACATATATATGCCTGCTTTGTTCCAAGAACACTATAAAATCGAGCAAGCCTGTTTTGTCTATATATATCTCGGAAGCTAATGCTACCTTGAATGCACTGTTTCCAGGATTTACAAATCTCCCCATTGCGTTCATCTCCTTTACTGCTATATATCTTCTATTAAAGCATATTTTAGCGGAATTTTCCATAGAATATGCGCATGATATCCGCAAACCCTGAAATTTTTGGTGCCCGATACCATTAAATTTTTCAAATTAGAATTTCATTTACA
>ERZ812616.3103-NODE-3103-length-12368-cov-3.017136_pt1 | contig 12368 bp, 12 predicted proteins | sample MGYA00376249_ERZ812616 | MGnify/ENA primary metagenome ERZ812616 (study PRJEB26924, sample SAMEA4378265) | human gut metagenome | biome: human gut; feature: human-associated habitat; material: faeces | place: China | collected 2013 ... | reverse complement strand
CATGTAGAATTAACGTTTTCACCTAAATTTTTGATAGGAGATAGTTCTTTCGATATTAGTACAACGATGCTTGCGGTTGAATATTTGGAGGGACTTCAGAAATTTGCAGTTCCTACTTCAATAGAAGAATTCTCAAATTTATGCATTCAATTTAATTATATTTTGGATGTGTTATTTAAAAATGATATTGTACATGCTGATATTCATAAGGGTAATCTTATGACACAAAATAGTAAATTAATTTTAATGGATTATGGGATTAGTATGAAAAAAAGTAAAGGAAATAAGATTGATTATAATGCTCGTCCAGGAACATTTTATAGAGAAAACTCAAAGAATCGAATTTACGATGATGCATTTTCTTTTGTTGAAATGATTCGAGAATTGAAATTACCAGAGACATTTATCTCTGTAGATGAATTTCAAAAAATTGTTTCAAAAATTGGAAGAAATTACATTAATGTAAAATTGAAGTAAATTGGAGGAAGATATGCGGACAAAAAAAGCAATGAAAAATATGGTGGCAGCAATGATATATCAGGTTGTTGCTATTATTTGTGGCCTTATAACTCCAAGATTGATACTGGCTAACTTTGGTTCTACTTATAATGGCGTTGTCAATTCAGCAACACAGTTTTTAAGTATGATTAGTATTTTAACATTAGGAATTACAGGTGCTACAAGAATTGCACTATATAAAACTTTAGCTAATGATGATGCATATGGCACTAGTAGAATTATGAAAGCAACAAAATTATATATGCGCAAAGTTGGCCTGTGTGTAATCGGGTATGCTGCAATATTATGTATAGTTTACCCATATATTTCTCATAATGATTTGTCTAAAACTCAAAATGCTGTCATTATTGCAATTGTGAGTATTGGAGTATTTGCACAATATTTTTTTGGAATATCTAATCAAACTTTACTTCAAGCTGATCAAGCAAGCTATGTTACATATGGACTAGATATTTTCAAGACGGTCGTTAATACTATTTTGGTTGCAGTATTGATAAAACTAGGGGGAAACATATATATAGTTAAACTGGGTAGTTCAATAGTTTTTTTGATTACTCCAGTTATCATGGAGTTATATGTTCAGAAAAAGTATTCATTAACTAATAAATGTGAACCAGATAACACAGGAATAGAACAACGGGGTGCGGTTGCTTTTTTATCAATTGCAAACTTAATCCATCAAAATGTTGATTTGGTTCTTTTAACGCTTTTTACAGATGCAAAAATTATTTCTGTTTATACTGTATATTATCTGGTGGTGGGTAAAATAAAGCAACTTATGCAGATTGTAACAACTGGTATGGAAGCTGCATTTGGAAATATGTGGGCCAAAAAAGAGTATGAGGTTTTGAATCAAAATTTTAAAGGGTTTGAGTTTGTAATGTTTACTTTTACTACAGTGATTTTCTCATGTGTTGGTGTACTTATTATTCCGTTTATTCGAAGATATACTATCGGTATAACAGATGTTGAATATTGCAGAATAGATTTAGCTGTATTAATTACAGTGGCAGAGGCTTTTTATTGTATCAGGCAACCATACATGACTTTAGTACAAGCAACAGGACATTATAAAGAAACAAAAAATGGATCAGCGGTAGAAGCAATTCTCAATTTAGCGATTTCTCTGTTATTAATAAATTATATTGGCATTACAGGCGTAATTATAGGAACTTTAGTTGCTAACTTATTTCGCACAATTCAATACTCATATTTTATATCAAAAAAGGTATTAAATAGAAGTATTATAGAAGTATTAAAACGAATTATTTGGACTGTTGGAACCTCTTTTATGATTGTTTTAATTTCATTGATGGTTACCAGAACAATTGTATTTTCAAAAGGATGGTTGGGGTGGATTTTTGAGGCTGTAATTGTATTTGTAATTTCATGTATTGTATCACTGATAGCGTCTGTTTTATTTTACAAAAATGACTTAAAATTTATTTTGTCAGTTGGAAAAAGAATGATTAAAAGATAGTGGGTCAAAAGAGAGTTTAAATCAACATCTGAATGGTATTGAATCATGATATTAAAAGAAAGGAAACGTGTGATAATTATAATGAAAAAGTTGGAAGAAGATAAAAATAGATACAATACTTTAAAGGAAATGCCTAGATTTCAAAAATATATGAGAAAAGGACAGGAAGCTCAAAATCCATTCTGTAGACTTCTATATAAAGCAGTGTTTGCATATTATAGAAATAAAAACCTTGTTGAAATGCCGCTTGACATAAATATCGGGGGGTTATATTTAGGCCATCCATATTGTATTACAATAAACCCCAAAGTTATAATAGGAAAAAATTGCAATATTCACAAAGGTGTGACGATAGGACAGGAAAATAGAGGGGGAAGAAAGGGAACCCCAATAATAGGGAATGAAGTATGGATCGGAGTTAATGCAACAATAGTAGGGGCTATACATATTGGAGACGATGTATTGATAGCACCGAACACATATGTAAATTGTGATATACCAGATCATTCTATAGTGTTTGGTAATCCATGTATTATAAAACCAAGACAATGTGCTACAGAAGGATACATCAATAATAAAGTAGAGTAATTTCAAATTCAAGAATCCAGAAATGGACAATTGAGGAAAGCCTTAGTATAGTGTCCGGATCGGTGATTAAGATAGCCCCCCCAGAATAATTGAATAAGAATCTCCATCAGTATAAAAATTACAAGCTGGAGTCCATGGTGTGACTCTAGCTTGCATTGTTATTATATTAAACGTTGTAGAAGTTTTTATACCACTTAGCAAACGGTCTAAGACCTGTTCTAAGGCTTGTGTTTGGCTTGAAACCGTAGTCTTTTTCCAGTGCACTTGTGTCGGCGTATGTTACCGGTACATCACCAGGCTGCATTGGAACAAGCTCTTTATGTGCTTCGAAGTCATATTCTGCCGGAAGTACTTCTGCATGAAAGAGTTCCTTCTGAAGAATTGTTACAAAATATAACAAATTTTCCGGATTGCTGTTTCCGATATTGTAGACAGCGTAAGGTGGAATTGGAAGTCCATCTTCGCCATTTTTTTTGGCGCACCCTGCATAACAGTAAACGGTAAAACCTGAGTACCTTTTTATATGTCCGGTTCATGTCATAATTATATTCAACAAAAACTACAGAGTCAAAAAAGTTAAGTACTCAACTTTTTTGACCGACTATGCAAGGAGTGGTGATTATGACTACACAAACGAGTCTAATTGCACAGCAGACTAGAATCCAGGAATGGGCAGAACAGGTCCGTGACTGTCAGAGCAGACCAAAGGGAATGGATGTTGAAAGTAAATCCTCAAACATGAGTACTGGAAAGCAAAAATCCCCGCATTTTATCGGGGATTGAGCAGACTTTATAGAAATAGATGTGTACATTGAAAAATCAAGACTTTTTGTATCGGCTGGGACATTCTTTCTGGACTCTGGGTGACCATGGGATAAGATCATCAATAAATCTAAGATCTTTGTCATCCATGTGTCTGGGAATCTTCGTAAGCAGCAGATTGAAATATTCAAAAGTATTTATCATGTTTGCTTTTGCTGTTTCAACCAGGCTGTACAGGATTGCGCTTGCTTTTGCACCGTTGGAGGACTCAATCATTACGAAGTTCTTTCGACCAATGGAAAAAGGCCGGATTGCCTGTTCGGCATAGTTATTATCCATCGGGACATGTCCATCAGATAAAAACACACGAAGATACTCTTCCTGATTTATTCTGTAAGCAAGAGCCTTGCCAATCGTGCTGTTATGGGTTACTTGGGAGTATTTCTGTTTTGCCCATGGGAAATAAGCCTCCACTTTTTCAGAAAGAACAAGCTGACGCTATTTTTTACGTTCTGTAGCAGAGAGGTCATCGAAAGTATTATCGATATGCATGATTTCTGTGATCATGTTGTATGCTTCCTGAGCAATCGACCCTTTGGCAGTATCCTGACCGACAGACTTTATGAATTCCGCAAAAGGTATTCTGGCATGGACCTTATTCCAGTTCTCGAATAAGGTTCACTGCCGTCGGAAATTCAACGATGCATTAGAATTGATACAGAAAGAGCATCAGAGAGAATCCATCTTATTCCTGATTATGAAACAGATACAGGCAATCTCTCGGGAAGAAAAGAAATTGTCAGAACTATCATCGGAGGAACGCCTTGTTCAGCGTCAGCTAGTGGTAAAACCACTGGTAGATGCTTTGTTTGTGTACCTGAAACAAAACCAAAATAAAATATCAAAAAGTAATAAAATGCACGAAGCATTCACATATGCTTTGAATCAGGAACGATATCTGCGGGTATTTCTGGAAGATGGGGATGTTCCGATGGATAACAATGCCAGTGAACGGGCAATACGTGGATTCTGCATTGGCAAGAAGAATTGGGAAATGATCGACACCATCAATGGTGCAAATAGTTCAGCAATTATTTATAGCATAGCAGAAACGGCGAAAGCGAATAATCTGAAACCGTATGATTATTTTGAATACCTGCTCATAGAGCTTACAAAACATGCAGATGATACAAACCGAGATTTTCTGGCATCACTTCTGCCATGGTCAGAAACATTGCCGGAATATAGCAGGAAACCTACGAAAACAGAGGATAAATAGAATGGCCGCAAAAAGCGGTCACATAAATATCAAGATACTCGGAATTTACCGTTTACGCTTGGTCAGAGAAGGAAATAATTGCATTTGGTTTATTCATGGTGGTAGAGCTGATATTGTTAGCCTAGCTTTTATACAATAAAAAAATTAAAATGACTCAGGCTGTGGCAGTAATTGCATTTACAGGATTTTTAGGAATAGTGTTGGCATCTACTGTATTTACCAGAAAGGTTGAAGTACGGCAGTATAGGTTGATTCCGCTTTAGTCGTGGAAAGAAGTTATTGTGCATAATGATATGAAATTATTGCAGGAAATTCTGCTAAATTGTATTTTATTGATGCCAGCGGGAGGTTTATTACCATTCATGCGAGGCGGAAAAGTCAAAGCTCGAAGTGCATTTATGATTGGCTTTGGAATATCAGCGGTGATTGAAGTGAGTCAGTTAATATTTCGAAGAGGAGTATTTGAATGGGATGATATGATTCATAATTCATTGGGCTGCATGATTGGCTGTATAGTAGTAAATATGTGGATGAGATGGAGAAAAAATTAATTAGAAGAAGCAAGGCATAGGCATAAAGCAAGTAAAGTGCAGAAGATAGAAAAAGTGGCTATAAGAATAATAAAGTTAAGCATATGATAATAATCCTTTCTTGGTTGGAGGTTAATGATATATAATATTATATGTGGGGATAAGTTATTTTATGCATATGGTAATCAAATAATATATAGTAGTGAAAACATTAAGAGAGAAGAAAGATTACGTCTGCTGGAGAGAAATATATGAATGTAAATAAGAGTTTTGATACATTATGGCTGGGAAAAGAGTTTAATCAATTTTTTATTAAGTATATGTTTACAATAATATTAATAGTAATAGCAATTCATATTATTGTAAAAGGTGTGAAAATTCAAAGTGAATTCATATTATCTTTAGTTAATCTGCTTGTGTATTTATGTTTGCCAGTAGTAATTGATGGTTTAAGTATATTTTTGATTTTCTTCCTTGATTATAAAAATAAAACATTTACATCACAAATACAATACAGTATGTCTGTGCCGACTCTTTTAGTAGGAGCATTGGCAGTAATTGATTTAGTGATAAAAATTATGACTTTTTTTGATGAGAGAAAAGAAGAAAATGAAAAAATAACTGCAAATATAAAAAATGAAAGATTAGAGAATAGTGTACTACGCTATAAGGAAGAGGTGAATCAGAAAATACAAGAATTAACGAATAAGGTGAAAATACTAGAGGATTATTATAACACTGAAAAGGTTGCAAAAAAAGAAGATAAGAACGTCGTACAAACTACATTACTTATCATGGTTGCCGGAATCGGATCTAGGTTTGGCGGTGGAATTAAACAGTTGGAGCCAGTAGATGAGAATGGACATATTATTATGGATTATTCCATTCATGATGCTATTGAAGCTGGATTTAATAAGGTGGTATTTATTATTCGTAAGGATATAGAAGAAGAATTTAAAGAAGTTATTGGAGATAGAATTGAATCTATTTGTTCGAAGCATCAGGTGACAGTAGATTATGCATTTCAGGATATTAATGAAATTCCTGGAGAGTTTCCGGAAGGGCGTACGAAGCCGTGGGAAACCGGACAGGCTGTTCTGGCTGCAAAAGACCTGTTGACAACGCCTTTTATTGTGATTAATGCGGATGACTATTATGGAAAAGAAGGATTTCGTGCAGTGCATGAGTATTTGGTTAGAGGCGGAGAGTCTTGTATGGCAGGATTTGTGTTGAAGAATACTTTGTCAGATAATGGCGGCGTGACTAGAGGCATTTGCAAAATGGATAATCAGAATAATCTGACAGAGGTTGTGGAGACGAAGAATATTGTGAAGACAACTGACGGAGCTGAGGCGGATGGAAAAATAATAGATACAGAATCTTTAGTTTCTATGAATATGTGGGGAATGACACCGGAGTTCTTACCTGTATTGGAACATGGATTTGAAGAATTCTTTGAAAAGGAAGTTCCGGTTGCTCCTATGAAAGCAGAATACTTAATCCCAACATTTATTGGCGAGCTTTTAGAGCAGGGAAAGATGTCTGTGAAGGTGCTTCAGTCTAATGATACATGGTATGGCATGACCTACAAAGAGGATGTTGCGGCCGTCAAGGAAAGTTTTGAAAAGATGTTGGAGCAAGGCATTTACAGAAGAGATTTATTTGCGGATCTGTAAGATCTATTTTGAGCTATAATAACGGATGTAGTTTAACTGTTCTTGATCACTGCAGATTATGTCATATGGTGTATTGATTTTTACAGTGCAGTATAAAAGTAATATGAATGTGAGCATGGCATGTCCTCCAAGTTATAGATTGTGATATATAGTTTTGGTTAACGCAATGAGAGGTTGTTGTGAAACAGAGATAAACGTTATTTCAAAATAAAATTGCAATAAAAGAAAACATTTATACAAAACATTTGTATGGAGCTATTAATATATTATATGAATAGTGATGATGAGTTATGCAGATTATGCAGTGAAATTTTATGAGGACATGGATATCAGAAGGTGAATAGGAAAAAGAATATGAAATTGAAATGTGTAGAAACATATGAGGAGTTGTATCATCAGGAGCTATTTGATGTGGCATTTTGTCCATATCGTATTAGCCCTTTAGGAGCACATATTGATCATCAGTATGGCAAGATTAATGGACTGGCTATTGATAAGGGAATACATATGGCATACCATCCGAAACAGAATGGTATTGTGGAATTACAGTCACTGAACTTTTCAAAACGTGCACAATTTTTTGTGAATGCAGTGTCAGATGAGAAGCAGGGAGATTGGGCGGATCATTTGCGCGGAGCAGCTAAGATGCTTGGTGAAAAGTATCGATTAAAAATAGGTTTATCCGGTATTATCGAGGGTAGTTTGCCGATTGGAGGATTATCCTCTTCTGCATCTGTTATTATTTGTTTTTTATCGGCGTTATGCAAGGTAAATGACATTTATATGGAGCCGATGGAATTGATTTTGACTGCGAAGGCAGCGGAGAATCAGTATGTAGGAGTATCTTGTGGAAAGCTGGATCAAAGCTGCGAAGTACTTTCGAAGAGAAATCATTTATTATATTTGGATACAAAAGATGACAGCTATGAATTGATTCCGACCAGCGAAGTCATGAAAACATAACCATATAAGATTGGAATATTTTTTCTCTGGTTTGGAGTGTTCTTTGAAGAATTCGAAATACAATCTGTGTCAGGATGAGTGCAAGGCAGCAGCGTATGCGCTGATGGGATACGCTGATCTAAATTATGGAACATTTGCAGAGGCAAGATTACGTGATGTACCGTATGAAGTATTTGTGGCTTATAAAGATTGTTTACCGGAGCTGTGGTGCAGACGTGCGGAACATTTTTACAGTGAATTTTCCCGAGCGGAGAAAGGCGCAGAATTGTGGCGCAAAGGAGATCTGGAGGGATATGGACAGTTAGTATTTGAAAGTGGAAGATCTTCGATATATAGTTATGAGTGCGGGTGCGATGAACTGAAGAAATTGTACGAAATTATGAGAGAGACAGACGGTATTTATGGCGGACGTTTCTCAGGAGCAGGATTTAAAGGATGCTGCATGGCGCTCATAGATCCGGATAAAATAGAAGATATCGAAGCAAAAGTAACCGAAGAATATTTGAAGGCATTTCCGGGACTGGAAGGGAAGTATTCGTTCTATGTGTGCGAAAGCGCAGATGGGGTGAGAGTCTAGGAGAGCTACTGTAATTATTCACGAGCCAACATTGGAAGACGGTAGTATATTTTTCGGAAGCAAAGCAGTCAATGATTTAGAAGAGTTTAAGAAACAAAGCCAGGCTATTGCTGCTAATAGATATGATAGTTGTCTGGACGATGTGAAAGAGAAAGTGTATACTAGAGGTATCTTTAAAAGAGATTAGAGATTCGATGGGGGACAAGAGAGAAAAAAGAATAATGTGACAGGAGATAAGGCAGAAGATGAAAATTTTCTGTCTTATTTTGTCGAATGGCGTCAGTTTTTGGTGGCTGGGGTGTATATATATAATAAGGAGTTTTTAGGAATATAGTAAGTATAAGGAAGTAAGCGATTATATTTGATAAAATGAAGAAAAAGGTATTAACGAGGGAGAATTGCAAATGTGAATGATAAGCACAATTTGAAACTTGAAAATAAAGTTGAGCAAGGTGAGAAAACTTTGGAGTGTGAGTGAATAACTTATCCGAGAGATGGATCTGCCGCAACAATGTGTCAGGTACCATAAAATTTTTAAAATGAAGAGTGATTAAAAATAAGAAGTTTCGAGCACAGATGATATGTAAGTAATGGTTGATTTGAATGGTCATGGTGTAATATTGCAGATAGGAGAATGGCATGATGGGAATAACAGAATATGAGCGTTTAATAAGTATTCGTATTATGCAAGAAGATGCAGAGACGATATATTCTTTGTTAAAGACAGAACGAGATTCTATTTTTGTAATGGAAATAATTCCTTACTATGCATTATTTGTCCAGTCATGTCAAGAGTATATAGGAGAAAATTTATTAACTGAATCAATAGTAAAAGATTTAAAAGATATTCGTAATCATATAAAGATATATGCAAATAGTTTTGGTAAATCTCAAAGACGAGTAGCAACTGTAGATGATATGCAAGATAGAGATTTTAAAGAACAACTTAAATTCGAATTTTTGAAAAATACAGATATTCATCTAAATTTAGGAATGTACTGGACAGAAGAAAGAATCATAATAGGGAATACACAACAAATAGCAGATTTTTTATCGGTAGAGAGTATGTTTGACCCTAAACTCAAGGAGAAAAATTATCAAATAGGTTATTACATAGGATCATTTGTTGCTTCAATTAGAGAAGGATTAGCAGATTCTTTGCAGTCCCCAATGATTGAAAGAAACTACAAATCAATTGCAATTAACTATTATTGTGATGTAAACACAAACAAGATACTTAAGAGAAACAAGATATTTTTGAAAGATCAAACGAAGGAAATAAATTTATTTTATTTACATTTATTGTGCAATATGAATTTTGTAAAACACATACTGAGACCATTATTTCAAGATGGAAATATATGGATTTTCAGGATAGAATATATTGTTTCTTATTACACATTACGTGCGTTAGAACGTTTAAAAAATTATTGTGAAAACAACAAAGATATAATTGTTGAAAATGAAAAAATTTACGATATTCTTAAGTGTGGTGAATTATTATTTACGACAAAATTACGTAATTGTATGATGCATTATAATCTTGAAAATGCAGGAGTAATATCTATTGAAAATATTGATAAACCATTTTATGGAATTATTGAAAACTGTTTCAATGGAAAGAGTTATAAAGAGTATTTAATAGAATTACATGGATTGTCTGATATGATAATTAATTTTTTAAATAGTCAATTTGATTTTTCAGATGTAAAAATAAGAAAGTTATAAAAGTGAGGATATAAATCAATTTGGGAGATGCCATTAAATATATAGACTCTGCAGGAGGAAAAGAAGTTTGAGTGCGGTATATGATTGGGATACGTTTAAGAGATATCATGGTGGTGTAGAAGGGGCGAGAGCTTGCTTTGAGAAGTTGATGGAAGAGTTGCTGCGAAAGGAAAATCCAAGCAGGAATATAAAAGGTGTACGTCTTGCCCAGGGTGATGGTGGAATCGATGTTTTTGTTGGAAATGTAGGACAGGAAAAAATAGATGTATATCAGTGCAAGTATTTTGATTCAGGTTTAAGAAGCAGCCAATGGAAGCAAATTACGAATTCATACAATAGAGCAATTAAAAATCAAAATTATCAGATGAATAAATGGATATTGTGTCTACCGGCAGAACTTTCTTTGGATGAACATATAAAATGGGAAGAATGGAAAAAGGAACATAAAGTTGATTCAATTGAGATAGGGCTGGTGTGTGGAAATGAGATTATAGACCGATTGAGTAATCAAGGGCTTTGCGATAAATACTTTCAGAGTACATTTCCTAAATATATATCCAAAAGACCTCATGGAGCAAAAAACTGTATGTTTCGTGATAATGAAGTAAATCTTTTAAAAGAAGAGTTAGAAGCAGGCAATAATATTTTAATATATGGTGAAGGCGGTTATGGAAAAACTTCACTTGCAATATTATTGTTTGAATTAATAAAAGACGATTATTGCCATATGGCCTGGGTAAGTTATGAAAAAAGTTTCATTGATAGTCTGCTGAATTCGTTGATTATTTATGAAGGTATTGAGAGAGAAAAGCGAATTGAACTAATCTGTGATTTTTTAAGACAACAGGATAAGAATACCATTATTTTTCTGGATAATTTGGATGAACAGATTCAGGATGATAAATATATGCATGAACTAGAGGGGTGTGTCGGCTTGGTCATCACATCAAGACTTCCATTTATAGAGAATTTTATGGGATATCATATTGAAAGCAAATCTATAGAAGAGTGTAGAAAGATTTTTGAGCTGTATTATCATGCCCCTTGCAATATTGAAGAGGATGTTTTTAACAATTTTATAGAATATATAGAGCAAAATATACTTTTTATTGAACTTGTTGCAAAGACAGCCCGTTATGCAGAAAAGCCATTAAATGATTATATAAAAGAAATAGTGACGACTGGGTTATCGATAAGTGATGATGAGATATATTCAAGCTATGACCAGAAAACAGATAGTTTGATAAATCGATTAAAACATTTGTATACACTACAAAAAATGACAGCAGAAGAACAGGAAATATTGGAAAAATTCGCTTTGACACCGAATTTATATGTCCCGTTCCAATATAGAGAGTGGGCTGGAATTAAAAAAGACAAGCTGGTTGCGCTCATCAACAGAGGCTGGATTGATAAATCAGAAGATGGTTATAAAATGCATCCTTTAATAAAAGAAAGTATACTCCAACAAGAAGTAATTAGCATTTCGACTTTTGAAGAGTTAATAGATAGTATTTCAAATGATGAATTTTGGCATTGCAATGATGAATATAACAAACGGTTAATCAAGAAGCAGATTGCAAAAAAAATTATAGATTATTTTATTGATGTAGATTATAAAAAGATATTAGATTTAATTGTCCAATATTCTCATATATGTATTGAATTTTCAGAGTATAAAGAATCTATTACAGTCTTAACACACACACGTGAATTATGTGAAGCAGAAGAGAATTATGATGAACGAATTCTTTTATCAATTAATTTAGCTATAGCATATTCGTATTTTCACGGATGCAATCAAAAAGAAGCTGTGTCCTGCTTAAAGGCAATAGATGAAATGGCAGATAAGATTCAGCTTAGTGATGATGACTTATTTGATATTTATAATTTACATATTATGACAAAAAGTTATTTTGGCGAAATGGAAAATGCAAAGCAATATTTTGAAAAAATATGTGAATTGAAAATTACCGGAAGAGATTTCATGACAGCAATGCTCAATTATACGAGTGGATTAATACAGGTTAAAAAGATGGATGATGCCATGTTTTATATGATGAAATTCAAAGAACGTTTTGAAAAGGAATATAGCAATCATGAAGCGTATTTAGCAACCTTTTATAGTAATTTAGCAATCGTCTATGCGGATAAAGATGATTTTCAGCAAGCGTTGGCATATGATCAAAAAGCATATGATATAAGAAAGCGAGTTCTGGGTACTTATAGTAAAGATATGGCAATAACATATATTTCATTAGCAGAA
>ERZ812616.3097-NODE-3097-length-12391-cov-17.996433_pt1 | contig 12391 bp, 9 predicted proteins | sample MGYA00376249_ERZ812616 | MGnify/ENA primary metagenome ERZ812616 (study PRJEB26924, sample SAMEA4378265) | human gut metagenome | biome: human gut; feature: human-associated habitat; material: faeces | place: China | collected 2013 ... | reverse complement strand
TGCCCAAGATAGTTAGCTGGAAACGGCTTGTGAAAATAGGTAGTCGCCGACTTGATCAAAACGCTCTAAGAGAGATCTTAGGGCGTTTTCTTTTGTGCTTGGTAAAGGGCTCAATGACAGAATTTTTTACAAAATGAGTGGAAACTGGCTGAAAGAAAATCTGTAAAAGCATCCCACACGTTTTAGCGAAAGCGTGTGGGACTTTTTTCGTCCAAAGCTCTTGCATCTGGTCGGCGGGTGCGGTATGCTTAACCAATAGGACGCTTGCAAGAGGGAGGGCAGAGACATGGACAGAGAAGAGATCCGCTATCTGCTGGGCAGCACAATCTATGCACGGGCCAAGGCATACGAGAACCGGGTGCAGGATCTGGAATGTGAGACGGCGGAGAACGGCGTGCGCCATCTGAGCGCCGATGTGCGGGGCAGCGGCCGGAACCTCTACCGGACCCAGGCGTGGCTGCGCCAGAACGGCAGTTTCGTCAGCGCCAGCTGTACCTGCCCTTTCAATGAAAACGGCGAAGGTCCCTGCTGCAAGCACATCGGTGCGCTGCTGCTGCATGAGGTGGATGAGCCGGAAGAAAAGATGGAACCAAAGCCAGAGAAGAAGGCACTGCTGGACATCCCGGGCGTGCAGCGCGGGACAGAATTTGCTAAAGAAGCCGCAGCCCGGAAGGATAGCTACGTCTCCGGTCTTGAGATGCTGTTCGGTAGGAAATGGCGAGGCGATGAACCCGTCTCGGATGTGCAGGCGCAGGAACTTCTTCGAGCTTATCAGGAGGACGCGCTGGCCGAGGTGGAGAGGCTGGCGGCCTCGGACGGCCAGCAGCGAGGCTTCGCGGAACTGGAACCGGAGCTCATCCTGGACTACTCCGGACAGCCGCCGCTGCTGCGCCTCCGCATTTCGGACGGCGGGCGGCAGTATGTCGTAAAAAGCATCCCGGAACTGCTGACGGCCATCGAGAAAGAGCGGAGCGTCAGCTACGGCAAAACGCTGGCCTTTGTCCACCGCTGGGACGCCTTTACCTCCGAGGCACAGAAAATTCTGACGCTGCTCCGCCGCCAGCAGGACACGGTGAAGAGCGTGGAAGCCGCCACAGGCCGCCCGACCCGCAGCATCGCAAATGGCCCCGCTGGAAGTGTGCCGCTGTCGGGTGAGCTACTGGATGAACTGGTGGTATTATATGAGCCGAGGGGCGAGGTGGGCGGTTACGCCTTGCGAAAGGGTCTGCCCGCGCTGACGCTGCGGGTCGAGAAGAAGAGGGGCGGCGTACACATCGTGGTGGAGCCCAGTCTGTACGCATTGCAGGGCCTCGACTACAGCTACCTTTATAATGAAGACACCATCTGGAAGCTGGAACGAGCCGAAGCGGCCCGTCTGCTGCCCGCGTTGAACGCCCTCTGTGGCAGCGGACTCTTTTTCACCAGCAAGGATGCCGTGTCGTTTTGCAGCTTTGTGCTGCCGGAGCTGGGCCGGAAGATCACCATCGACGACCCTGACCGGCTGCTTTTGAATCAGATCCCGCTGGAGCCGGTGGTGCAGTTTTATCTGGATGCGCCCCACATGGGGTCTGTCCGCGCCCACCCGGAATTTTTGTATGGGGAAGACAGGGTGACGCCTTTTGCGGCCCCGACCGATTTATTGAGGGACGCCCGCGCAGAGCGTCGGGCCGGGCGGCTGCTCCAAACTTATCTGACCCAGCAGACCGACACCAGCCCCGCCGAATATGGCACAGACGACGAGGATACCCTTGTTACTTTTCTTGAAGAGGGTGTGCCTGCCCTGCTGGCGGAGGGCGAAGTCTACCTCAGCGATGCATTCCGCGACTTGCAGGCTGCCCCGCCGAAAATCTCGGTGGGTGTGTCGGTACAGGGCAGTGTGCTTGATCTGGAGGTGGACACCGGCGAATTCCCGGTGAGCGAGCTGAAAGCTCTGCTCAAGTCGCTCCACCAGAAAAAGCGCTACCACCGCCTGCGGGATGGCCGCCTGCTGCGGCTGGATGACTCGCTGGAAGTGCTGGACGAACTGAACGAAACGCTGGAGCTCTCCGGCGCAAAGCTGGGCCAGAACCATGCGCAGCTTCCGCTTTACCGTGCGCCCAGCCTCGACTGGGCGCTGTCAGGCCAGACCGGTGTGCGCTTCAACCGGGATGATGCCTTCCGGCGCATCAGCCGGAGCTTCCACGCCGTCAAGGACAGCGAGTATGCCCCGCCTGCCTCCCTGCAAAAGACTCTGCGCAAATATCAGCGGGACGGCTACCGCTGGCTGCGGACGCTGGACGGTTACGGCATGGGCGGCATCCTCGCCGACGATATGGGCCTGGGCAAGACGGTGCAGGTGCTGAGCTACCTGCTGGCCATGAAGCAGAACGGCCAGACTCTGCCCAGCCTTATCGTCTGCCCTGCCTCGCTGGTGCTGAACTGGGCCGAGGAGTGTCAGAAATTCACGCCCGAACTCTCCTGCGTGGTGGTGGATGGCGACGCCGCCCACCGCGCCGAGCTGGCTGAGAGCTGGCCCGCCGCCGACCTCGTGGTGACCAGCTACGATTTGCTGCGGCGTGACGAGACGCTTTACGAGGGGCAGGAGTTTTATGCCTGCATCCTCGACGAGGCGCAGGCCATCAAGAACCACACCACCCAGAAATACAAGGCCGTCTGCAAAGTGCGCAGCCGGGTGCGATTCGCCCTCACCGGTACGCCGGTGGAGAACCGGCTGGGCGAGCTGTGGAGCATCTTCTCCTTCCTGATGCCGGGCTATCTGCCGCCCTACAAGAGCTTTTGCAGCCGGTTCGAGAAGCCCATCGTGCAGGAGGAAGACCAGACCGCCGTGCGGCGTCTCAATCAGCTGACCGGCCCCTTCATCCTCCGCCGCATGAAGTCCGATGTGCTCAAGGAGCTGCCGCCCAAGACCGAGAATGTCTACCGCATCGAGCTGGAAGAGGAGCAGCGCAAGCTCTATCTGGCCGCTGTGGTGGACGCCCGGGAGAAGCTGCAGGCCGCAAAGCCCGAGGACAAGATGGCGGTGTTCGCCGTCCTCATGCGGCTGCGGGAGATCTGCTGCGACCCGCGCCTTATCGCAGACAACTGGGAGGGTGGCAGTGCCAAGTTGGACGCCTGCGCGGAGCTTGTCTCCAGCGCCGTGGAGGGCGGCCACCGCATCCTGCTGTTCAGCCAGTTCACCTCGATGCTCGAGCTGCTGGCAAAGCGTCTGGACGCCGAGGGCATCAGCCACTTTACGCTGCAGGGCTCGACGCCGAAGCCCGTCCGGGCGGAGCTGGTCCGGCGGTTCAACGGGGGAGAGGTGAGCGTTTTCCTCATCTCGCTGCGGGCCGGCGGCACTGGCCTTAACCTGACGGCGGCGGACATCGTCATCCACTACGACCCATGGTGGAACGTCGCCGCCCAGAATCAGGCCACCGACCGCGCCTACCGCATCGGCCAGCAGAACCCGGTGCAGGTGTATAAGCTCATTGCACAGGATACCATTGAAGAAAAAATCGTGGAATTGCAGCAGGCCAAGCAGTCGCTGGCCGACACCGTGACCGGCACCGCCGATGGTGCCATCCTCTCGATGCGGCCGGATGAGCTGCTGCAGCTGCTGGAAGGGAGCGAACCATGAAATACGCATTGTTTTCGGTGCCGGTAGGCACCATTTACGACCTGCCCCAGACCATCAAAGAGGGCGAGGCGGGTCTTGTCTCCACCATCGGAGATGAGGGCCTGTATGGGCAGGCCTGTCAGGTGCGGACTGCGCCCGGCAGCGTGACCGCTGCGGGCGTCCAGCTGCCGCCCGATGTGGCCGAAGTGGTCAGCTTTTACGGGTACCATGGCTATGTGAATCAGCGGGAATTGCAGTTTGTCCGCGAGGAGGAGCTGTGGGAGTATCTGGGGGCAGACCTCGTTCTCGTGGGCCGCGCTACGGATGTCCTCAGCCTGCCCAAGGTGCAGGGCGTCCGGATGATGGAATTGGAGCGGGGAGGCGTTCTCCGCCGCCAGCCTGAGACCGCCGAAGAGGTCGAGGCCCACAAGGGCTGGGCGAAAGTCCTGCTGACGGATGGCCGGACGGGCTATGTCCGGGACGTGGCGCTGGAGCCGGTGAAATATGAGATGACGGCGGTCTTCTCCCAGAGAGAGGGCCTTGCCTTCAATGACGCGCTGGCCGAGACGCTGGACACGACGGCAGACAAGCTCGTGCCGGAAGCTGTGGCACACTGGTACGGCGGCAGCGAAGAAGCCTTCCGGGCTGCTGTCTGTGAGCAGGCAAAAAAGTATATGGGTACTGAGTACCGCTGGGGCGGCAAGTCGGGCCGGGGCATCGACTGCTCGGGCCTCGTCAGCAGTGCCTACATGCAGTGCGGTGTGCTCATCTACCGCGACGCAAAGATCATCGAGGGCTGGCCGATGCATGAGGTGGCCTTCGAGAACAAAAAGCCCGGCGATGCTCTCTTCTTCCCCGGCCATGTGGCGCTTTATCTGGGCGAAGGGCGGTATATCCACTCCACCGGTGCCGCCGTCAGCGGCGGTGTGGTCATCAACAGCCTTGAGTCGAGCGACCCGCTGTATCGGGAGGATCTGGTGAAGTGTTTGTATGCGGTGGGGAGTATTTTCTAAAAGGAGATAACCATGAAAGTCTTTGATCTACATTGTGACACCCTGAGTGAGCTGCGCTACGCCGAAAAGGCGGGTACGCCCAAGAGCTTTGCGCAGAATGATCTGCATATCGACTTGCAGAAACTGAAAAAGGGCGACTATATGCTGCAGTGCTTCGCCGCCTTTGTCAATCTGGGCGACAAGACCCCCGGTGCCGACCCGCTGGTGACGGCGCTGGAAGAAATCGACGTCTTCAAACGCATCATGGAAAAATACCCAGAGGATATTGCTCCGGTGTATCGACCCTCTGACATCCGAAAAAACGCCGCCGAGGGCAAGATCAGCGGAATGCTCACCATTGAAGAGGGCGGCTGCTGCAAGGGCAGCATCGGTGTGCTGCGCCGGATGTACGAGCTGGGCGTCCGCATGATGACCCTGACCTGGAACCACGAGAACGAGCTTGCCAGCCCCAACGTCGTCCCCGGCGGGGGCCACAACATCTGGCCCTGCACCCCCAACACCGAGACGGGCTTGAAAGAAAAGGGCTTCGAGTTTCTGGCTGAGATGGAGCGTCTGCACATCATCGCAGATGTGAGCCACCTGTCCGACAAGGGCTTCTGGGACATTGTGGAGCACTCCACCCGCCCCTTTGCGGCCAGCCACTCCAACTGCCGTGCCCTCGCACCCCACTGCCGCAACCTCACTGACGAGATGATCCGCGCCCTCGCCAACAAGGGCGGCCTCGTGGGTCTGAACTACTGCAGCGGCTTCCTCGACAACCAGCCCGAAGAAAAGCTCTGCCGCAGCACCACAGCCCTGATGGCAAAGCACGCGGCCCACTTCAAGCAGGTGGGCGGTATTGAGATCATCGGTCTGGGTAGTGACTTCGACGGCATCGGCGGCAAGCTGGAAATGGACGACTGTTCCAAGCTCCCGCTGCTGGCCGACGCACTCCGCCGCGAGGGCTTCACCGAGGACGAGGTAGAGGCCATTTTCTACCGCAACGCCCGGCGGTTCTTCGAAGAAAACCTCTAAATAATGTATAAAACGACAGGGAGATTCCAAAATGGATAAAAACATGACGCTGGAAAAGCGTATTGCCGCCGAGCTGTATTCCTATCAGGGCAAGATGAGCGTCTTTGTGGACGACCTCCACGGCCACACGGTCGAAATCGGCGCTGACGAGGAATTTGAGACGGCTTCCACCATCAAGGCATATATCCTCGCAGCCCTGTATCTGCAGGCCAGCCGGGGCAAAGCCCACCTCGAGGAAAAAATCACTTACAAGCCCGAGCACTTTGTGGACGGTTCCGGTATGCTCCGGGCGCTGGGCGTAGGCGCAAGTCTGAAAGTTAAAGACGCCGCCACCATGATGATCATCTGCTCCGACAACATCGCCACCAACATGGTCATCGACTATCTGGGACTGGACACCATCAACGCCTGCATCCGGGAGATGGGCTTTGTCCACACCGTCCTGCACAACCCGCTCCACTTTGATATTTACGACGACCTCGGCACCACGACGCCCCGGGACTACGCCTCGCTGTTTGCGCAGGTGGCAAAGGGAACGCTCGTCAGCGCTGAGGCCAGCGCTGAGATGCTGGCCATCTTCCGTCAGCAGCACTACAACACCATGCTGACCCACGACTTCCCTCAGTTCTATCTCGACTGCGAGGAGACCGGCGAGCCGGAGCTTATCTGGGTGGCCAGCAAGAGCGGCAGCATGAACGCCTGCCGCAACGACGGCGGCATCGTCCACACCCCCTACGGCGAGTATGTCATCGTCCTGATGAACAAGGACTTCCACGACATCATCGAGTACAATGACCATCCCTCCATGGTCTACGGCGCCCGGGTGTCCCGGATGATACTCGACCAGATTTTGGCCTGCGAGGGTGAGCTGTACAAGTAAAATCGTGGAAGAAATAGGAATATTAAGGGGAATCATAACAATGGGTATTCAAATCAGCCTGCCGATGATGGCATTTCTGGTGTTCATGACCGGCTTTGCGGGTTTTGTCGATTCGGCAGCGGGCGGCGGCGGGCTCATCAGCCTGCCGGCCTATCTCTTCGCGGGCCTGCCGCCTCACTATACTTACGCCACCAACAAATTCAGCGCCGCCTGCGGCACGACGTTCGCCACGGCCAGTTTCTTCAAGAACGGCGCGATGAACCTCAAGGTCGGCATCCTCGCCGCCATCGGAAGCTTTGCGGGCAGTGCCTTGGGCGCACACATCGTCCTGATGCTCAGCGATGAGGTGCTGCAGATGATGATGTTCATCATCCTGCCCATCGCGGCAGTCGTCATCCTGTGGCGTCGCAATCTCCCGGACGAGAACCGGGACGACGGCACCCTGAATTTGAAAAAGGCCCTGCTGGCCCTGGGTATCGGCCTCGGCATCGGTCTGTACGACGGCATGGTGGGGCCTGGCACCGGGACCTTTGCCATCATCGCTTTCACCAGCCTGATGGGCTTTGACCTGCGCACCGCCAACGGCAACGCCAAAGTGCTCAACCTCGCCAGCAACTACGCCAGCCTCTTCACCTATCTGAGCAGCGGGCTGGTGGTCTTTCCGGTGGGCATCCCCTGCGCCATCAGCAACATCGTCGGCAACATCATCGGCTCCCACTTCGCCCTGAGAAAGGGCGCAAAGTTCATCCGCCCCATGATGCTCGTGGTGCTGGTGCTCCTGCTGGGCAAGCTCATCACGGATATGCTGTAAGTAAAAACGAAAAAGGCTGCTGTGCGTCTGCACAGCAGCCTTTTATCATATCCTATCAGTCGATGACCAGCCCGTTATCAAAGAAGGCCAGACCAAACGCACCGGGACCGGCGTGGGTGCCGATGACGCAGCCGATCTGGCGCACCAGCGGCTCGGGAAGGCCGAGATTGTCCACCAGATAGGTCTGGATGGGGTTCACCTCGCGGGTGCTGATGGTGTAACCGGCCAGAGAGGGGAAACGGGGATTGACGCCGCCCAGCTCCTCTATCTTCTTGAAGAGGGCGACGTATGCGCCGGGCAGACCCCGGGCCTTGCCGGCCATGGCGACTTTGCCCTCCTTGATGGTGATGAGGGGCTTGATGCCCAGCATCCCGCCGGCCACGGCGACGGCGGCGGGCAGACGGCCGCCCTTGCGCAGATACTTCAGGTCGTCGATGGCGGCGACGAGGTGCAGGTGCTCCTTGGCGTGCTCGAGGGTGGCGGCGATCTGGACGGCAGACTTGCCTTCATCCCGCAGGTGTACGGCCAGACGCACCAGCAGACCCTCGCCGAGGCAGACATTGGTGCTGTCCACGAAGAGGACGTTGTCCACGTTGGCCAGGTCTGCGGCCAGCTTCGCACACTGATAGGTGCCGGACAGCTCATGGGACAGGAAGATGCCCACGACCTCGTCTCCGGCGGCAGCAGCCTCGGCGTAGAACTTTTCGAACAGCTCAGGGCTGGGCTGGCTGGTGGTGGGCAGCTTTTTGCAGCCGGCCATGTGCTCGTAGTACTCGCTGGGAGTCAGGTCCACGCCGTCCCGGATGACGGTGCCGTCCTCGAGGGTGACGTTGAGGGGGATGACGTCCAGACCCAGCTGCGCGGCCTCGGCGGGCAGGATGTCGGATGCAGAATCGGTAAGAATGCGTATCATATAGCTCGTACCTCCATGGGTGCGTTCATCGTGTGTCTTTGGTAAAACGACAAATCTATAAAAAAGTCGTACAAAGTATACCAGAACGCCGGGCGGAATGTCAATCTTTTGAGTGAAATTTCTTCGAATGAACGAAGAACTGCTTGCAAAACGGGGCGGCAGTATGGTACAATGTCCGCCGACAGGAGGGTGCGCCGTGAAAAGACTGATAAGGGAAACGGAAAAGCCGTCTTTTCCGGCTCAGTGCCGGGTCCTGGCCGAGGCGGCAGTGCTCTGGGGGCTGCTGGCGGCGGGAGCACAGCTGCTGCTCCCGGCGGAAAAGACGGCTCTGCCCGAGGGCGCGGCCCTCGCGTGGGCTGCGCTGCGCATCTGCCTTGTGACCCCTCTGGCGGAAGAGCTTGCCTTCCGGGGCGGGGCGCTCTATCTTTTGCAACCGCTGGGCGGCGCGGGGGCTGTGGTGGTGCAGGCGGTGATTTTTGCGGCGCTGCACGGCAGCTGGACGGCCCGGGCCTATGCGCTGGGCATGGGGCTCATCTTCGGCTGGGCGGCCCAGAAAGCGAAGAGCGTATGGCCCGGCAGCGCGTTACATATTATAAATAACTGCTTCGTGTTTGCCGCACGGCTGGCAGAAAGGGGAATGGGATGACCGATTTTGAGCTGATGGGCGCGGCGCTGGAAGAGGCCCGAAAGGCCGCTGCACTGGGCGAAGTGCCGGTGGGCGCGGTAGTGGCGAAGGACGGAGAGATCATCTCTGCCGCCCACAACACCCGCGAGACGGAGAAAAACGCCCTCCACCACGCTGAGCTGCTGGCCATCGACGCGGCCTGCAAAAAGCTGGGCGGCTGGCGGCTGTGGCAGTGTGAGCTGTTCGTGACGCTGGAACCCTGCCCCATGTGCAGCGGCGCCATCATCAACAGCCGCATCAAGCGGGTGGTGTACGGCGCCGCCGACGTCAAGGCGGGCTGCTGCGGCTCGGTGACAGACCTCTTCGCCCAGCCCTTCAACCATCACCCCGTCATCGAAAAGGGACTGCGGGCCGATGAGGCACAGCAGCTTTTGCAGGAATTTTTCGTTTCACTGCGGGTCAGGCGGGCCGCAAAGCCCCGCTGGAAGCCGCCCGTGAATCCCTGAATCTGTGAAAAAAGTGGGAACTGCGTGAAAAAATCACCGGTGACCACTTTATTTTTTCGCCCGATTGTGCTATATTATTCAATGGAAACTTGTCGAAACCACACAAATGCCGCCGGGCGCGCCGCAGAGCCGGCCTAGACCGGAAAAAGTGAGCAGAGCGCAGCTCCGGCGGGGTGGGGGAAGCTGTTTCCTTTCCCGCCGCAGAGGCTTTGGCACGAAGAGGCGCTGCGGCCGAAAATAGTGGACAGGAGGGTTTGACTCTTGTACAACGACGAATTTGAGCTGACATTTGACCTTGCAGACGCAGGGCCGAAGAAAGAACAGCGCAGGCCGACCCTGCCCGAGTCGGAAGAAGTGGCTGTGGCCGCACCGCCGGTGCAGGAAACGAGGGAAATGCCGGTCAGCGCTGCGCCGGAGAACACGCCGGCATCGGAGCCGGAACGCGAGCCGGAACCTGCGGCAGAGCCCCAGAGCACTGCCCCGGCGGTGAAGGACTGCACCGTCCTCATCTCGGGCGGCGACCGGGGCATCGGCGCAGCAGCAGCCCGCGCATTCTATGCGGCGGGCTACCGGGTGGCAGTGTTCTACCACACCAACGCCGAGGCCGCCGCAGCCCTGCAAAAAGAGCTGCCGGGCGTACTGGCCGTCCAGTGTGACGTGGCTAGCCGGGCCAGCTGTGAGCTGGCCTTCCGCGCCGCCGAGCAGGCGCTGGGCCGGGTGGATGTGCTGGTGAGCAACGCGGGTATCGCCCAGCAAAAGCTGTTCACCGACATCACGCCGGAAGAGTGGCAGCGGATGCTGGACGTCAACCTGACCGGTGCGTTCAACCTCTGCCAGCTGGCCCTGCCCGGGATGATACGCCGCAAAGCGGGCCGTATCCTCACCGTGAGCAGCATGTGGGGCCAGACCGGCGGCAGCTGCGAGGTACACTATTCCGCCGCCAAGGCGGGCCTCATCGGCCTGACCAAGGCACTGGCAAAAGAAGAAGGTCCCAGCGGCATTACCGTGAACTGCGTGGCCCCCGGCGTCATCGACACCGATATGATGGCTTCGTTCACTGCTGAGGACAAAGCGGCATTGGCCGAAGAGACCCCTGTGGGCCGTCTCGGCACCGCCGAAGAGGTGGCAAAGCTTCTGCTGTACCTCGCCGGAGAAGACGCCGGCTACATCACCGGCCAGGTGTTCGGCGTCAACGGAGGTCTTGTGATCTAAGAAGCTGTTTTCACAGCCATTGCACACCGTCTGGCCGGCATTTTTGTCTGCATACTGCGTTGCTTTCCCTTGCAATCCGTCAGGATTGCTGCGGAAAATCGCCTTGTCTGCGGGCAAAAATCTACGGCCATCCGGCACACTCTGGCCATGAAAACAACTTCTATGCATCAAGGCCGAAACTATGAGACAAGTTCACTTGCGGGGCGCTTCCCCCGCAGTGAGAAGGAGAGAGCGAAATGGGCATGACTTTGAAGGAACTGTTGACGAAAGGCGAAGGCACCCTGTCGGCACAGGAGGCCAAAACTTTGGCTGCACAGTGCAGGATGGATGTGGAAACGCTCTATACGCTCCTTGAAGAGCGCGGCATCAAGATCATCGAGGATGAGGCCGACGCCGATGTGAATCTGGACGTGGACAGCATCATCGCCGAGGTGGAGAACGCCGAGAACAACAGCGACGAGCTGGGTCTGGGCGGCGACGACGAGGAAGAGGCCGCCGAGGAGAACCCTGCCGACCTGAAGGCTGCGATGGATGAGCTGCTGGACGACCCCGTCAAGAACTACCTCAAGCAGATCGGCCAGATCCCTCTGCTGAGCGCGGAACAGGAAGTTGATCTGAGCAAGCGCATCCACGCCGGTGCCGAGGCTGCCCACATCCTGCAGGCCGACCGCCAGAAGTACGGTGCGACCGAGTACATCAAGAAGAACAGCGCCCGCTTCTCGTTCGAGGAGGATGAGAACAGCCGCAGCTACACCGAGGATATCGACGAAGAGGGCAACGAGAAGCCCAGCGAGGACGCCGAGGAAAAGGCTGCTGAGGAAGAGGCCATGGAGGCTGTGGAGAACGGCCCCCTGACCGAGGAGCGCCGTCAGGAGCTGCTGAAGACCCGCCGCGACGGCCTGAACGCCCGCCGCAGCCTGAGCGAAGCGAACCTCCGTCTGGTGGTCTCCATCGCCAAGAAGCATGTGGGCCACAATCTGGCCTTCCTCGATCTCATCCAGGAGGGCAACATCGGCCTCATCAAGGCGGCTGAGAAGTTCGACTGCGACCGCGGCTTCCGCTTCTCCACCTATGCGACCTGGTGGATCCGTCAGGCCATCACCCGCGCCATCGCCGACCAGGCCCGTACCATCCGTATCCCGGTGCATATGGTCGAGACCATCAACCGGATGCGTCAGGCCACTAACCAGCTGGTCTACCAGAACGGCCACGAGCCCACCCCGGAAGAGCTGGCAAAGGCCATGGACATGAGCGTCGAGCGTGTGCGTGAGATCCAGCGCATGGCACAGGAGCCCGCCAGCCTTGAGAGCCCCGTGGGCGAGGAAGAGGATTCCTCTCTGGGCGATTTCGTTGCCGACGAGAATGCCGAGGCTCCCGGCAAGGCTGCTGACCGCGCTATGGTGGCCCAGCAGATCAATCAGGCTCTCAAGAGCCTGACTCCCCGTGAAGAGAAGGTCATCCGTCTCCGCTTTGGTCTGGACGATGGCCGTCCCCGCACGCTGGAAGAGGTGGGCCGCGACTTCGGCGTTACCCGTGAGCGCGTCCGCCAGATCGAGGCAAAGGCTATCCGCAAGCTGCACAGCCGCAAGTGCCTGGCTCTGCTGAACGGTCTTATCGAGTGATATTTTCAACAATGCAGACGGCTGCCGTGGAAAACGGCAGCCGTTTTTCTGTATCTGGGCAGAAAAAACGCAAAATGCCAGATTTTTTTGCAAAAAACGCTTGCAATGCGGCAGAGTTTATGGTATGATAACTGAGCTGTGATTGTGCTGCTATAGCTCAGTTGGTAGAGCGCATCCTTGGTAAGGATGAGGTCTCCAGT
>ERZ812616.3094-NODE-3094-length-12402-cov-2.650522_pt1 | contig 12402 bp, 10 predicted proteins | sample MGYA00376249_ERZ812616 | MGnify/ENA primary metagenome ERZ812616 (study PRJEB26924, sample SAMEA4378265) | human gut metagenome | biome: human gut; feature: human-associated habitat; material: faeces | place: China | collected 2013 ... | reverse complement strand
TCGTTACACTAGACAGTGACGACTCCGTATTTAGTGATGCGGTAGTTGTAGATGTGGATGGGGAAAATGATTTATCTGATGTCGTGGTTATCGACAACGATAGTATGGATGTTTCAGATTTTATTACATTATCTGATGATACTATAATGTTGTCTGATGCTGATATGCATGATACTTTCTCTACTGATATCGATGAAGCTGATTTATCATTTATGCTATGATTTCAGTTAGATGTCCACATTGTCACGTAGGATTAAAGGTAGACGAGGGGAAATTACCCCTCGATCTTACCTCCTTTAAATGTCCGAAGTGCAAACAGCCGATTCCTGTCTCTTTGCTTCAACTGGGAAAGAATGATATTGATGCAGATCAAGATACAATTCTTGTTAATCCGGTATCGAACAGTACGGGACAACTAACAGTTGTGAGTGATTCGGCAACTCCCGAACAAATTTTTCCTCTCTATGAAGGTATTGCAATCGTTGGTCGTAAGTCTAATGCGTCCAGTGCAACAATAGGAATCGTGACCGCCGACAAATCAATGAGCCGGGAGCATATACGAATAGAAGTTAAAAAAGACCCCAAAGGGGGATATAAACATTATCTTTCTGACAATAATAGTAAGAACCATACGTTATATAATAGCAATTACCTGGAGAATGGAGAAGTAGTAGTGCTAAAAAATAATGACGAGATCATTATCGGCCATACTGTTCTTCGATTTAATGAATAAAATTTGTTCGTGCTATGATTATAACGATTGGTAAACCTTGGGCCGTTTGTGAAAAAGGCGGCAGACAAAACAACGAGGATTCTATCTATCCGTTACCAGAAATGGTAAATTCCAATCAAAAGCTATTTCTGGTCTGCGATGGAGTAGGCGGATCGGAAAAAGGAGAGATTGCCAGCTCATTAGCTTGCGAATCTTTTCAAAGTTTTTTCTCTACCTTTCTGGAAGAAGAGCCGTCGGAAGAATTTATCAATAAAGCGATCAGGTATACAGAAGCACGTTTTGACGACTATGTAAATTCACATCCGGAGGCTAAAGGAATGGCTACTACATTAACGATGGTGTCTGTCGGAATTTCAGGTATAACGCTTGCCCATATCGGAGATAGCCGGATCTATCAGTTTCGTCGGGGGGAGATTATCTACCAGACAGAAGACCATTCATTGGTAAATTCCCTCGTCAAGTTAGGAAAAATTAGTAAAGAAGAAGCGCTCACCCATCCTCAGAAAAATGTAATTATTCGTGCAATACAAGGAACGGAACATCCAACAGAAGCTGATGTAGCCTTATTAAACGATATACAAGCTGGCGATTTCTTTTTTATGTGTACCGACGGTGTGTTGGAACGCCTTAAGAATGAGGATTTATCATATATCTTTTCCACTCACAACAATCCGGAAGACATTAAAGATGCTATCATGGCCTCTTGTTGCGGAAAAACCAGGGACAACTTTTCTTTTTATATTTTACCAGTTCAAAATGTTGGTGAATCTATCGGAATAAAACAAAATATTCTCTCTTTCCTTTATTCTTTTATATAAATAACGTAATTTTGGCAGATTAAAAAGAGAATTGCACGAGAAGTTATGAATTTGCCAAACGGACATCTTCTTCAAAATGGAAAATATAGGCTTACCCATATAGTTGGTCAGGGCGGCTTTGGTATAACTTACAAAGGCGTTTGGTTTACAGAGGTTAAAGGACCGCTGGGAACTATCAAAACCGAGGTTCCTATATGCGTAAAAGAATATTTTTTCAAAGATTACTGTTACAGAGATCCTGAGTCTTATGCTGTCAGGGTGCATTCTGAAACGGGAAGGGCTCTTTTTGATAAGTTCAAAGAAAAGCTGATCAAAGAAGCGAAGATATTATCTGAAGTCCATCATCCGCATATTGTTAATGTATTGGAAGTATTTGAAGAAAATGATACTGCCTATATTGCTATGGAGTATATTTCGGGTAATAGCCTTAAATATATGATGGATAAGGAAGGCGTTCTGTCTGAAGTTAAAGTGTTGAGATATGTTCATCAGATCGGGGAGGCTCTACAGTTTGTTCATGAGAAAAATATTCTTCACCTGGATATCAAGCCCAGTAATATACTGATCGATCAGAGTGGCAAAGCCCGACTGATTGATTTCGGTGTAAGTAAACGATATGATATCGAACAGCAGGAAACGAGTACTACAATGTTAACCTTATCGAAAGGTTTTGCATCTATCGAGCAATACGACAATGAGGGGACCCAAAATTTTTCTCCATGTCCGGATATTTATTCGTTAGGAGCAACGATGTATAATCTGTTGACCGGAAAGATACCAACGGAATCTATTCTGCGGGCAACACGTCCCTTACCGGCTCCCAGTGAACTGAATCCGGCTATTTCTGCTAAAACAGAGGCTGCTATTATCAAAGCGATGCAAATTATTCCGGCAGACCGTTTCCAGTCTGTATCGGAAATGCTTGCGGAACTAGACTTTCCCCAGATTGAAGAAGAGACAGTAAAGAGAAATATATCGTCACCTGAGTATTTTGAGGAAGACGAGACAACAATCTTATTTACAACTCGTCTGCCTCAATCAAAAGGAGTGGAAGACGATGAAACGGTATTGAATAACATTGATATACCCGCTGTGCCTAAAAAGAAAAAAAGAAAAGTTACGTTAATATCTTTACTTATTATTATATTTGCAAGTATAGGTTCGGCGGTAGCTCTCTTTGTACAACGGCATAAACCGACACCTCCGGTAGCAGAGATGGTAAATGCGACACCGGAAGGGAAGACAGATCCTGTAGAGGAGCCGGTTATATCGGATGTGATGGAAGAAAGCGATATGCCCGAAGTTATTGAAGAAAAAACAAAAACTGAAAGTGTAAATGATGGTAAAACAAATAAAGATCAACAGGAAGCCCAAACCAAACCGGAAATTAAGCCTGAGGTTGTTGCACAACAACCGGCTTCTGTAAAACCGGAGGTTAAGCCCGAAGTGAGAAATGTTGAACAACCGGTAACCAGGTTGCCGGAACGCTCGAAAGAAGAAATTAATGCAGAATATCTATCTTTGATCAATTCAGGAAAAGAGAAGATGACAACTGCTGATTTCTCTGGTGCAAAAGCTGATTTTACTAAGGCTTCAGAGATCAAAATGACACAGGAGTTGTTTGATCTTATTGGAGATTGTAAACTCAAAGAAAATGAAAGTAATCTGGCAAAGCGAAAAGCCCAATACGAAGAAAAGATGTCTTTTGGAAAATATACAATTGTACGAAAGAAATCAACCGGGAATTATGGTGCTATTGATGCTGAAGCGATGGAGCACATTCCTTGTAATTACAAGAATGTAGGAAAAGCAGATAATGGACGGGCATTTGAGCGTGCCGACGGTTTGTTTGACATATATAATACAGAAGGAGTGTTGATTAATCAAGGTGTACCGTATTATTAAATGTGTTTATGAAAAGACTTTGGATACTTATCTTACTCGTTATTGTGCTTCCGGAATGTTTATTGGCACAACAACGGACAGAATACAATAGAAAAGGCGACGAAGCAATGAAGCGCCAGGATTATAGTGATGCAAGGATGTGGTACGAAGAAGGGATCAGCAATTGCGATTCATACAGTATCAATCAGTTGACCGCTATATGGAAGACAAATAAAAAAATGCGTGCCTCTATGCGCAGTTTAATGACCAAATGCTTGAACTGTCTGACTGTAAAAGCAACAGACAATGACTCGACGGCAGTTGCTCAACTAATTGTATATTATAATGAAGGTATAGGAACTCCTATCAGCGAAGAGTTAGCTTCCTATTGGAGTGACCGGTTGGAAGAACTTCGTAAACCGGTAGAACCGATAACCTATGTTCCCGTACAAGAGAGAAAGCCGAGAGAACCTATGAAGTTCTTCGCCGGGTATGCTTTTTCTATTGAAGCACCTTATGGTCTGACAGTAGGAGGGGTAGGTGAAAGATTTGGCTGGTATGCCAGGTTCAGGACGAATATGTCATTTAATGACTATACAAATGAGTGTAAAGGTACTGATGAATTTATCAGTTACCCGGAAAACTCATCTATGAAATTTACTAATAAGAAAAAAGTAAACTGTTTCGCTGCTTCTGCCGGTTTAGTCATTAAATGTACTCCGTGGTTATATACTTCCATCGGTTTAGGATATGGAAAAAGGGAGTTGTTATGTGAATTCAATACATGGGATAAAAATGATATCAATATAGCAAATACCTATTGGGCAAAGAATATTGATTATTCGTATGAAGGTGTAGTGGCAGATTTGGACTTTATGGTAAAATTTGGTTCTATATTTGTTAGTGCCGGTTGTAATACATTGAATTTTAAATATGTGGATTTGAATGCTGGTTTAGGTTTATTCTTTTAACTGATAAGATTATGAAACAATTATACTATATACTATTTATATTCTCTTTTTTATTCTTTTTATCTAGTTGTCTGGATGATCCGGAAATGGATACCAGATTGCAAAAAGCTTCTGTTCCTGAATTAGGGATGATTGAACTTGGAGAGAAAACAGCAACCACTGTTTTAGTTAAGGCTAGTGTGAAAAAGGAGAATGGGGCTCCACTAAATAAGCGTGGATTTAAATATTGGTTGAAAAATAATAATAGTGCAGCTAAAGATACTTCTGAAACTGAAAATATAGGAAAAGGTGAATATAGTATACTCATTAAAGATCTTATTGATGGAAAGACGTATGAAATAACATCATTCGCATCTAATGAAATAGGTATTGGCTATGGGGATACTATTACTATTACTACAAATATTGGTGTTGGAGAAGTAAAAACATCAGATGTTAATCAAAGTACAGTAACTGCAACGACTGCCAGAGTAGAAGGAGTTTTCTCTAAAAAGGGGGAAGGAGAGATTACTGATTTTGGGTTTGAGTTGTATAAGTCAGGGGTGAAAGATACAGTATACGTAAAATCAGACGGAGTAGACTGGGCAGACAATGACTCAACATTTTATTATACTATAACTGATCTTGAAGCGAATACAGATTATGATGTTATTGCATTCGCTAAAAACTCATTTGGGGAATTTGATAATATTACAGGTAAAAAGCATTTTAAGACACATGACGGATTACCTATATTAGCTGATTCAATCGGATCGGTATCCAATTATGATTTTGTTTTATTAAATTCGAAACTAGCCAGTGAGGGTGAGGCTGAAATTGAAGAGCTAGGTTTTTGTTGGACAAAAGAAAAAGCATCTAATCGTCCTAATATAGAAGAAGATGATACTATAAGAAGTATACTGGCTTCGGATGGCACTTTTGAAGGAAAAATAACAGAATTGGAAACTGGGGTGACTTATTATGCCCGGACTTTTGCTAAGAATAAATTTGGTATCGTATATAGTAAAGACAGTATTCGTATCAGTAAAAAGATGGATTTACCAGCCATATCATTGAATCCTTCTTCTACTTATATCATAGAAAATGGTTCCGTTATAGTTAGTGGGGAATTACAAGATGAAGGTAAATCGCCTGTAACATCTATAATTCTTTATTATTCAACAAAGAAGAGTGAAACTTCTCCCGGCCCAGGAACTGGCAATTCTGAAGGATACAAAGAAGTTACTTTGGACGAAAATGGTAAAACATTCAGTGTGTCTCTTAGTTTATTGGGAGGAAAATCATATTATGTTAGAGTATATGCAAAAAATGGTTCTGGTACAGCTTTCAGTGAAGAAGTTCCATTAATCCAAATACCGGATATTTTTACAAAGAAAGCTGATTTTAACGGAGATGGACGTCAAGATTTTATGACATTTTGTCTTGAAGATAGGATATTTGTTTTTGGAGGAAAAGTTAAAGGGGAATATTCTAATACCCTTTATGGATATAGTTCTAATAGCAATATTTGGACTCAATTGACTTCTTATGAATGGAATATTGAAGGAGGGACTGTTTGTACAGATGGAAATTCGGCATATGTTATAGGTGGAAAATCTGTGGCATATATTACAGATGTTCGTTCGTATATTTATAATTCAGATAATCCTGATAAATGGGTATCCCATCCAGAAATGAAATTAAGATCTGATATGGTCGGGACATTGAATGCCACAAGTTTTGCTCAAAACAATTCCATTGTAATTCTTGGTGGTGAAAAAATACTTACAGATGATGACAGAGGACTGGTTGTTCAGGACACTATCTTCCAGTGGGATGGAGATCAATGGAATAATGTAGGTAATTTTCCTGCAATGATAAAAGGAGGCATTGCTGTTACTACCGGAGACAGTGTTATTGTTGGTTTAGGCAGTATTTCTACTGATAGTATAAGTAGTGATATTAATCGGGAATTATGGATCAATACTTCTGGAAATTGGAGTAACTGGGAAAGTTTAACAATTGCACCAAGTGAGATGGGAAAAGTCTCGACAGGTATTGTTAAGGACTCTTATTTGTATTTTATTGATCATAAGGGCGTTATATGGAAATGTGACTTAAATGATAACAATAAATGGTATAAATGTTCAAAATTATCACCGTCTGTTGCGGATTCACCGGAATACAAAATCATGAAGATCGGTGAAACCATCTATATATTAGCAATTAATAATTTCGGAAAATCATCTTTTGTCACATATAATCCAACGTGGGATATAGCTAATGAGCAGAACTGATATATTAAACCAGATACAAAAAAACGTAGAGCGTTTATCGGCTTCCGATTTGCCGGAATATAAATACATTCCGTTGCATCAAAAGCCGTCACCTTCCGTTCATTCGCTTCGGGAGATCATGCAGCTATTGCAGAAGGTGATCTTTCCGGGATTCTTTGGTTCTGAGCAGGAAGCGCAGTTTGATTCTATACAATATTATACAGGGGTATACCTGGAGCAGATATATGATTTGTTGCAGGAACAGATATACAATGGATTATGTTTTGAAGTAGATCGTTGCTGCGATTCAAAAGACCGTTCTTCGGAGATAGCGATCAGTTTTATCAATCAGATACCTCACATCAAATATCTGCTTTCAACAGATATTAAAGCAATCCTGGATGGCGACCCTGCTGCAAAGAGTATTAGCGAAATCATCTTTTGCTATCCGGCTGTACGTGCCATCCTCTATCAACGTGTAGCCCACGAATTATTGAAACTCGGAGTACCTGTTCTGCCACGTATCATTACAGAAATGGCACATTCGGATACCGGGATCGATATTCATCCGGGGGCACAGATCGGCGAGTACTTTAGTATAGACCATGGAACCGGTATCGTTGTCGGCCAGACTGCCATTATAGGAAATCATGTGCGTTTATATCAGGGAGTCACTTTGGGGGCGAAAAACTTTACGTTGGACGAAGAAGGATTACCTGTCGATATTCCCCGACATCCTATTCTTGAAGATTATGTAACTGTTTATTCCAACGCTTCGATACTTGGTCGTATCACGATTGGAGAAGGATCTGTGATAGGAGGTAATATCTGGTTGACCCATAGCGTACCACCCAACTCTAAGGTATTGCAGTCTCGAGCCGTTGAAGATAAATAAACCTTTTTCTTTTTTTAGGTCAAAACACTACTGTAAATTAAAGAGAAATACGTATGTTTGCGTTACACCCTGACAGGGTCTAATACCTTAAATGCATACGTGATGAGCAAAGTAAAAACGTTAGATGACCTTCGGAAGATGCGCGAGTCCTTACGCACCTCCCTTGATTTACGCGAGAAAAGTAATAACCCCGAACAAATGGTTCAGATCAAGGTCGCGATGGCCACCTGCGGAATAGCGGCGGGTGCCAAAGAAGTGATGAGTTACTTTATTGAAGTACTCGATCGTGAACGTGTGGATGCACTGGTTACCCAAACCGGCTGTATGGGATATTGCTATGCAGAACCCACAGTCGAAATTACTGTTCCCGGTAAAGAACCGATCGTATTCGGGCGTGTCAACAGGACAAAAGTTGAAGAGATCGTTACTAATTATATCAAACAAGGTATTTTGGTGGATGATATCATACCTGTCAATTATAACTCGGTCGGTCCCGAATAACAAACCTATCCAAATACTTACATAATGGCACAATTTAGCAACTATATTCTGGTGTGCGGAGGAACAGGCTGCCGTGCATCTCAAAGCGAACTTATACTAGAAAACTTAAAGGAAGCAGTCAGGCAAAACGGTTTACAGGAGAGCGTACAGGTGATCCGGACCGGTTGTTTCGGCTTCTGTGAGAAAGGTCCTGTCGTAAAATTGATACCGGATAACACCTTCTATGTAGAAGTCAAACCGGAAGATGCGGAAGATATCGTGAACGAGCATCTGGTAAAAGGGCGAAAAGTAGAACGTCTGCTCTACGTAAATCCGGAAACAAAAGAACTGATATTCGATTCCAAACATATCAACTTCTATAAAAAACAATTGCGTATCGCATTGCGTAACTGTGGTTTTATCAATCCTGAGAACATCGACGAATACATTGCCCGTGACGGTTATATTGCTCTGGGTAAAGCCCTGACGGAAATGACACCCGATGAAGTGATCAAAGAGATCATCGACAGCGGACTGCGTGGCAGGGGCGGCGGTGGTTTCCCGACCGGACTCAAATGGCAGATCACCCGCAAGGTACAGGCTCCTCAGAAATATGTAGTCTGTAATGCCGACGAAGGAGACCCCGGTGCATTCATGGATCGTTCCATCCTGGAAGGCGATCCGCACTCCATTGTTGAAGCAATGGCTATCAACGGATACTGTACCGGAGCCAATAAAGGACTGGTTTATATCCGTGCCGAGTACCCGCTGGCCGTCGAACGGCTGAGAATAGCGATCCGGCAAGCCAAAGAATACGGCCTCCTGGGAGAAAACATCTTCGGAACGGATTTCTCTTTCGATATTCAGATACGTTACGGAGCCGGAGCATTTGTCTGCGGGGAAGAGACTGCGCTGATCCACAGTATGGAAGGTCTTCGTGGTGAAGCAACCGTGAAGCCGCCGTTCCCCAGTGAATGCGGGTATAAAGGCTGTCCGACCAATGTTAATAATGTAGAGACCTATGCCAATATCCCGGTTATCCTTCTGAAAGGAGCCAAATGGTTCAGTAGTATCGGAACGGAGAAAAGCAAAGGAACTAAAGTATTTGCCCTGGCCGGTAAAGTCAACAATGTCGGCCTGATAGAGGTTCCGATGGGTACAACCCTTCGCGAAGTCATATTCGGCATCGGCGGAGGTATTAAAGACGGAAAGAAATTCAAAGCTGTACAAACCGGCGGACCGTCGGGTGGCTGTCTGACCGAGAAGCATCTTGACCTGCCTATCGACTACGACAACCTGATAGCTGCAGGTTCAATGATGGGATCGGGCGGTATGATCGTTATGGACGAAGACGATTGCATGGTCGCTATGGCCAAGTTCTATCTCGACTTCACGGTAGAAGAGTCGTGCGGTAAATGCGCTCCCTGTCGTATAGGGAATAAACGTCTGCATGAAATGCTGCAGAAGATCACGACGGGAAGGGCTACTATTGAAGATCTCGATAAACTGCGTAATCTCGCGATGGTGATCAAGGATACCGCTCTTTGCGGACTGGGACAAACCTCGCCCAACCCGGTTCTTTCTACTCTGGACAACTTCTATGAGGAATATCTGGCGCATGTCGACGAACAGCGTTGTCCGTCTCACCAGTGCCGCGAACTTACTCAGTACTTTATCAATCCTGAGAAATGTAAGGGATGTACCATGTGTGCCCGTATCTGTCCGGTACATGCTATTACCGGCAGCCGGAAAGTTCCTCACACGATCGACTCGGAAATATGTATCCGTTGCGGATCATGTATAGAGAAATGTAAGTTCGATGCTATTTACGTACACTAAAAGGCCGTTGACAATTGACAGATTAAAGATATGGAAAATATAAAACTAACGATAGATAACAGAGAAGTGGAAGTCCCCAAAGGCACCACCGTTCTCGACGCAGCAAGGAGTATGGGTATCCGTATCCCGACACTTTGCCACATGAAACTCGAAGATTTAAATTATGAGAATAATCCCGGAGCCTGCCGTATCTGCGTAGTGGAGATAGAAGGCCGCCGTAACCTGGCACCGTCCTGTAAAACAGAATGTACGGAAGGAATGGTTGTCAGAACCCATACACCGCGAGTAATGAATGCCCGTAAGACCGTGATGGAACTGATCTTGTCGAATCATCCGGCCGGATGTCTTACTTGTAGCAGTAACGGTTACTGCGAACTTCAGACAATAGCTCACGACCTGGGTATTCGCGAGATAAGATACCAGGGTGAACAATCCACCTTCGAGATCGACCGTTCGCCGTCAATCGTACGCAACATGAATAAATGCATCATGTGTCGCCGGTGCGAGACCATGTGCAACAGTATACAGACCGTCGGTGCACTGACAGCCGTCAACCGTGGTTTCAATGCTGCCGTGTCGACTGCCTTTGAACGCGATATAGCCGGAAGTACCTGTTCTTATTGCGGACAATGTGTATCCGTTTGTCCGGTAAATGCCCTGAGCGGACGTAATACGCAGCAGCCCGTACTCGATGCCTTGGCCGATCCGACCAAGATCGTGATTGCACAAACCGCTCCTGCCGTCCGCACCGCCTTGGGACGTGACTTCGGTTGCGAACCGGGAACGCTGGTCACCGGAAAGATGGTATCGGCCCTCCGCCAGTTAGGTTTCGATTATGTGTTCGATACGGATTTTGCAGCCGACCTGACCATTATGGAAGAAGGTACGGAACTATTGCAACGCCTGGGCAAATACCTGTCTGGTGACGAGGAAGTAAAGATACCGATGATGACCAGCTGTTGTCCCGGCTGGGTAAGTTTTGTTGAGCAGCATTTCCCTGAATTACTGGGTAACCTTTCCACTGCAAAGAGTCCGCAACAGATGTTCGGAGCCATAGCCAAAAGCTATTTCGCTGAAAAGCTGGGGGTAGACCGTAAGAATATCGTAGTCGTATCTATCATGCCTTGCCTGGCTAAGAAATACGAAGCCAGCCGTCCCGAGTTTGCCAGCGAAGGTAATCCTGATGTCGATATCTCCATCTATACCCGTGAACTGGCCCGTCTGATCCGTTATGCGAATATCAATTTCAACGAGCTTCCCGACAGTGATTTCGACCATCCTCTCGGCGAGTCGACTGGTGCGGGAGTTATCTTCGGAACAACCGGAGGCGTAATAGAAGCAGCCTGCCGTACAGCTTACGAACTATATACAAAGAAGCCTCTAGAGAAAATTGAATTTAAGGAATTACGCGGTTTGGAGGGTATCCGCAGTGGAATGATCAACTTCGACGGTACACCTGTGAAGATCGGTATCGCTCATGGCCTGGGTAATGCCCGCAAATTGGTAGAAGAGGTGAAGAGTGGCAAATCTCCTTATCACGTCATTGAAGTAATGGCCTGTCCCGGCGGCTGTATCGGAGGAGGCGGACAACCGTTCCACCAGGGACGCATAGAAGTTCTCCGCAAACGGGCAGCTGCCCTTTATAGTGAAGACGAAAGCAAGCCGCTTCGTAAGAGCCATGAAAACCCTTATATTCAGCAGTTATATAAAGAATACCTGGGTGAACCTTGCGGACCAAGGGCTCATAAGTTATTGCATACTCACTACTTCGACCGTAAAGAAGTAGTCAATATGTTTTTGGAAACCGATAAAGACGAATAAGCCATGGAAAAGATACATTTGCCCCAGTCAAAAGTAAAAGAACTGCATGCCGTATGCAAAGATCACGACAACGATCCTGGTGAACTGATCAATATACTGCATGCCGCACAGGAAATATTCGGTTACCTTCCCCGTGAAGTACAAGAGATGGTTGCCGCCGAACTGCATATCCCGGTGTCACGTGTGTATGGTGTAGTTACTTTCTATTCGTTCTTTACCATGACTCCGAAAGGGAAATACCCGATCTCTGTCTGCCTGGGAACAGCCTGTTATGTGCGTGGAGCAGAGAAAGTACTGGATGAATTCCAACGTCAACTGGAGATAAAAATAGGGGAGACTACTTCCGACGGACTGTTCTCCTTAGATTGCCTCCGTTGTGTGGGTGCCTGTGGACTGGCCCCTGTCGTAACGATAGGAGGTAAGGTATACGGAAGAATTACCCCTGAAAAAGTAAGGGATATCTTGTCGGAGTATTACATTCGCGAAGAATAAAAGTTTTTCCGAAAAATGCATTCATGCCTTCATTTTGCTTATAATAACTTAATTATCAATGAATAGCAATATGAAACGGATCATCGTAAACTTTGTTGCCCATACCTCTTTCATGCTTGGAAGAACTGTCTTCATCTTGCCGGCTCCGCTGCCGGTCGCATCTTTTTCCGTGTCAATTTTCTTAGGCTTCACCGTCTGCTTCAGCACTTCAGTG
>ERZ812616.3090-NODE-3090-length-12414-cov-3.002104_pt1 | contig 12414 bp, 15 predicted proteins | sample MGYA00376249_ERZ812616 | MGnify/ENA primary metagenome ERZ812616 (study PRJEB26924, sample SAMEA4378265) | human gut metagenome | biome: human gut; feature: human-associated habitat; material: faeces | place: China | collected 2013 ... | reverse complement strand
AAGCGCCGCAAGATGTACAACGGCATGATCCCCTGCCAGCTGTATATGTACTACAGCGCGCCCAAGTTTGAGCACACTGCAAAGCCGATGCCGAAGTCCGGCTTTGACGGCAAGCGCACTGCACCGAACCGCTTTAACAAGAAGTAATTGAAAAATGTTACCTGCCGCACCGGAGCTGTCCAGTGCGGCTTTTTACATTGCAGCCGGTAATTACCGGAAAAAAACAAAGCGGGGCCTGAATTGGCAGGAGATGGAAATGAACGCAAACACAGGAAGTTTTACGCTGTGTTCCGTGCCATGTGCGGCAAAGATGAGACAAATTCATGCTCTTTTTACAAAGGATGGTTGAACCCGGGCTGAAAATGGATTATACTTACCTTATTATTCTGCGGTTCTTCCGAGGAGGAAAAGGTGCGTATGAAGGGTAGGATGCGGCCATATCTGCCGGAGCTCACCATCCGGGATTACAATATCTACCTGCGCTATCTGCGCGGGGTGCGACGTCAGCTGTACGAGGCGTACGGATTATATTCCTGCCATCTGCTGCGGAGCAACGGCGTGCTGTTTGCCATCCTTTCGGACAGTCTGGCCGGGCGGCAGGCCACTTGCCAGCGCAAGCGGGTCCCGGGCACACTGGCCTGGCGCAGGCTCATGTGCCAGACCCAGGGCATCCGGCTGGCCGCACAGGTGGAGGTGCTGCTGGGCTGGCACAACCTGCAGGACCGCAAATACAGCGAGCTGCGGCCGCTCAAGCGCCTGCGCCGTGCGGTGGACCGTCTGCTGCTGCGCCGCGCCTATGAGCGTGCTGTGCAGGAGAACCCGGCGCTGGAACGGCTGTTCGTGCAGGAGCGGGATCAGGCCGTGGTGCAGATGAACCTGAGCGCCAAGAACTACTCTCTTGCCGCTGAACCCATGAGCAACATTTACGGTGCACTGTATTCCACCCTTGCCACCGACGACCCCAGCCAGCGCAAGAGCATGCGCTACATCGGCAGCAGCATCGGTCGCATTTTTTACCTGCTGGATAAGGCTGAGCGCTTTGAGATGGACAAGAGCAGCGGCCGCTACAACGTGTTCGTAGTCAACGACCTGCGGGGACAGGCTGCGGCGGTGGAGAACGCCCGCCGTCAGGCACTGGCTGCCGCCAACGATCTGATCCGCGTGTACAGTATGCTGGACATCAAATTGAACCGCGGCCTGCTGGATAACATCATGCTGCTTGGTCTGCACCATGCGGTGGACCCGCTGGAAGCCGGTGCTGAGCGCGAAAACTGGGAGATCCCATGAAACAAAACCATCAAAAAAGCTGGGCCATGGCTTACTGCGGCATTGTGGCGGCGCTGTGCGTCGCACTGATGCTGCTGGGAGCTGTGATCCCCATTGCCATGTTCATTGCGCCTGCAGTGGCGGGCTTTCTTGTTGCAACGGTGTGTGTGGAGTGCGGGATGCAGCTGGCTTTGACGGCCTATGCGGCAGTCAGCCTGCTGGCACTGCTGTTCGTGCCGGATAAGGAAGTAGCGCTGATCTTTGTGTTCCTGCTGGGGTATTACCCGCTGGCAAAGCCAAAGTTTGAGCGCATCCGCCCTGCGGTTCTGCGCATTGTCTGCAAGCTGCTGCTATGCAACGGCACAGTGCTGGCCATGTACGGGCTGGTATTTCTGCTGGTGCCGGCGGGCAGCATTTCGCAGGAGCTGCGCACCACTGCGCTGGCTGTCTCGCTGGCAACGCTGGTCATGGGCAATGTTGCCTTTGTGCTGTACGACCGGGCATTGCATAACATGCTCATGATGTACCGGCTGGTCTGGCGGCCGAAACTTCATAGAACTTTGGGCTGGCGCTGAGCCAGCCTTTGTGCTATAATGGGGCATCAGAAAGGGGAGAGCGCAGCACACAGGTAACGCAAAGCGCCGGGCCACGCGGGTGACAGCCGCGAGGGTGACGAGGAGAGGAATCATCGAAAGATTCGGCGGATGTTTCTCCGGCTGAGGGCTAGACCAGCCGCAGAGAAGGGCAAAAAACGGCAGCAATACCGCAACAGATCCCTTCAAAGAAAGCCATACAAGAACATAAACTGTACTAGGAAGCTGACTGGATATCACTGCGCCTTTTTGCGCGGGAACGGTCGGTATGGAGGTGTTTTGTATGTGCGGCATTGTTGGTTATGTCGGTAAGCGCAGTGCGCAGGACGTGCTGCTGGATGGTCTGGAAAAGCTGGAGTATCGCGGGTACGACTCCGCCGGTGTGGCGCTTGCGCTGGACGGCGGCATCCGCGTGGTAAAAAGCAAAGGACGGCTCACCGCCCTGCGGGAAAAGCTGGCTGCACGGCAGGTGTGCCGCACTTGCTGCAGCCGGTGCAGTGACCGCCGCAGCTGCCGCATTTGGAGCAGCCTGCGCAGCCCAGCTTTGCGGTGACGGCTGCGTAGTAATCCAGTGCTTCCACCAGATGGGCCGCATCTGCCGGGGTCTTGCCCCAGGTCAGGCAGCCGTCATTTTCCAGCAGGACAGCCTTATCGGTGCGGCACAACAGGCTGACAGCCTGTGCCTGCGCGTCCACGTTCTGGGCGGGCAGCAGCTGCACCCGTCCCAGCGCCCGCACTGCGGGGCTGAACGCTGCAGGCTGCACGGTCTGGCCCTGCATCCCCATCACAGCCGCGCAGGCCGGATAGGTGTGCATCACGCACTGGGCGTTCTCGTTTTCCTGATAGATTTTCAGATGGATGGGCAGGTCTTCGGGCAGGGGCTTGGGCTTTGCGCTGAGCATCGCCTTGCCATTCATATCCACGCGCACCAGCATATCCTGCGTGAGCGCGGCCTTGTCGGCACCGGCAACGGTCACCCACACGGCCTGCGGGCCGACGCGGACGCTCATGCTGCCGTCACCGGCCACCAGCCAGCCCTTGGCTTCCAGCCGACGTGCCATTTCCATGATGGCTTTTTTTGCCTCAAAGTCTGAGAGGTAAGTAACGCCTTGAATCACCATACGTTTCTTTCCTCCTTTTTAACGGCGCAGCGGCGGGATCTTGAGCATGGCGCGCACCTCGTCGGGAGTCATGGGCATCATGCCCTTGGACTTTACGATGTCCGACACCTTTGCGATCAGCGCTGCGTTGTTGTCCACATGGACACCCGGCGCGATCATGTCCGAATCCTCAAAGCCGATGCGCACGGTGGAAGCGCCCATATCCAGCGCAGTCTTGACCATTTCCCAGTCCTCGCGGTGGGCCTGCGTGTAGCCCCACAGGTAGTCGCCGTTGGGGAAGTTCTCTTCCAGCGCCTGGATCATGTGGCGCAGGGCCGGCACCGTGGCAGGCATCTCGCCGCCATGGCCGAACACCAGTGCAAACAGGATGGGTTTTACAAAGTGGAACTTGTCGTTCAGTTCCCGCACGGTGTTGATCATGCCCAGCTCAAAGACCTCGGTCTCCGGGATCTTCTTGTTGTCCATGATGGTCTTGACGCAGTACTCCACATCCTTGATGGGGTTCTGGTACACCGAGGTACCCAGATTCACCGAGCCGACATTCAGGCTGTTGGCTTCCACCCAGGAGGGGTAGCAGGGCTGCACACGTTCCTCAATGGTCAGGTTGGACACGCCGCCGGTGGAGATCTCCACCACGATGTCGCACATCTCGCGGATGTAGGCCACCGTTTCTTCCAGCAGGCTCAGATCCGGGGTGAGGTTGCCGTTCAGGTCGCGGCAGTGCAGGTGCACCATGGACGCGCCGTTTTTGTAGCACTCATACACATCCCGGGCAATGGCCCGCGGATTGATGAGAATGTCTGTGGCCGCAACGGGGGCCACGGAGATCATGATTTTTTTCATTGGATGAACACTCCTTGCATGTCGCATTGGAGAAACTTAACAAAGGATGCTAACGTCATTTTAGCGCAAACATCCCATCTTGTAAACTCACAGTCCCCCGCCCGCCTTTTACGGCAGGCAGGAGGCCTGTATGCTTACTTCTTCCAGAAGATGTAGTGATCCTGCACTGTAGCGGCGATCTCGTCCACCTGCCTGCGCTCGATCACGCTGAGCAGCTGGCGGTGCAGCTCTACGAACCGCTCGATCTCCTCTTCGCCCTTGGCCAGCACCTTGCGGGTGGTCTCCAGACGGCTGGGCATCGTCAGCCGGGTGATATACTCGGTGATGGTGGCCAGCATGGGGTTCTGGGCCGCATTGGCGATCTGGGTGTGGAACCGGCTGTCCAGCTCCAGCACCTTGTCCACCGAAGGCTCCGGCGAGTGCATTTCGGCAGAAAGCTCGCCGAAGGTGCGGTACAGGTCCGGCAGAAAGGATGTGATATCATTGCGCTGAATGATAATATTCAGCGTACCGATATCGATGACGGAGCGCAGTTCCACAAATTCCTGCCAGCTGTTCTTCTGCAGGATGATGCTGTACAGCATCGGGTCCAGCATTTTCTGGTTGTAGTTTTCGCTCACAAAGGTGCCGTCGGCACGCTTGATGTACAGGATGCCGTAGGCCTGCAGCTTTTTCACAGCTTCCCGCACCGAGTTGCGGCCCGCGCCGAACTGCTTGCACAGTTCCATTTCGGTAGGCAGCTTGTCGCCCGGATGCAGGGTGCCGTCGATGATCTGGGAGATGATCCCATCCATGACCTGATCGACTACAGACTTTACCGCATTCTTCTGTTTTTCAGGATGTTCCATTGACATAGTTCCGCCTCCAAATCCGGTTCGGTGGATATTCGGGGTCGTTCAACGTGGAACGTTCTGCGGCAGAAAGCCTCCAAACATCACACGTTGAACTTCCACCACTATTTTACCATATCTGAAAAGCGGACGCAACGGTTACGCCATCAAATAGGTGGGCAGCAGGATCAGCTGAGGGAAGGCGACCATCAGGGCAATGCAGACGAAGGTGGCCGCAATAAACGGCACCAATGTGGGGAATACCTCGCCGACTGTAACATCCATCAGATCGCAGGCAACGTAAATGCACATGCCCACCGGAGGAGTGACCAGACCAACACCGATGACCACGGTGATCAGGACACTGAGCACGATGGGGTTGATGCCCACGCCCAGAGCAATGGGATACAGGATGGGCATGAACAGGGTCAGCGTTGCGATGGACTCCATGAACATGGTGACGATGAAGAAGATCAGCAGGATCACGATGAGAATGACAGTGGGGTTGGTGGAGAAGCCCAGCATGGTCTTGGCCACCCACTTATCAAAGCCTGCGGTGGTCAGCATGACGGTGTACAGTTTTGCAGCGCCGATAACGATGAAGATACGGCCGCTGGTGCGGACGGTCTCTGCAAAGGCAAACTTGATGTCCTCCCACTTGAGTTCGCGGTAGATGATGCCGCCGGCAAACAGACCGTAAACAACAGCGATCACGCCTGCCTCGGTGGGGCTGACGATACCCATGGTGATGGTGCCCACGATGATGATGGGCATGAGCAGGGCGGGCCAGCTCTCCCACAGGCCATGCAGCACGGGGCCGATGGTGAAGTGGCCCGGCTCCTTGGGCACGCCTTCCTTCTTGGCCATGAAATAGCTGACGATCATCTGTGCCAGACCGCACAGGACGCCGGGGATGATGCCGCCGAGGAACAGCTTACCGGTGGAAATGCCGCAGATACCGGCAATGACCACCATGGGGATGGACGGAGGAATGATGATGCCGATGGTGGAGGAAATGGCGGTAACGGCAACGGTAAAGTTCTTGGAGTAGCCCTTGCGCACCATTTCCGGCATGAACATACCGGAAACGCCTGCGGTATCGGCAACAGCGGAACCGGAGATGCCCGCAAAGATCATGCTGGAAAGCACGTTCACGTGAGCCAGACCGCCGTAGATGTGACCGACGATGGAGTAACAGAAGTCCATCAGGCGCTTGGAAATACCGCCCTTGGACATGGTGAAGCCGGCAAAGGTGTACAGAGGGATGGCCAGCAGTGCAAAGCTGTTCATGCCCTCAAACATTCGCTGGGCAATGGTGACGGTGCTGCCGCCGCCCAAGAACAGGATGCCGCCCATGGCGGACAGGCCCAGACTCATGGCGATGGGCACACCCAGAAACAGCAGAACAAAGAATGAGATCAGCAGCCATGCGATCATTTGGATTTGCCCCCTTCCGGTTTTGCGGTAAGCTCAACCACCAGATTGAGAACGGCGGACAGGATGCACAGCACACCGGCAATGGGGAAGATGGTGTACACCTGACCCATGGTGAACTGCGGCATGGTAGAAACGGCCTGCTTTGCGCGGGTGCACAGCTGGTAGCCGCCGTAGGTGACCATGACGTAGAACAGGATGATGAACACATCACGGATGATGACAACGATCTTTTTGCCCAGCGGGGTCTTACCGAGGATGGAATCCACCACCTCCACGCGGAGGTTGGTGCCCATGGCGTTGATGCCGATGCAGACAATGAGCATGGACCAGACGTTCAGATACTGGCTGCTCTCCATGTACCACTTGAAGCCGCCGATGCCGGGGATCAGGCGCAGCACAACGTTTGCGAACAGAATTACCATCATAGCTGCGCAGAGAATGGCGGAAATGAGGGTGGTGATCTTGTCCAGAGTGGTTTGCAGTTTTTTCACAGTACAAACTCCTTTCCAAGTGCGATTCAGATAAAATGCAAAGGGACGAAGGGCACGCCCCTCGTCCCTTTGCTTCGGTTTTATTTCAAGGTTTTCTGGTCAGTGATCTCAGCGGGCTTCTTTCCATGCCTTCAGCTGATCCAGCAGGTCGCCGTAGGTATCAGCGTTGTCGGTCAGGACCTTTTCGGTCGCAGCTGCAAACGGAGCCAGTTCCGGGCTGTTGATCTTCATGCCCTTCTCTTCCAGAGCGGAGACCAAATCGTTGGTCTGCTGCTCGTTCAGCTCACGGTCGTAATCGGCAGATGCCTTTGCAGCGTCGGAAACGATCTGCTGCTGGTCAGCGCTCAGCTTGTTCCAGCTGCTCTCGGCAATGGTAAAGCACATGCCGGAGTAGATGTGGTTGGTGATGCTCAGGTACTCCTGAACCTCGAACAGGTTGTTGTTGTAGATAACGGGGATGGGGTTCTCCTGTGCATCGTAGGTCTTCTGCTGCAGAGCCTGATACAGCTCAGAGAAGCTCAGCGGCTGGGGGTTGGCACCCAGAGCGGTCATGGTAGCCATGATGACGGGGTTCTCGGGGGTGCGGATCAGCAGACCGTTCATGTCGGCAGGGCTGTTGATGGGGCCCTTGGAGTTGGTCACGCAGCGGAAGCCGTTGCAGTAGTGGGCCAGCACACGCATATTCTGGCTCAGCAGGCCTTCCTCAGCGGCAGCCTCGATGTCGCTGTCCATGAATGCCCATGCATCGTCGAAGGTCTCGAACTGGAACGGCAGTGCGGAAATGCCCATCTTTGCATCGTAGGTGGAAAAGTTGGAAGCGTCGGTGATGATGATATCCACCGTGCCGGAATCCAGAGCGATAGAGTTGATCAGGTCAGCATCGCCGCCCAGCTGGCCGGAGGGGTACAGCTGAACTTCCACAGCGCCGCCGGTCTTTTCGGCAACTTCTTCTGCAAACTGCTTTGCGCCCTTTGCACGGGGGTCTTCTTCGTTGGTGGAGAAGCCCAGCTTCAGGGTGACAGCCGAGCCGGAAGCGGCAGCGGAAGAACCGGTGGAAGCTGCAGTAGAGGCAGTGGAAGCAGCAGTGCTGGTGCCGGAGCCGCCGCAGGCAGCCAGACCCAGAGCAGCAGCGGAAATGCCAGCCACCTTCAGGAAGTCACGACGGGAAATCATCTTTTTCATAAGAATTCTCCTTCAAAAAAATATCTTCTCCTGAGCCGGTCTCGTGCTCCGGCTCTTGTTTCTTTTTTAAATGGTGCCCTTCTTTTCCAGCGCCTTTTTCAGCTCGGCTGCACCAAAGCGGGGGCTGCTGAGGACCACCTTGCCAAACTTATCGGCGATATACTGTTCGCAGTAGGCCATGCTGCCCTGTGCAAACACGATCACGTCTACCTTGTCGGCAATGGTACCGGCCATCTCGGTCATGCGGGCCTTGAACTGGTCCTGATCCAGACCGAATGCACCGTCCACCAGACAGTCCACCAGTTCCACGTGTCTGTTGCACTCGCGGGCCATGCGCAGGATGGTGCCCTTGGTGGGTTCCAGCGTGGTGGGCAGGGTAGCCATCACGCCGATGCGCTGGCCCTTGCGGACAGCCTCGCGGCACATCTCCTCGTCCACGCGGACGATGGGCACACCAATGTACTTTGCCACGTCCTGTGCGCTGTCGGCAACTTCGCCCACGCTGCTGCACAGGTTCAGCATGGCATCCACGCCTTCCTCAGCGGCTTTCATGTACATGCCGATCAGGCGTGCTGCCGGTGCAGTGGTCACATAGCCTGCCGCGCGAACATCTGCCAGAATGCTGGGGTCCTGCAGGCTGTACAGCTCCACATCATCGCCCAGCTGCTTTTTGACCTCCTGCTCCACCAGTTCGATCAGTTCCGGGGTGGTGCTGGTATAGATCAGACCTACCTTCATAACGGAAAAGCCTCCTTTTGTTTTTCGCGTTCTCGTGCCGGACAAGCCCGCAGCAAAGGCTCTTTGCTACATCCTACCTTTAGTTCAATCTCAACAGCTTGTCCGTCTTTACATCCTACCATTAGATTACTCTTCGGTCCGCAAAAAGTAAATTGGCGAATAGCCGATATTTCGGGCCGGTTTTGGTCGTTCTGCACAAATGTGGGATGCAGGTGGTGAAAAATTCACTTCTTTCTGGACATCATCCCATCTTGCGGCGTATAATACCCTTAAAGAAAAAGACAGGGAAGGAGCCACCGGAACATGAATCCGTTTCAAAGTGATAACATCTGGAAAAAGAAGGCCCGGCAGGGCAAGGCGCAGCAGCATCCTCTCACGCCGCAGCAGGAGTGGCAAAAGCAGGTGAACAGCAGCAGCCTGTGGCTGGGCGGCGGCGTGGTGCTGCTGGCACTGTATCTGGCCGCTGTCCGCGCCGGCACCGTGGCGCTGGACGCAAGCGCCGTCGTGCTGATCGTGGTGGTGGGCTGCTTCTGCGTATACACTGCCGCATCCCTCGGCAGGCTGATGAAGAACAAGCCGGAGGAAAAGGCAGCAAAGAAGAAAAAGAAAGCCAAAAAAGAGTGATCGTTCATTTAAAGTGGCTCCGCGTGCGCTGCGCCATAAACAGCGGAATTATTATTTTTGTATATTGCAAAGCCGGAATGACTGCGGTCATTCCGGCTTTGCTTTTTCACGGGAAGGGGTCGTAACAGGTAGTGGCATTTGCTTCGCAAACCGGTCTGCGGCTCAAAAGTCCCACTGGGGCTTTCATGCCCTGCGGGCACCGCCGTCCTTTCTGGTTCTCTTTTGGCACGCAAAAGAGAACCTCCCCGGCGGCGATGCATCTTGCAAAAGGCATGAAACCTTAAACACGCGACTACGCTCTGTGCGGGAAGCATTCCAAATCAGAAGATTGCCGTCGCAGCCGCCACTGCCAGCACGATGATGCCCAGCACGATGCGGTAGGCACCAAAGAACTTGAAATCGTGGCGCTTGACGTAATCCATCAGGAAGCGGATGGCGGCAAGGCTCATGCCAAAGGCCACCACACAGCCCACTGCCAGCACAGCCACCTCGGTGCCGGTCATCACAGAACCGCCGACAACGAACTTGACCACCTTGAGCAGGGATGCGCCCGCCATGACCGGGATGGCCAGATAGAAGGTGAACTCTGCCACACAGGCGCGGGACAGGCCCAGCAGCAGGCCGCCCACGATGGTGGCACCGGAGCGGGAGGTGCCCGGAATGATGGCCAGACACTGCCACAGGCCAATGATGATGGCATCGCGGTAGGTGATCTGCTCCAGCCGGCTCACGTGCGGCGCGGCGCGGCGGTTCTCCACAACAAAGAACAGCGCGCCATACAGAATGAGCATCGCGGCAACCGTGATGTAATTGTAGAAGTGAGCTTCCATCCAGTCGTCCAGCGGGCTGATGATGAGCACCGGGATCGTAGCCGCTACCACCTTGAACCACAGGTTCCACACGCTGGGCTTGGAAATGACTCTGCCCTGCTTCATGCCAAAGGGCCACAGCTTGCCCCAGAACAGCACCACCACGGCCATGATGGCACCCAGCTGGATGACCACACGGAACATGGACATGAACTCTTCGCTTGCGTTGAATTTGATGATCTGTTCCAGCAGGATCATATGACCGGTGGACGAAATGGGAAGCCACTCGGTAATGCCCTCCACAATGCCCATCAGGATGGCTTTGATGATCTCAAAAAACGTAAGTACCCCTCCTTGTGCACAAAGGCACAGCAGCTTATTTTCTTCCAGTATACCATACTATGTCTCTGCACGCACGCAGAATGCGAAAATTTTTACGCCCGCCGCCACTTTTGCCCTGCAGGCTGTTACTGCGCTGGGAAATGTGTTATACTGATGCAAAGACCCTTTTCCTTCTATTTTATCCGCAAATCAAAACAGCGTTTAAACACCCTTGGTATTTTTGTTAAACTATTATACAACGAGGTGAATCCATATGAATATTCTGGTGATCGGCTGCGACCAGGTGGGTGCTTCCCTCATCCGCGATCTGGAACGCATCGGCCATGATATCTCGCTGATTGAAAAGGATCCCGAACAGCTCAAGCGTCTGGATGCCTTTGACGACTACAGCTTTGGCGGCACGGCTCTGGTGGGCGACCCCACCGACCCGGATACCCTGCGGCAGGGCGGCATTGACAGCTGCGATGCCGTGGCCGCTGTGAGCGAGGACGACTCGGTAAACCTGATGGCGGCACAGATCGCAAAAAGCATCTTCCGCCGTGAGAAGGTGATCTGCCGCGTGTCCGACCCGCACCTGCAGGTGCTGTACCACAAGGCTTACGAGATCGACACCATCTGCCCCACGGTGCTCACCGAGCAATCGGTGTTCCGCGCACTGGCAAAGTAAAAAGTGAGGGAAGCATATGAAAGTTTGTATCGCAGGCGGCGGCAAGGTGGGCATGTATCTGGCCCAGAGCCTGCTGGCCCACCGCCACAAAGTGACCATCATTGAACCGCAGGAAATGCTGTGCCGTTCGCTGGCCGATTCGCTGGATATCCCGGTGATCTGCGGCGATGCCATCAGCTTTGACACCATGCGCACGGCCGACGTTGCCAGCTGCGATGCCTTTGTGGCCGTGACCGGTGCGGACGAGAACAACCTTGTGGCCTGCCAGATCGCAAAGCGGGAGTTTGGCGTGAACCGCACCGTGGCCCGGGCCTCCAACCCCAAGAACCGGGAGCTGCTGCACACCTTAGGCGTGGACACCGTAGTGTGCGGCACCGACAACCTGAGCCACATCCTTGAGCGCGAGATCGAGACGGATACCATCCGCCAGCTGCTCTCGCTGGGCGGCGGCACAGCCAGCCTGAACGAAATTTTGCTGCCGGAGAACTTCAAGTTTGCAGGGCAGGCGGTCAAGGACATCCCCATGCCGGGCGACGTCATTCTGGTGTGCATCACCCGCGATGCGGAGTTCATCATCCCCCACGGCAATACCACCTTACTGCCGTGGGACCGCATCCTCTGCCTGACGCAGGATGACACCCTGCACCTGCTGATGGATGCCTGGGGCCTTTCCGACAAATGACCGAACGTGACCTGCTGCGCACGGCGCTGATCATCCCGCCCAAGGGCCGGGCCGTGCTGTGCGTCTGGGCCGCTGTTCCCGGCGTGTTCTGCGCGCCTTTTGTGTTCTGGCAGAGCCTGTTTGCCGGGTGTATTTTCTGTGCCCTGTGGGTGTGCCTTGTGTTCGCCGCATGGGCAAGAGCCTGCAGCTTTACCGCAGTGCTCACCGCCCGGAACACTGCCGTGCGGGCCGGTATCGCCGTTCTCATCACACGGCAGCTTCCCCGCCGGGCCGTGACTGGCGTGTGGACCCTGCGCACGCCGCTTCTGTGGCTGGCCGGGTGCAGCGTGCTGGTGGTGCACGGTCCGGGCGTACAGCTGTTTCTGCCGGGCGTGGATGCCCTGCAGGCGCAGGCCCTTGCCGCTGTGCTGATGGAGGAAACGCCATGACCGAACGCGGCTTCCACCCGTTTGCGGTGCTGCATTTTCTGCGCAAGACCATCCTGCTGTATCTGCTGCCGCTTTTGCAGGTGCTGTTTGCCCGCAACTGGGCGGCGCTGCGCACGGCTCTGGTGCAGGGCGCGGCGCTGCTGACAGTGCTTGCCGCTGTGAGCGCCGCCGTGCTGCACGCAGGCCGCTGGCGGGTGGATGCACAGGGAACCCTGCGGGTGCGCTGGCGGCTGGGCGTGCGGCTGGACCGTAGCCTGAAAGCCAGCCAGCTGGCAGCGCTCACCATCGAGCGGCCCCTGCTCTACCGGCTGACCGGTGCCAGCCGGGTGGTGCTGTACCCTGCCGGGCAGAAGCGCACCCT
>ERZ812616.3089-NODE-3089-length-12417-cov-6.099337_pt1 | contig 12417 bp, 17 predicted proteins | sample MGYA00376249_ERZ812616 | MGnify/ENA primary metagenome ERZ812616 (study PRJEB26924, sample SAMEA4378265) | human gut metagenome | biome: human gut; feature: human-associated habitat; material: faeces | place: China | collected 2013 ... | reverse complement strand
ATACCAATCCAGATTGTGGCGTTGGCATTAACATTCAGTTATCTTTGCAGGGATTTTATAATGAAATTCAAAAGGCTGCCGAAGAAAAAATGAATACGATTACTTTACAGGATATCATAGATACCTACTATCAGCGGATATCTATAGAAAATAACTTACAGAATATTATTTAACAGGAGAACACTTTCATGTACCTTCAGCAAATACGAAATGCCACCATTTTTTTATATTATGGTGGAAAAACATTTTTAATTGATCCTATATTAGCTCCAAAAGGAAGCTGGCCTCCACGAGCCATCAAAGCAATGGCAGATTGAAAATATTTCCAATTAACCTTTCAAAGCCGATATTTTATTCCAGTTTTACTGAAATAAAATATCGGCTTCTATTATTTCAACCTGCTATCCAAATGGATCTCCTAGATTTTCTGTTCCAATTTATCAAAAATAATTTTTCTAATACTTGTTTTTCACAAGTTTTGCTGAAACTTATATACATTTTTTCATTCAATATGTATTTTACTTCAGTCCTTTTGTCAGTGGAATCAGCATTAATAATGCTACGATACCTACAAGTCCAATCACTACCCCAAGAATCATCTTTCCAAATACCATGCACAGGCTCATTCCGATGCCAAGAAGAAGTGCTCCGAAAATCGCCAGCACAACCGTACCAACGGTCTTACCGCTTAATTTGATTGGCTCTTTTCCTTCCATTCTTCTCCATACGATCAACGTGATCAGGAAAATCACCAGTCCAATCACACCGGAAACTATTCCCTGATGGAACATTCCCCACTCCTCAATCAGTGCCATGCACATTCCCAGTGCAAAAAAATACCATTCCAATGGTTCCAAGTATCATCGCTACAAAATTACTTTTTTTCATTTCCTTTTACCTCGTTTCTTTCTTGCTTTTGTTATGACCACAGTATACTTCTGCATTTTTTTTTAATCGTTTGAGTTTTGTTTGAAAATTATTAATCTTCTTTTTCTTCCAGAAATTTATCTACAAACGCATTCTCAATCTTTTTATACGTACCTACTACGCCATCTTCGATTTTCTGATATGCACCAGTCACTTTTTCTGCGATTTTCCCTGTCTTCAGTGAATATCCCGTTGGACTGTTTTCATCTTTTTCCAGAAAGGTATCTGTAAATTTTTCTTCCACCTTCTTGTAACTGTTCATAACTTTTTTTCCTAGCTTTCCAGGTTTTAATTGATATTCTGTCATTGTCTGTTCCTCCATATTTTCTCTGAAAATGATTTACTTGATGTATGGATTTTAACACCCGATTATTTCACAAATACTTAAGTTTTGTTTGAAAATCATTAAAAAAACCGGTTTCTGAATGTTTCTTCAAAAACCAGTTTTTCAAACTCTATGCAGTTCTTGCTGTTTTATGATAAAGAATGCCCTTTTTCACAGATCTCATAGATCTCATCGTATTTTTCCTCGATATACGGAGTTATCTTTTTCGTCTTTTCTTCTTTGACTTTTTTATAGACAAAATACGGCAGAATCCAGCCAGCAAATGCAGGAATCGCCAATAAAATACAAAGCCAGATGATCGGCGGTTCTGCCGTCACCGCAAATACAGAGCCCGCCATAAATACGGTACCAAGGATTCCAATAAGCAGTGCAAGAATCGTTGCCAAACTTGTTTTGGAATTTTCAAGGGAAACGATATCCTGCATATCTGCCTCAAAATGTCTCTGCAGTCTGGTCAACTCCACTTTATTTACGATCTTCCGGTTCCGCTTCAGCTTCAGGACCACCGAATCCCCCTTATTCTGCGGTGGAAAGTTCCCATCCTGTTTCCATCCAAAGTTCTCGTAACAGTCCAGATAAAAGGATGCCTGTTCTTCTTTTACATTTATTTCTTTATATTCATAGGAAGTGAACGATTGCCGTTCTCTTTGAACATCAGGATTCATTTTCGTCCTCTCTTTCTAATTTTGTTTTCTGAGCTTTTTCCATTATCACAGTAAACACAGAGCCCTTATCCGGTGTACTTTCTACGGTAATAGATGCATTTGACAACTCCAGGGTTCGTTTTACCAGAGCCAGTCCCAGTCCATTTCCAAAAGTTGCATGGCTTTCATCTCCCTGATAAAATTTATCGAAGATATGTTTCATTACGTTTTCATTCATACCTAAGCCAGTATCTGCAACGGAAACTCTAACATACTGATCATCACTTGTCTCTGAAATGGTAATCGAACCGCCTTCCCGGTTATACTTGATCGCATTGGACAGCAGATTATTCCATACCAGTTCCATCAGTCCCGGATCTGCCGCAATGTATGCCTGCTCTTCCATCTCCACGTTCAGTTCCAGATTTTTCTTTTCCCAGCTTTCTTCAAACTGCACGGCACATTCGCAAAGCTGTGCACATACATCATACACTTCTACTTCCGGTATAATCGTCTGTTTTTCCAGTTTATTCAGCTTCAACATATTCTGAATCAGGCTTGACATCCTCCTGCTGGCATCTGCGATGTTATTCACGCAGTCTTTCTGTTCCTCATCCATTTCCTGTCTCTGTAAAATCTGGGCATTACTGTAGATTACAGAAAGTGGTGTCTTAAATTCGTGAGAAACATTGGAAAAGAAATCCGTTTTTAATGTTTCCGTGCTTCCCAGTTCCTCCACCATCTTATTAAAATCCTGCACCAACACATCCAGACAGTCGGCTTTATCCTTCGTATGTCTCGGTCGTAAATAAACAGAGAAATCGCCTTCGGCTACTTTTCTCGCTGCATCCGCAATTTCTTCTAATGGTTCTGTATATTTTTTCCGTATCTGCATACCTGTAAAAAAGGTAAATGCCACAGAGCCCAGAAACCAGAATCCAAACACGCCAGTCATCGCCACAGCCGAAATTTCGTCTGCATGAATATATTTTCCAATTATTTTCATCTGGATCGTCGTGATCACTGCAAAAAATACAAGGGAAAGACTAAAAATGGATACCGGAAAAAACCTCTTCTTGATTCGCTGATCCTTTTCCATTATGACAACACCGCCTTATATCCAAGTCCCCTTACTGTCTTGATCTCAAATCCATCACAGGTAGAAAATTTATCCCGTATCTTAGTAATATATACGTCCACTGCCCGCAGGCTTGTATCTGTATCCATTCCCCAGAACTCATCCATCAACTGTGCTCTGGTAAATGTTTTTTTCGGATAGGAAAGCAATTTATACAAAATATTAAACTCCCTAGTAGCTACTGGAACCTCTTCTCCATCAATCTCTGCCGTCATGGCATCCGCATCCAGCACCAGATTCCCTATAGTGATCTTTCGCTCCATTTCAATATTCGCACGACGAAGCAGTGCCCGTACCCTCATTTCAAGTTCTGCCAGTTCGATCGGTTTCACCATATAATCATCAATCCCAATCTGGAATCCTTTCTGCTTGGACGGCAGATCATCCTTCGCTGACACAAACAAAATCGGGATGTGTTTATTGACCTCTCTTACTTTCTCTGCAAATGCAAACCCATCCATTTCCGGCATCATAATATCAGAAATGATCAAATCGTATAAGCTGTTATACATCTCTTCAAAAGTATCTTTTGCATTTAACGCCCCTTTTGCTTCAAAACCAACATCGTTTAACCATTTGCAAATCGTTCTGTTTAATTTTTCATCATCATCGACCACTAAGATATGTATCATTTTCCATCCTCCGTATTTCTTTTTATCAGGACACCCGACCGGACAATCACAAACACCGCCATTCCTACCACGATACAACTCACACCCGCTCCGGTAAGTGCTGTCATGATTACCCGGAAATGCTCTGTGCTCTCACTGCCGAACTGTGCAAGCATTGCTGTTTCCAATGAAAAGATCGACACCAGTGCCAGATAGTATACACCCAGCGACAGGAACCATGCCGACCGGTAATAAATTCCTGTTGCTGTCTTAAATATAACATATAATACATTAATGAAAAATCCCGGATACAGGGCTATTTCTGTTCGGAAATTTTTTCATGAATGAATTTTTCCACAATTGGTACGGAAAGCAGCCACTTCATAAAAGGATGTTCACTGACACCATTCCTTACAAAATTTATAATCTTTAAAATAGCTGTTACACAGATGATCAATGCATACGCCGACAGAATATAGGCAATATAATCAAGTGCCGGAATGTTTATCTTTCCTGTCAATACTACAATCAGAAAAGCAAATGACGGAATCGCTATCATAAGCGTTGCAACAGGCGGCAGAAAACATATTCTTTTTGTGAGCCTAACTATTTTCTCTTTCATAAGCAGCAAACTCCTTTTCCGGCATAATCCCCCCCTATATTTCAATATTAATATTTTATTACCACATTCAATGCCTCCTCCACTCTGGAAGCCTTCTCAATTGCCTGCGGCAGCTGTTCCCATGGATAGACATCTGTAATAATGCTTTCAATATCCCATTTTCTGCTCTGCATGATTGCCATAACATCCCGTACATCCTCCGGAAAATATCCGCCGGAGCCGATAATCGCATGCTGGCCGTAAGTCATGGCAAGCACATCAATTGGCCTGAGTCCTGCTTTGACGGCAACCACTACCATTCTGGAATTCACTTTTCCCATGGACTGATAGGTTTCTATGATCCCATCCGCTCCGGCTGCATCTATATAAATATCCACATCACAGGTTTCACCCAATGCTGATATGGCACCACCAAATATTTTCTGTGCTTTCGCTTTGATATCCTCTTTACCATTATTGCAGATCTCAAATCCCAATTCTTTTGCTTTATTCAGGCGAAAATCAGAATGGTCGCAAATCATTACCTTATGACATCCAAAATACTTCAGTGCGATTGCGGCAGCAATGCCTATCGTTCCTGCCCCAAAGACAATCGCATTTTCGCCCTGATGCGGAAATGACCTTCTGGCAGCCCTGCACCCTACGGTAAATGGTTCAATCAGGCTTGCTTCTTTGGACGGTATTTCATCTGGGACTGCATAGACTCCTTTCCCAAGTTCTGCATTTGGAATCAGAATATATTCTGAAAATCCACCTGTCGTTCCTGCACGTTTGAGATCTCCCTTTGCAAGTCGTGGATACGGATAGACTCTGTCACCAACTTTTATATTTTTTACATTTTTTCCAACCTGAAACACTTCGGATACCATCTCATGTCCGAACTCACTTCCAACTGTAATTCTGTGTCCGGTTCCAGGACCATGCTCATAAACGGCCACATCTGTACCGCAGATGCTTGCATAAATATTTTTTACAACAATATCATTCTCTCCCGCTTCCGGTGTCGGAAGCTCCGTCATCTCTATACTTTTCTTTCCATTGTATAATGCTGCTCTCATAATCACGAATGTCCTTTCTCTTAATTTGTATCTATTTTATCGTATTTTTCTTCAAAAAAATCCTATGCCGGATGATTTACATACAGCATAGGATATATAGGTTTATATTGTGTTTGAAAATTGTTTCAGAATTGTTAATGATTGGGGTTTTCCCTTAAATGCCTAACGGCTGTCGCAGTACTCTTCACACTGTTTATGTAAAAAATATGCTGCTCCCTAAGTGGGATAAACGCATGTTTTTTATAAATTCCACTCTTTTCAAAACAGTCCCTAGGTCCACATTTTTTCTAAACCCAGGGACTATCTATAAAGAAGCTACTTGAAAGATTTCTGTAGAGTTTTCAAAAGCAGCTTGCATTCCGATGAATAGATTCACGCCCTCTTATTCCTTTAATTTCCCTGTTTGCTCTGATTAATATAATCAATAATCGTTTTGCATATTTCCTCTTTTGGTTTTCCAAGTGCTACTCCCAATTCCATATACAATAAATTTTCTGCAATCTGGAAATATCTTGCATCCGTGGCAGTACACTTTTTCTCTGCTCTTTTATTTTCCAGTTTTTTTATTTCCAACTCGTTCCAGATAAATGAAGAATCCCACATTCAAAACAATTCCTACAATCGTAGATACCGGTGCTGCCAAACCGATTTTTGTCAGGCTTGCATTTGGCTGAATACTCATAAAATATGCCAGTGGAAGACGGACTAAAAGAGTCTGAGTCAGTCCCTGCGCCATAACCCAAAGCGTTTTATTATTTCCATTAAAGTAACCAATCATACTAAAAAGCACAGCCGTTACAATTGTCTCTAATGCAAATCCTTTCAGGTAATCATAACCATTTTGAATAACCGCAGCATCTGTTGAGAAGAATCCTGCCAGTACATCCCCTTTAAACATGACAAGCAAAAATACAACGCATCCAACTGCAAGCCCTACGCCAATTCCTGTAAACATAGATTTCTTTGCTCTTTTTGTTTTTCCTGCTCCTACATTCTGAGAAACAAAGGAAGCCATAGACTGCATTAAAGCACTTGGTACAAGCATTGCAAAGTTTACGATTTTGCAGGCAACTCCATATCCGGAAGAAGCTTCCAGACCAAGTCGATTAACAAAGGCACATAATGCAAGGAAAGAAAGCTGGGTTAAACATTCCTGAAGTGCCAATGGTAATCCGATTTTAAGGAATTTTTTACACTGCGGATTAAATCGAAAATCACTCTTTTTAATTGCAAATGGAAGTTCTTTTTTCACCAGTAAAACAACTGCAAACACAACACTAAGCGCCTGTGCCAAAACTGTTGCAAGCGCAGCTCCTGCTGCATCTTTATGAAATCCTGCAACCAGCACTAAATCTCCAGCCACATTGACAATACATGCAACCAACACAAACAAAAGTGGAGATTTGCTATCTCCAAGTCCCCTGAAAATCGCAGACATCAAGTTATAAGCTACAATAAAAAAGATACCGCTTCCGCAGATTCTTACATAATCCGCAGTTAAATCAACTGCTTCTGTCGGAGCCTGCATCAGAATGGAAATCGGACGTGCAAAACATACCATCAAAATAAATAAGCCAATTGATATACAGGTAAATACCAGTACTGCTCCCCCAATAACAGAGCCTATCTGTTCCGGTCTTTTCTCACCCAGATACCGTGCAATCAAAACGGTAATTCCCATTGCAAACTGAATTATTACAAAAGTAACCAGATTCAAGACCTGGCTTCCGGTAGAAACCGCAGAAAGTCCGGACGTTGAACCGAATCGTCCAACAACCAGTAAATCTACTGCTCCATATGCCGCCTGTAAAATCAATGCGCCAAGCACCGGCAGCATAAAAAATACTAATTTCTTTAAAATACTCCCTTGTGTGAAGTCCGATTTATCATTCATTCTTCGTCTCTCCTCTCACACATTACCTGATAAAATTTCTCAATTACTGCTATCATACAATCTGCTTCTTCTTCCGAAATATCTGCCAAATAAGGAGCCAGCTCATTAAAATATTTCTCATTGTATTTTTCAGATAGCTTCTTTCCCTTTTCCGTGGCAGATAAATAGATAATTCGTCCATCCTCCGGTGAGACTGTTTTTTTGATATATCCTTTTTCTTCCATTTCTTTTACCGTCCTTGTAACACCGGGTCTTGGAAGATTTAATTTATCACTGATATCCGATATTTTCACCTGAACTTCTTTTTTCTCTAAAGCTAGAATCACGTCCAGATAATGAATATAAGACGGAGCAACTCCATTTGGAAGTGCCGGAAGTAACTCACGGATACGTTTTGCCTGATAACAGGCATCTAACATTCGCTTAATTTTTTCTGTTGTCATCTCTCACTCTCCTTTTTAAATTTTAGTTACCGACGTTAATTACCATTGATAATTATACAGATATTTTCCTCATTGTCAATTCATTTTTTTGCTTGCCCGAAATTTTTCTTTGTGCTACTATTTTCTTAGAAATTTTTCTAGGAGGAATTTTAAGATGAGCGATGTATTAGAACAAATGAAAACCAGAAGAAGTGTCAAAAAATATAAACCAGATATGGTTCCACAGGAAATCATTGACAAAGTGACCGAAGCCGGACTTTATGCGGCAAATGGAATGGGCCGTCAGGCTACTATTATCATTCAGGTAACAAACAAAGAAATGCGTGACAAACTCTCCGAACTCAATCGTCAAATCGGTGGCTGGAAAGAAGGATTTGACCCATTTTATGGTGCGCCTGCCGTTTTAGTTGTTCTTGGAAAAAAAGACTGCCCGACTCATGTTTATGATGGCAGCCTTGTTATGGGAAATTTAATGCTTGCTGCTCACGAACTCGGAGTTGGAAGCTGCTGGATTCACCGCGCTAAAGAAGAATTTGAAACAGATTTCGGAAAAGAACTGTTAAAATCTCTTGGAATTGAAGACGAATATGAAGGAATCGGACATTGTATTCTTGGTTATCCAGAAGGAGACTACCCGGAAACTCCAGAAAGAAAAGAAAATAGAGTATTTACAATTCAATAATCATTAAGGGTGTAGAAGCAACAGACTCCTACACCCTTTTTAGTGGATTTTTAAAGCACATTTTGCAAAAACCAACAGATAAATGGCAATGTGATAATCGAACAAATCGTGGTAATAAATACCCCACCCATTGCGTAATCTCCATCTGCACCTGAAGTATTTGCCATCATCACCACCGATGTCATAACCGGCATCCCTGCAATCAATGCCATTGTTAACTGGATTTCCGATGAAACAGAAAGGAATCCTAAAAGAACAAACAACAAAATTGGTGCCAGTATCATTTTTGTAAGCACAATTCCATATAGAGCGAATTCTTTTAAATATTTTCCAATGTGAATACTTGCAAAAATTCCACCTACATAAATCATTGCAAGCGGTGACGCCGTTTCTCCTATCTTTTGAAGTCCCATATCCAGAATCTGTGGCACTTTGATTTCAGTTAAGACCAGAAATACTGCAAGTAAAATTGCAACTGTTGCCGGATTAACTAATTTCTTCGGGTTAAATTTTCCTTCTCCTTGCGGAGTTGTAAATTTTACTCCCAAAGTCCAAAGCATAAACTGGTCTATTATCGTAAATACTGAAATATATAAAATGCCATTTTTCGGAAAAATGCTTGTAATAATCGGGATTCCCATAAATCCCACATTTCCAAACATCGACATTGCCTGATAGATTCCTGCTCTGTCTCCTTTCAAATGAAATAATTTCGTCATGCCAAATCCGCAAAAAAGCATAAAAAAATAGAAGCCGGCAGTAATAAACAGTATCAGAACCGAATGAGTCAATGTTTCTTTTTCTACTCCATCTGTGATATTTACAAAAACCAGAATCGGTAACGCCATTTTTACTACAAATCTGGAAATGGCTTCAAGCATTTCACTGCTTAATACCTTCGCTTTGATTAAAATCACGCCTGCCAGCAGATAAATAACAAACAACCCCATCTGTTCCAGCAAAATTTCAAATGGATTCATTTTCTCTTTTCCTCTCATTTTTTTCCCTACTAATCTATCGTATTTTGCTATTTTCGTCAAATTGTCCTTTGCTATTTTTGCCGGGTTTTTGTATACTTTTCTTATCTATAAGACACTTTTATTCTAAATAAGGAGGCATTTTTCATGAAGGAATACGAAATTTTTATTGAAACTATGAATCCATGCGGTGGCGCAAAATATGCCAAACAGGAAATCATCGAAGCAGAGGCCGAAAGCCCGGAAGCTTATATCAGAGAGTATGCGAAGTATCCCGTTCTTGAGACTATTAAAAATGCGGATGGGGATACCGTTGTTACGACAGGGGATAAGAATGGGTATTTGATTCGGTATACGTTTACGGAGTGAACAAAAAAATCGTGAATCAGCTCTTCCCCTGATTCACGATTTTTCAATTATTTTTTTCCTAACCAATACGGTTCCATATATCCTGCTTCACAAAGATTTCCAACTCCCTGTCCTAGTCCAACAGAAGACACCGGAGTTTCAAAATCCTGTGTATTTCCATCTGAGCCAATATAGCGGATACATTTTGTTTCGTCATTTGGAGACATGTAGAATCGATATTCTTCCTGTCCCTTATAGACAAAGGCAAACAACAGAGTATTATTTTCATAGTAAAATTCAGCGGAATAATCCTGAGGCAAATCTTCATTTTCTTTCTCTTTTCACCTCAAATATTTTTACCTATAAAATACGGCTGTATTATATCACAATTTTTTCAAAAATCAAATCTGTTTTCTTTTCTTTTTCTACCTTATAATAAACTTGCTAAAATTGACATTCAAGTAGAAAGGATTTTAATTATATGGAACAATTTCTCGCAGGTTTTGAGGCATTAAAAGCCAACATCTTTGATAATATGATTGAACAACAGGCTAAACTTGGTTATCGTAAAGAACCTGTCCGTCTTTACTATCCACTTAGCTCTCTCAACCATTTTTTTAATAAAAAAGCAGACTCAGATGAAATGCAGCAGATACTTTCGGATTTTCCGGTTTATACAAAAGAACAATGTGGAGAAATTTCTGCCACACATAAAGGAGAACGCTTTTGTTTTACCATCTCCGAAGAGGTTTCGGAATATGTTCACACAAATAAACCCGGCAATATTTTTATTTGTGAATTAATCCAGCTTTTAACAAAGCATAGTACAACTCTTGAAGAGATAATTACGCTTTTCAAGTCTCAACCAAAAGAATCCGTTATCGAACCAGTCAACAATGGAGAATTCGACATTTTAATTCGTTTTGTAAATGATAAAGACCGCTATTACTATTGTTTTAAAGATGAAGGTTGCCATATTATCTATCATCGGTTCTTACCGGAAGATTACGCAGATTTCGATTTTTAACAAAACAAAAGAGCAGGAGAACTTCCCATTCTCCTGCCCTTTTTTAATTTACAGAATTTTTTTTATGCATCTATCTGATTTAATAAGTTCACCATTTCAATTGCAGAAAGTGCACAGTCATATCCTTTATTTCCTGCTTTGCTTCCGGCTCTTGCAATCGCCTGTTCAATATTTTCTGTCGTTACTACACCAAATAACACCGGAACTCCTGTCTGTAATCCGACTGTTGCAATTCCTTTTGAAACTTCATTGCACACATAATCATAATGGCTGGTATCGCCTCGAATAACTGCACCGACACAGATAACCGCATCATACTTTCCGGATTTTGCAAGACGCTCTGCCACAAGCGGAATTTCAAATGCCCCCGGTACCCATGCAGCTGTAATGTTTTCTTCTTCTACTCCATGTCTTACCAGTCCGTCTATCGCTCCGCCAAGCAGTTTATTTACAATAATTTCATTAAAACGAGCTGCTACAATTGCTGCTTTCATTCCTTTTTTGGCTACTACTTTTCCTTCTAATACATTGATTTCTTTCATGATTTTTTCTCCTTTTTGTATGCTTATGATTTTATTGTTTTCCAGCTAAATTAATTTAAAATGTTTTGAAACACATGTCCCATGCGGATTTTTTTGGTTTCCATATAGCGTCTGTCATACTGCTGTGTTGGAATTTCAATTGGCACTCTCTTCTTGATTTCAAGTCCAAGTCCACTCAATCCGTAAATCTTTGTTGGATTATTGGTTAATAATCGCATGGATTTAACTCCAAGATCTTTTAAAATCTGTGCTCCAACCCAGTATTCTCTCAAATCCGGCGCAAATCCAAGTTTAATATTCGCATCTACCGTATCATAGCCTTGTTCTTGTAATTCATAAGCTTTTAATTTATTAATCAGACCAATTCCACGACCTTCCTGACGCATATATAATACAATTCCGCGACCTTCTGCTTCTATCATCTGCATTGCTTTTTGGAGCTGAGGTCCACAATCACATCTAAGAGAGCCAAACGCATCACCGGTCAGACATTCGGAATGAATCCGGCAAAGCACATCTTCTCCATCCCCGATGTCACCTTTTACCAATGCAACATGATGCTCCTTTGTGATATCATTTACATAACCGTAAATTTTGAAATGTCCATATCGGTTCGGAAAATCCGCACACGCTTCTCTTAACACATGTTTTTCGTGAATTCGGCAGTAATCCTGAATTGCCTGAATCGTAATAAATTTTAATTCAAACTTTTTGGCAAGCTCCCAAAGTTCACTTGTGCGCATCATCGTTCCATCTTCTCTCATAATTTCGCAACACACACCGCATTGTTTTAACCCTGCAAGACGCATCAAATCTACAGTTGCTTCTGTATGTCCATTTCTCACCAGCACACCGCCGTTTTTTGCAATCAGCGGAAATACATGCCCCGGCTTTCTGAAATCCTCTGGCGAAACGTTCTCATCCACACACATCCGCATGGTAAGTCCACGCTCTGCTGCGGAAATGCCTGTTGTCGTATCTTTATAGTCAATTGAAACCGTAAATGCAGTCTCATGATTGTCGGTATTTTTTGTTACCATCGGTACAAATCCAAGTTTTTCTGCAAGTTCTACTATGTCTTTTTCATAAAGCATGTCAGAATATGGGGTATCAGTAAGAATACAGCTTTCAGTAATATTAGGAGTTATTATATCTGCT
>ERZ812616.3088-NODE-3088-length-12427-cov-2.927174_pt1 | contig 12427 bp, 10 predicted proteins | sample MGYA00376249_ERZ812616 | MGnify/ENA primary metagenome ERZ812616 (study PRJEB26924, sample SAMEA4378265) | human gut metagenome | biome: human gut; feature: human-associated habitat; material: faeces | place: China | collected 2013 ... | reverse complement strand
TCCCATTGCATTCAACATACTCTTTGCTCCGGCAGGGTTACCGTCTACAAACAGCAGTTCGAATAATTCGGTGAAGCGATGGTGAATGGTGCGGGCATGATCGTAATCTCCAGCCAATGCCAGACGAACCATACGGCTGAATTCACGTGGGAAAGCGTTACCGATAACAGAGATAACCCCAATCGCACCTAAAGTGATCAATGGGAAAGTGATGCCGTCATCACCGGAAATAACATTGAAGTTAGCCGGTTTATTCTTGATAATGTCATCCATTTGGGTAATGTTGCCGGATGCTTCTTTCACTGCTACCACATTCTTAAATTCGCGGGCAATGCGGAGGGTGGTCGCTGCAGTCATATTCACACCTGTTCTTCCCGGTACATTATATAATACGATCGGAAGTTTGGTAGCTTCTGCAATGGCTTTGTAATGCTGATAGATACCTTCCTGGGAAGGTTTATTATAATAAGGCACGACAGACAGGATCGCGTCGATACCATCGAAATTATCATTCTTTAATTTCTCTACGATGGAACGGGTACAATTACCACCGACACCCAGGACAATAGGGATACGGCCATTGACCTTAGTTACAACGAGGCTGATTATTTTCTTTTTTTCATCTTCAGTGAGAGTTGGCGTTTCCGCAGTAGTTCCTAACACGACCAGGTAATCGGTCCCGTTCTGCACCTGATAGTCTACCAGTCTGCTTAACGCTTCATAATCCACACTTTCGTCTTCCTTAAAGGGAGTGATCAGTGCCACACCCATTCCTTTTAAATTTATGTCTGCCATGGGGAAAATATTCCTTTTTTGTTATTTAGCACTGCAAAAATAACGAATTTATATCATTTAGAACGGATTGTCTGCAAATAAAATAAGATATGTCCGAATATATGCTTAATATCAGCATCTTCTGTCACAGAAATAGTGAGATCGTACAAGTCTAATTCGCTGCTTCGTGCTCCAACTTTAAATGTTCCGGGGTGTTGCAACAGCAGATATTGCATCACATAGTTATCACCCCGGGTGAGATCGATAAGAATATCGGCATTACAGGCACAAAATTTCTTTTGTATTTCACTCTTAGGGATGTACCACATATCCAGATCGGTCTTTCCGTGTATGACAGTGTATGCCGGATCCATTTCAGGAACCGTATCTCCTGCCACATAGACACAAACATCGATCTGTTTATGCAACATGCGTAATGTTTCAAGGCATGGCTCGACAATATCGCGGTCTTCCGCATTGAACAGGACAAGGATATGACGGGCCTCTTTCAACGTACAGAAATGACTCTGACGTTTGGGAGCGCCGGCCAGATCTTTTACTTTCTTTCGAATAAAATGGTTCGTCAATCTCATTCTGCTAACATATTTAGGAATTCGTTTTCGTTGATGATCTTTACGCCCAGTTTGGCAGCTTTTTCCAGTTTAGCCGGCCCCATGTTTTCTCCGGCCAGGATATAATCAGTCTTTCCGGAAACGGAACCACTGTTCTTTCCGCCATGTTGTTCGATCATCGCTTTATATTCGTCACGCGAATGCTGAGTGAATGTTCCGCTGATCACAATAGACAATCCTTTCAGTTTGTCCGAGCGGTTTGCCAGTACTTCTTCGGCTACCGTCATTTGCAAACCATATTCTTCCAGACGGGCTACCAATGTACGGTTTTCCTCGTCGGCGAAATAATCTACCACACTGCGGGCGATACGCTCCCCTATTTCATCTACTTCCGTAAGCGTTTCCAAAGAGGCCTCTTCCAGTTGTTTCATGGAATGGAAAGCGGATGCCAGACGCTTGGCTACGGTTTCACCAACATAACGGATTCCCAGTCCGAAGAGTACACGTTCGAAAGGAACCTGTTTAGATTCTTCGAGGCTGGCCATCAGGTTACGGGCACTTTTCTCCGCCCAGCGTTCCAGACGCAGCAGATCGGGAACCTGCAAGGTGTACAGGTCGGCTACATTCTTTATGAGACCGGCATTGAACAAGTCTTCCACCGTTTCCGGGCCAATATTTATATTCATGGCACGCCGGGTAACGAAATGTTCGATACGGCCTTTTATCTGCGGAGGACAACCCGATTCGTTCGGACAATAGTGGGCTGCTTCCCCTTCCGGACGATAAAGCGGTGTACCGCATTCGGGGCAATTCTTGATAAAAATAACCTTTGCTCCCAGTAACATAGAGCGCGAATCTACATCCACGCCAACTATTTTAGGGATGATCTCCCCTCCTTTTTCTACATAGACATTATCCCCCAGATGCAAATCCAGCCCTTCTATAATATCGGCATTATGCAAGGAGGCACGTTTTACAGTTGTTCCGGCCAGCAATACCGGTTCCAGGTTAGCCACCGGAGTAACCGCCCCTGTACGTCCAACCTGGAAGGAAATGGAGTTCAAGCGGGTAACGGCACGCTCGGCCTGAAATTTATAAGCAATAGCCCAACGCGGACTCTTGGCTGTAAATCCTAAGTTTTTCTGCTGACGGAGTGAGTTTACCTTTAAAACAATGCCATCCGTAGCAACCGGTAAGTTCTTTCGCTCTGCATCCCAATAAGCGATATAGTCGAAAATATCCTGCAGGCTGTTACATTTACGGATAACATCCGGTATTTTAAATCCCCAAGTGCGGGCGATCTGTAAATTTTCGTAATGTCCGTCTGCCGGAAGCTGCTCTCCTAACAGATAATAGAAGTAAGCATCCAGTTTACGGGAAGCCACAATGGCCGGATTTTGTTGTTTCAAAGTTCCTGATGCGGCATTACGCGGATTGGCGAAAAGAGGTTCTTCCTGTTCCTCCCTTTCCTTATTCAGGCGATCGAACTCCGCCCAGGGAAGCAGGATCTCCCCACGTATCTCAAAGTTAGCCGGATAATTGTCGCCACGCAACTTCAAAGGGACGGAACGGATCGTTTTTACATTTGCCGTGACATCGTCGCCACGGGTTCCATCACCACGGGTAACGGCACGTACCAGGCGACCGCTTTCGTAGATCAACGAGATAGAAGTGCCGTCGTATTTCAGTTCGGCAACGATTTCGAAAGGCTCGTTCAAAGCACGTTCCGTCCGCTCGTAGAAATCACGTATTTCTTCTTCTGAATAGGTATTTCCCAAAGAGAGCATCGGGTATTGATGCACCACCTGTTCGAATTCTTTCGAAAGGTCGCTTCCTACCCGTTGCGTCGGCGAATGCGGATCGGCAAATTCAGGATTGGCCTCTTCCAATGCCTGCAACTCTTTCATCTTCTCATCAAACTCGCGGTCTGATATAGTCGGTGTGGAAAGCACATAATAATTATAATTATGTTGTTCCAGTTCATCACGAAGTGCTTTAATCTTTGCCTCCATATTTAAAAAGTTGACAGTTGACAGTTGACAGTTGACAGTTGACAGATAAAAACAGCTCGGAGAACTGTCAACTGTTAACTGTCACTTGTCAACTGTCAACTGATTAATATATCAGTTTTACATTATCAATCCAGAACGTATTACCCGGTGAGCCGATATAGGCACCGCCATGGCTGGATGTGAATTGCAACACGATATGTGTCGGCTCCTCTCCTTCTTCTGCCCAGCCGATCTCCTGAATGGGAACACTTTTTCCCTGACTGTTCAGCGTATAACGTTCTTCAACCTGTATGCACATATAAGGTTTGTAATCGGGATGGGAAGTTATATTACCGTAAAGGATCGGATAAGTAGCCTCATTTACCCAACCGTCTGTCGACGATACATAACGTTGCACCATTGTTCCTACCCGTTTGGCATATACATTTCCCTCCTTATCTTCCCAACGTTTCTGTAAGAATAGAATAGCTGCGATCGAGTCCTGTCCGGCCACTTTCGACTTACGGCTGAATCCTGTACTACGGATACGTTCTTTCTCCGGCGCCGCCTTGATCTTATAATCGAAACGGATCGCTTCCGGTTTCTTGGTGAAAGGAACGCCGCTACCCAGCATACTTTGCGGGTTCTTCGTCCCTTTGATCGGCTCGTGTACCGTTCCCAAGAATACGGAACCGGCAGCTACGACCTCGATATCGACCAAACCTAATACTTTCACACTTTCCATACGTGTCTCCAGGCGTGCACACCATCCATCTCCTCTCCTTTCCGGAAAAACAGATGTATTGGTCTTTACTACTCCGGCCACCTTTGCCATTACATTCGAGTTAGCCCACGGAGAACCGCCCCGGTTATGGTAAGCAACATTGCCGACAATTGTATCGGTCGGTCCCAACTCATACAGGTGTTTCTTATTTCCACCTATGATTCCCGACTCCTGGATTTCACGAACAACCCACTGATCCATATCGCCGAAAGCAAAAGGTACGACCTTTTCCTGTCCGGTCATAGTAGACAGCTGGCTGCCTGCAAACAAAAATAACAATATATTCTTTATATAATTCATAAGCTTTGCTTAAAAGTTGAAAGAATATTATAAAGAGTATCCCCACTCCTTGAGAGCCATGCCCCAGTTCTTTTCGACAATCTGTACGGTACGGTCGTCGTATTTGTACTGGTTCTTTTTATATCCCTTTTTCTTACCCAGATATTTCTCGATCTCGGCTTTAGACGATTCGAATCCCGGCAGGTTCAGTTTACGATAGATGTCTTCAGTCATTGCATAAGCATCCTGTTCGAAATCTTCAAACTTCACTTCCACCAGGTTTCCTTCGGGGATCAACCCTTTCTGTTCTTCAAATTTATAGAACAAGCGGCGATATACTTCAATAAGATTGCTTTCAATCTGTTCATTAGTGATGTCTTGCAAACGAAGCGGCTGTATTGTATTTGTAAAGAAACTGCGCGTACTTTCAAATACGGTATAAGGATTACGCTTCAAATAAATAAACTTGGCATTCGGAAACATTTCCAGCAACGTTTTTACACGTCCGGTATGCGGCGGGTTCTTACTCAGGAACTGCGAGCCGTGTGTATTCCAAAGCGATATCTTGACAAGCTTCAGGAAGGTTTCCTTAAACACTTCCAGCTCCTGTTCGGTCGTATTGTCAAACAACAAATACCGGTCACAATATTCCAGCATGTGTTTAGGGAAGAACCAGAAGTTATAATAAGTATACGGCATCATGTTAGCCAGAGCAAACTCTTCTTCCTGCGGAAGATCGACCTTCAACTCCATATTGTCGGTCGGACGTTTGTCGGGCATCAGGAATGACATATTCTTCTTAAAGAAAGGTTGTCCCCAAAGCATCAGGTTCGGGAATACCGTCTGATATGTGGTGTTGTATCCGAAATGCTTGTCGCACGAAAACACATTGTGGACGAAGGTGGTCCCGCTACGCCAGTGACCCAGTATGAATACCGGGTCCATTTCCAGCGGTTTGTCCGCAATCTTACGGTAACGGATATCTTCTAAAGGTTGCAGTAAACTGAGCAGACGGCAAACCGACTTGGTCAGATAATACTTGTTGCGAAAACCTTTGTCGATCGTTTTGTTGGCTGTCACAGCCTTAAAAGTCTTCCAATCCGCTCCTACCAGCGTGTTGATCGGCAATTTATCAAACTCCATCAACCCCATAATTTACTCTTTATCTGTTATACATTTTACAGGAACGCCCTGGCGCTCCAACTCTTTACATATTGTGCGAACAGTATCGTAATGCTCTTTGCCTATTCCCAGTTCAGGAAGGTTCAATACGGCAAGGGCATCTTCTGTTACCATATCTTTCGCATCCACACGGTCGATAATCATTCCGACAGCCGATGTGTTATTTGTGATCGGGTCAATCAGGATAAATGCACCTGTCTGTTTATTCTTCTGATACGGGTCAAACATCAGTTCCTTACCCGTTGTAAAAACGACACGAGCAATTTCGTTCAGTTTCATCGGTATCGTTTCCTGTGTTAACTGTCCATTCTCAACCGACAGCTGTTCCATGGTATTGACATTCACCTTATAACGGATGCTGTCTACCCGGGCACGAGTCAAATTTGTCGTATGCTTAATGTAGAACTGCTTAGACATATCCATCGGTTCTTCATCCATCCATACCAACATGGACTCGAAGTTACGGTCTTCTATCGGCAGATTATCCGGGTGCACCAGCATTTCGCCACGGGAAACATCGATCTCGTCTTCCAGGGTGATGGTAACACACTGGGGAGGGAAAGCATAATCCAGTTCACCGTCATAGGTAACGATGCTTTTGACTTTGGATGTCTTACGTGAAGGCAACGCCATCACTGTATCTCCCTTACGGATGATACCGCTGGATACCTTACCGCAGAAACCACGGAAGTCCAGGTTCGGACGCAACACATACTGTACCGGATAGCGGAAATCCTCGAAGTTACGATCCTGGTCGATGGGAACCGTTTCAAGGAAGTCGAGCAAAGAAGGGCCATCATACCAGGGAGTACGGTCACTCTTATCCACCACATTATCTCCATCCAGCGCAGAAAGCGGGATGTAAGTAATATCCGAGATATTCAACGGATCAACAAACTCCTTATAGTCGGCTACGATCCGATCGAATACCTCTTTGTCGAAATCGACCAGGTCCATCTTGTTTACAGCCAATACCACATGCTTGATACCCAATAGGGATACCAGATAGGTATGGCGGCGGGTCTGTGTAATCACGCCTGTACGAGCATCCACCAGGATAATCGCTAGATTGGCTGTCGAACCGCCAGTAATCATGTTTCGCGTATACTGCTCGTGTCCCGGAGTATCGGCAATGATGAATTTACGGTTGTTCGTGCTGAAGTAGCGGTAAGCTACATCGATCGTGATCCCCTGCTCGCGTTCCGCTTTCAGACCGTCGAGCAGTAATGCATAGTCAATATGATCGCCGGCATTCCCCATACGCTTACTATCGCGTTCAAGAGCATCCAGCTGATCTTCATATAACTTTTTACTATCAAACAAAAGACGTCCGATCAATGTCGATTTGCCATCGTCTACCGAACCGGCAGTAAGGAAACGGAGCAAGTCTTTTTGTTCATCCTTATCCAGGAACTCTTTTATATTTAATGTTGACATATTCTTCTAATTAAAAATATCCTTCTCTCTTTTTCTGTTCCATACTGGCATCCTGGTCGAAATCGATCACACGGGTAGTGCGTTCACTCTTGGTGGTTGTCATCATTTCTTCCACGATCTTCTCGATTGTATCGGCCTCACTGTCTACGGCTCCGGTCAGGGGCCAACAGCCTAGCGTACGGAAACGTACCATGCGCATCTTGATCTGATCGCGATACTGTTCCGGCAGACGGTCGTCGTCAGCCATAATCAGGTTACCGTCCAGTTCTACGATAGGACGTTCTTTTGCATAATACAACGGAACGATAGGAATGTTTTCCAGACGAATATATTGCCAGATATCCAGCTCTGTCCAGTTTGACAAAGGAAATACACGGATACTTTCGCCTTTGTGAACACGGGCATTATAAATATCCCATAATTCCGGACGCTGGTTCTTCGGATCCCACTGGTGGAATTTATCACGGAAAGAGTAGATACGTTCTTTGGCACGGCTCTTTTCCTCGTCGCGACGGGCTCCGCCGAAAGCGGCATCGAACTTGTATTTATCGAGGGCATGCAATAAAGCCTGTGTCTTCATCAGGTCGGTATGCACCTTGCTACCATGTGTAAAAGGCCCGACACCAGCGTGAAAGGCCTCCATATTGGATTCGACGATCAGGTTCCATCCGAATTTCTTTGCATATTCATCACGGAACTGCACCATTTCCTTAAACTTCCATTTGGAGTCGATATGCATCAATGGAAACGGTACTTTGCCCGGAGCAAAGGCCTTTTCAGCCAACCGGACCATCACCGATGAGTCTTTACCGATAGAATAAAGCATTACAGGATTTTCAAATTCAGCAGCAACCTCCCGTATAATATGGATGGATTCTGCTTCCAGTTCCTGTAAATGGCTTAATTTGTAGTCTGACATAGTTATATTTGTTATTATTTATATTTCCTTCTTAAACCCTCACTTTGGGTAAAATCAATTCCAACAATTTGTTTACCGACTCTTCCAGGCTCAACACGGACGTATCCAGCGACAAAGCCGGATGTTCCGGAGCTTCGAACGGAGCCGAAACGCCTGTAAAGTCTTTTATTTCTCCCTTACGAGCTTTAGCATACAGCCCTTTCACATCACGCCGTTCGCATTCTTCGATCGGTGTGTTCACATAAATTTCGAGGAAATTTTCTTTTCCGATAATAGATGAAGCCATCTCCCTTAATTCGTTGTTCGGACTGATAAAAGCCGCTATTGTTATAACACCCGTATCAATAAATAGTTTGCTTACCTCGGCTATGCGACGGATATTCTCCACACGGTCTTCGGCAGAAAAACCGAGGTTGTTATTGATACCGCTACGGATATTATCACCGTCCAGAATACGGCACAATAATCCGCGCTGGTGTAACTCACGCTCCAACGCAATGGCAACAGTACTTTTACCAGAACCACTGAGTCCCGTAAACCAGACCATCACACTACGCTGTTTCAAAAGAGTTTCCTTATCCTCCCTGCCCATCATTCTGTCGAAGATCGGATATATGTTATTCGTTTGTGTATTACTCATTATAAATTACCCCTTTAATTAGAATTTCCAGATCATTGGAATTACAAATACAGATATCAGGAAAGTGATCAGGTTCAGCGGCAGACCTATCCTTACAAAGTCGGTAAACTTATAGCTACCGATACCTTGTACGATCAGGTTCGTCTGATAACCGATCGGCGAACTGAAGCTGGCCGAAGCCGCCATACAGATCACAACAAAGAACGGAGTCGGATTTACTCCTAATTGTGTGGCTACCGATAATGCAATCGGGAAGCTTAAAGCGGCTGCCGCATTGTTCGTTATCAATTCCGTAAATATATTTGTAATAATAAATATGATTGCTAGTAATGCGTAAGGTCCGAAACTATCGGCCATATTGATAATATAACTGGCCACCAACGCTGCAAAACCAGAGTTTTCCATTGCTTTACTGATCGCAAAAGCACAGGCAATCGTGATCAGAATATCCCACGAAATATATTTGGTATACTTTTTAGGCGGGAATATCTTTGTCCAGGCCATAATAATAGTTGTGATGCAGACAAAGAAAAACATATCCAGTCTCATATCCGGGATAGCCTCCTTCACGACCGGCAGTTCTCCGACTGTTGCGCCTACGATCATAAAGATCAATAGTCCCAGTGCCAGCCAACGTTTTCCTTTCGATACGGGTTCCGTATTTTCACTACCATTGGCAAGCATAAGGAAAACACTTGATTCTCCCCAGGTCGGGATAAATGAATCGTCTGTCCAAAGCACCAACGTATCCCCTTCGTGTAGGGTCACTTTATCCAGATCGTGTGTGAATCGTTCGCCCCCACTCTTCACTTCCTTTACGATAGCACCATAATGGCGTGCAAAGTTAAATTCACCTAATGTCTTATTGATACCGGGGAAACGGGAACCCAATACAGCCTCCACACGATGCAAATTTCCAGGTCCTTCTTCTTCCCCTTCATCGACATAATTATCCTGACGGGAATCGGGAAGCAGCTTATTTGAAAAGGCAAACAGGTAAAGAATACCCGCTATGGCGATAAAAATACCGACCTTTCCAAGCTCAAACATTGTAAACCCTTCATACCCGGCATCTATAACCATACCATGTACTACCAGATTGGTCGAAGTTCCGATCAATGTACAAATACCACCTAATATAGTAACATAAGAAAGGGGAATAAGGAATTTAGTAGCAGGAAGTTTTACCGTTTCGGCCCAACGCTTGATAATCGGGGCAAAAATCACAACTACCGGTGTATTGTTCAGGAAAGCGGATATAAAAGCAATAGAAGGCAACATACGTACCTGTGCTTTCAGCACTGTGGTCTTACCTTCCGGAAGAAGTTTCTTGATTACCTGCCCTAAAGCACCACTCTGACGGATACCTTCACTCACCAAAAAAAGCATGGCTACGGTTATCATACCTTTATTACTAAACCCTTCCAACATCTCTTTGGGACTTAATATACCTGCCACCAAGAATAATACTACTACAGAAAGCAGTATCATTCCCGGTCGCATCTTATCCCATATTAACGCCGCAACCATACCGGCCAGGGCTAGTAATACAAATAATATTTCAAAATTCATGCGTTCCTAATCTGTCTAGTTTTTCAGATAAGGTGCAAATGTAATAAGAAAATTAACGTTATTCGTACGCCAATGTGCTATTTTAATCTTATTGACCAAAATAATCAGGATATGGAAGAAAGGGGTTTTACGATAAACCAAGGGTTGTGTAAATCTTCCTTATTGTATTTCAACGGCGTTCGGCCATCGATATGAAAAACATCACATCCCGCCCCTTTAGCAATAGCATGTCCGGCTGCTGTATCCCATTCCATTGTCGGTGCAAAACGGGGATATATATCCGCGCTTCCTTCTGCAACCAGACAGATTTTTAAGCTACTACCGCTACTGATTAGCGTAACTGGCTTTCCCTGCTTTCTCAAATTTTCTATGAAATCCGTTGTTTCCGGACTCTGATGAGAACGAGAAGCAACAACAACAATACCCTGATGCCCCATAGAGACAGGTAAGCGAATTCCCTTTTGTATGATCTCATCCATAGAGGGCTGATGGTCACAATCTACAGTCAGCTTATAAGCCCCTAAAGAATCGGTAGAGAAATACAATTCTTTCCGTACCGGAACATAGATCACTCCTAAAATAGGCACTCCTTTTTGGATCAAAGCGATATTTACCGTAAACTCACCATTTTTTTTGATAAACTCCTTGGTCCCATCCAACGGATCGACCAGCCAGAATGTTTCCCAGGAAGAACGTTCAGCATAAGGAATATCTTTTCCTTCCTCACTCAACACTGGATACGGACTTACGGAAAGAACATTCACGATCAACTTATGAGCTGCTTTGTCTGCTTTTGTCAGCGGAGAATTATCAGCTTTGCGTTCAATCTCAAAATCAGATGCAGGATCTGTATAAATATCCATGATAGCTTTACCGGCATCTATCGCTGCCCGGATAGCAATGTAAAGATAGTTCGAATAGTTCATCATCACTCATATCTATTTAGTTTCTGAATATACAAATATAATGTTTTTTTCATACAAATCAGTTCTGAGCCGAATTATTTCAAGCTATCTCTTTCGGATAACCGTTTTTATGTATCCAGCATAACCAAATTATACTTCTGACTACCGATCCCGATTGCTTCCGCATGTTCGAGTGTATGAATGCCGTGACGTGATTCCATGCGTTCGATTAAATGGCTACGTCCTTCATCGGGAGAGTTGTACACCCTATCTACACAAGCTTTATCCAAAGCTACCGGATCGAGTGAGGCCAGAATACCTATATCCGCCATTTGGGGATCAGCCGGGTGCGAGTCACAATCGCAATCTACCGAAAGATTGTTCATCACGCTTATATAAAGAATCTTATCTCCACAATGGTCTACAACCGCTTTAGCAGCTTCAGCCATAGATTCCAGAAAGTCATCCTGTTCAGGAAGATTTCCCCACATCTCGGCTGCATTTCTGGTCTTTCCGGCCGAATGAATCCAGGCTTTCCCCGATGAAGAAGCAATGCCTATCGAAATATTCTTTATCGCTCCACCAAAACCACCCATCGCATGCCCTTTGAAATGAGATAGCACAACTGTGAAATCATAGTTCCCATAGTGTGAACCGACAATATCTTCCTTTAGATGTTTCCCTCCCTTGACCGGCAAACTGATCTCTCCTTCCGAATCCATAATATCCACTGGAGCAACAGCTGTAAAGCCATGATCTGCAGCAGCTTTCAAATGATTTTCCGTATCAGAACGACCACCGGCATAAGCCGTATTGCATTCTATGATAGTGCCATTCACTTTTCGTACCAGATCACCAATAAGTGCCGGTTTCAGATAATTATTTCCACCAGGCTCTCCTGTACTCAGTTTTACTGCAACCTTACCTGACACAGGACGCTCAAGCGCCTCATAAATACGTAACAAACTCCCGGAAGAAATTTCGGTTAACATATAAACCGTTGAAGCTTCGGCTGCCCCTCCACTGGTCGAACCTTCATTATTATCAGGTTCTTTGTCTCGCCCACTATTGGCCGAACAAGCAGCCAACGGAACCAAATTAGAAGCCAATAAGAAACCTCCGGCTGCTACTGAAGATTTAATAAAACTACGCCGTGTTACCTGTGATACCTTTCTTTTTTCACTCATAATAATACTATTTGTTTATGCTACAAATATATCTGGTTCCAGACGAACGATTAGTATACATTTTACAGATAAATATACCAGAATTACAGATTTGTTCTTAATGTGAAACAACTGAATTCTGTGCATTTGCCGGCATGCGTTTTTGTTTCCGTATTCAGAGTTTGTTTATCATCTTCCGGAGGCCA
>ERZ812616.3087-NODE-3087-length-12428-cov-3.048493_pt1 | contig 12428 bp, 10 predicted proteins | sample MGYA00376249_ERZ812616 | MGnify/ENA primary metagenome ERZ812616 (study PRJEB26924, sample SAMEA4378265) | human gut metagenome | biome: human gut; feature: human-associated habitat; material: faeces | place: China | collected 2013 ... | reverse complement strand
TTCCGGATATTCATAGAAAGCCCACATAGCTTTTGCTGCATCAATCGGTGATCCGCCACCCATAGCTACGATCCAGTCAGGCTCGAATTCCTGCATAGCCTTTGCACCTTTCATTACAGTTTCAACAGACGGGTCTGGTTCTACACCTTCGAAAAGAGCAACTTTCATTCCAGCTTCTTTCAAGTAGTCTTCAACTTTTGCAAGGAATCCCTGGCGTTTCATTGCGCCGCCACCGACAACAACGATTGCCTTTTTACCTTTTAAGTTCTTCAGCTCTTCTAAAGCTCCTTCTCCATGATAAATGTCTCTTGGTAATGTAAATCTTGCCATGATTTTTCTCCTCCATAAAATAATTGCGTTAAAAAATTATCACAGTCGCATTATAACATTGATAATAATTTAACGCAATATTTTTCTGGTAATTTTTTCTTTTTTTTACATAATAAGATTACAATTATTGGTTATCATACATATAATTTCTAGTGGTAATACCACTCATACGCCCCTTTCCATTGACAAGTACGACTTTAAAAAGAGTTTCTCCCTTTGGCATGTCGATTGGCCCGGTATATTTTGTAGATGCTGTTGTCGGGTCTGTACCGTCTGTCGTGTAATATGCAGTATATCCCTCCGGTACTTTTACTTCAATCTGAACTGCTTCATCGTACTGGCCTGTTGACGGGGAGACCGCCGGTGCATCTTCTACAGGGAATTCTACCGTATAAGTCTTCTTACCGATTGCACTCGGCACCCCTTTTTTGTTGACAGCAATTGCTTTTATGGTTGTCTCACCCTCGCTGATCTGTATGCCTTCACTGGTGTACTTCGTACTTGTCAGATCAGGATCTGTACCATCCGTTGTATAGTAGATTATATCTTTATCTGCAGTCAAAAGTAATTTTTGGACATCATCATAAGTCGTAGAATCCTCCAGACTGAACTTTGGTTCATCTACAACATAATCGCTTAATTTCTCCAACATGGAGTCACTGACAGAATCCAAAAGTTCTGGAATTTTCATGTTCTGATCTGATTTCAAATAAAAATCCATACAAGCTTTATAAAGTTCAACATTACCAGATTGCTTGCTAACTGCTTCTTCAAATAATGTTGTACCTTCATCGGCCTTATCCTGTAACAGATAGACATCTGCAAGACCTGTGTAAGCATCTGCTTTTTTAGTATTTTTGGAAATTGCCTGTTTATAATAAGCTTCTGCAGTGGTATAATCTTTTGACTGCGCGGCTTTTTGTGCTTTTTTCATAATCCCGTTATAGGAATTCTGATATACAACATAGAATCCGGCACCTGCCAATACTACGATTGCAGCCATAATAAGCAGGACGATCCGTCTTTTTCTGCGCAAAGCTTTCTTTCTTGCTGCTTTTGCGCTCTGCCGTTTTCTTCTTTCTTTTTCAGTTAGCATCTGCCCCGTAGTATTCCCGGTCATTCTTCTTCCAGTCATAGCCGCTGTTGTTCGTGATGCACTTCTTCCTGTATTTCTTCCTGCACCACGTCCAGTTGACCCTGTATTTCTGCCAGCAGATTGTCCTGTCCTGTTATTATTTCTGCGTTTTTGATTTATATATTGATTGAACTCCGATTCCTGCTCATTGCCATCTAATTGGATCTGAGCCGTTAGCATTTCGTCAAGTGGATTGTAATCTGGTACAATCTGTACCTCTCGCCCACATTTTTTACAATATAATTCCCCTTCTGGTATTTCTGCCTTACAATACCTGCATTTCATTGTCTATACTGACCTCCTCTGATTATTCAGTAGTATTTATATTTTGTATGTATTGTTCAAATTCTTCTAGTGTCATGAGGATTTTGCGCGGTTTTGTTCCCTCTTCGCCACCGACAATCCCCGCTTCACACAATTGATCCATAATACGTGCTGCACGGTTAAAGCCAATCTTGAACGCTCTCTGCAGCATCCCTATGGAAGCCTTGTCCTTATCAATGATAAGACGACCTGCGTCTATAAAATAGGCATCTCGCCCATTACTTTCATCGGCACCTGGTCCGTTTGAAGATACCATGCCAATATTGGATGTATTTACATGATTGACAACTTCTTCATCGTAATTGGCATTTCCATTTTTGTCAATTAAATAATCAACAACTTTCTGCACCTCTTTATCCGATACAAAAGCTCCCTGGACTCGTACCGGTTTCTGATAACCGGATGGATAAAAGAGCATATCTCCTTTTCCAAGTAATTTTTCAGCGCCATTCATATCAATGATGGTTCTGGAATCAACTCCAGAAGTTACAGAAAACGCGATTCTTGACGGCATGTTTGCTTTAATCAATCCTGTAATAACATTGACAGACGGACGCTGTGTTGCAATGACCAGATGAATCCCTGCTGCTCTTGCAAGCTGTGCCAGCCGGCAAATTGCTTCTTCAACTTCGCCAGGAGCAACCATCATAAGATCTGCAAGCTCGTCTACAATAATGACAATCTGCGACATCTTATGTCCTTTTGCTTCATCTGCATGATCCGGCATAGATTCAATCTTCGCATTATATCCTTTGATATCACGTACATTCAATGACGCAAATGCCTGATAACGTCTTGTCATCTCAGCTACTGCCCAGTTCAGAGCACCAGCTGCCTTTTTCGGGTCTGTCACCACGTCGATCATCAGATGTGGAATGCCTTTGTAAACACTTAATTCTACAACTTTAGGATCGATCATAATTAATTTGACTTCATCCGGAGTTGCTTTATAAAGGATGCTCATGATCAATGTATTAATACAGACAGACTTACCGGAACCTGTAGCACCTGCAATCAGCACATGTGGCATCTTTGCTATATCTGTAACGACAACCTTACCTCCGATATCTTTTCCAACTGCAAACGATATTTTAGAGGTACTGTCTTTAAATTCTTTGGACGCTAGAAGATTCCCAAGCATGACTGTAGAATTTTCCTTATTTGGAACTTCAATTCCTACAGCTGCTTTTCCCGGAATCGGTGCCTCGATTCGAATATCTGCGGCGGCCAGGTTCAGCTTGATATCGTCTGCCAGTCCGACAATCTTACTTACTTTCACACCCATTTCCGGCTGAAGCTCATAACGCGTGACAGCAGGACCACAGCTTACATTTGTAACTGTTACATTTACTCCAAAATTCGCCAGAATCTCCTGAAGCTTCATAGCAGTTTCCCGAAGCTTTGCATCCGATTCCTGACGTCCTTCACTACCACGATTCAGAAGTGATACCGGTGGCATTTTATATGCTTTTGTTCTTACAGCCGCTGTTGTCTTCGCAGCTTCTGCTGCAACACGCGCAACTTCATCGGCAACCGGAGCTGCCCCCATCTTACTTTTACGCACAGAACTTCCCGAAGAAGAGTCTGTCGGATTCTTGTCTGCCTGTGTAAAATCAAAAGCTTCCTCCGTCACATCTGATTCTTCCGGAATATCTTCTATTGGAATATCGGGAGCCCTGTTGATCACAAAATCCGGATGTTGTTTTTTATCTTCTGCCGACATCATTTCCGGATTACTCTTTATTTCCTTCATCTCCGGTGACTGGAACTTATCAGAAAGTCTGGTTGCCAGAGAAACTCCCGTTACGCGGTGATCCGATCGTTTTTCGTTAGAGTTTGTGTTTTTGGCAGCTTTTTGTTCCTGCTCATGCATCTTAGCACGCTTGGCTTTACGTTCTTCTGAAATTTTACGTCTTCTTTTGGCATCTTCTCTTGCGCGGCCATAGGCCTGATCACCTTTTGCTTTTACTCCCTTTAAAGCAGATTTCCCTGTAATGATCACTCCACAGATAATCATACAGATTATTACAATTACATATGTACCTGCCACTCCGACTGCGGGTATAAGAAGGTTTGCAATAAAGCTACCAAGTCTTCCGCCCATCTCATGGATCAGGTCTAAAAGTGTACAGGTAAGGATCATAAAAACCAGCGCAAGCGCAGATTTTATATATGCGATTCTATTTTCTTTATTTGATATTAAAAATGATACGATTCCAAACAGTAAAAATGGGACAAAATAGGCAACGATCCCAAAGCCGTGCTTTAGAGCCCCGGATACATGATCGCCAATGTTTCCGCCAAATCCAAAATTACTGATCAATAGCAAAATACTGACTGCCAGAGTAACCCAGACAAAGATTTCCTCCCCTAAAAAACTTTGTTCGGTCTTTTTTTTCTTTGTCTGCTTTCTGCCAGTTTTCTTTTTTGACTTTGCAGCCATATTTTTTACTCCCCCTTATGCGCAAAACATATCACATTATAGTATACATGAATGATTATTTTTCGTCAATCATCTGGTGAAGTTTCCTTAATGCATGGCTCATTCCTCCAACTTCATCAATCAGACCTTCCCTGACCGCATCTTCTCCTTCCAGAAGTGTGCCGACATCTTTGACAAGTTCCGTCGGATTAAGCATCAGTTCTTCGATACGTTCTTCGTTCATGTGGGAATGGGCTGCAAGAAACCCTGTAATGCGTTTTTGAGTCCGGATCATATTTTGGAGACTTTGCTGTACTCCAATAAACATGCCATTTGATCTGACCGGATGTATGATCATAGTTCCGCTCGGGACGATAAACGAGTAATCTGCCGCCACTGCCAGCGGTCCTCCGATAGAATGGCTGCCTCCAAGGACTAGAGAAACTGTCGGTTTACTAATAGAAGCAATCATCTCTGCAATAGATAGTCCTGCTTCCACATCCCCGCCCATTGTATTTAAAAGGATCAGAAGTCCATCAATCTCTTCGCTGTCTTCTACTTCAGCCAGCATCGGCAAAAGGTGTTCGTATTTTGTCGCTTTTGTATTCCCGGATACTGCTTCATGACCTTCAATCTCTCCAATAATTGTCAGAAGACGTACATTATGTTTCCGGTTATTAGAGTCAAGTTTCATGCTGCCGGTTTCTTTCATTTCATTTCTTTTTTCCTCAGTTGTTTCTTTTTCCATAAAAAATACCTCCATACTTTTTTCTTAGTATGGAGGTATTTGAATACTTTTATACCTGTTCAAGTGCCTGACTTAAATCAGCAATAATATCATCAATATTTTCAATTCCAACACTGAAACGGATCAGATCCGGCTGTACTCCAGCTTCTTTTAACTCCTGATCATTCATCTGACGGTGTGTGTGACTTGCCGGATGGAGAACACAGCTTCTTGCATCTGCAACATGAGTCACGATTGCAATCATCTTCAGGCTGTCCATCATGCGGACTGCTTCCTCTCTTCCACCCTTCAGACCAAAAGTAATCACTCCACAAGTTCCGTTTGGCATATATTTCTTAGCAAGTGCATAATGTTTATCACCTTCTAGCATCGGACAACTTACCCACGCTACTTTTTCATGTGCCTGCAGATATTTTGCAGCTGCCAGAGCATTTTCACAATGACGCTCCACACGTAATGGAAGCGTTTCAAGCCCAAGATTCAGAATAAATGAATTCTGAGGTGATGGAATGGAACCTAAATCTCTCATTAACTGAGAAGTCGCCTTTGTAATATACGCAGCTTTTCCAAATTTTTCTGTGTATACGATTCCGTGATATGTCTCATCCGGAGTTGTAAGTCCCGGAAATTTATCTGCATGGGCAGCCCAGTCAAAGTTACCACTGTCAACGATAGCTCCTCCGACACATGTGGCATGTCCATCCATGTATTTTGTAGTAGAATGTGTTACGATATCTGCACCCCACTCGAACGGACGGCAGTTGACCGGTGTTGCAAATGTATTATCCACAATAAACGGTACGCCATGTGCATGAGCAGCCGCTGCAAATTTCTCGAGATCTAATACTACAAGAGCCGGATTGGCAATGGTTTCACCAAATACAGCTTTTGTATTCTCTTTGAATACGGCATTTAACTCTTCTGTCGTACATTCCGGATCAACAAATGTTGCATCAATACCCATCTTTTTGATTGTATGGGCATACAAGTTATAGGTACCGCCATATAATGCAGAAGCACATACAATATGATCTCCTTCTTCACAGATATTCATAATGGCATAGAAGTTCGCTGCCTGACCAGAAGATGTCAGCATTGCTGCAACTCCGCCTTCCAAATCGCAGATTTTTGCTGCCACTGCATCATTGGTTGGATTCTGCAGTCTTGTATAAAAATATCCGGATTCCTCCAATGCGAACAGACGACCCATCTGATCGCTGCTATTGTATTTAAATGTTGTACTCTGATAAATCGGAAGTACACGCGGCTCTCCATTGCCCGGCTCATAACCGGACTGGATGCATTTTGTTTCAATCTTGTAATTACTCATAACCTTATCCTCTTTTTATGTTTTACTCGTCCCAGTTATGATAAACATCCTGAACATCATCATCATCATCAAGCATATCCAGAGTCTTCTGAATATTTGCGATGTCTTTCTCATCTGTCAGTTCGACATATGTCTGAGGGATCATTGTAACCTCTGCACCTGCCATTGGAATTCCAGCTTCTTCAAGAGCCTGACGTACAACACTGAAATCTTCCGGTGTTGTAAAGATCTCGAAGCTGTCTTCTTCCTCTGAGAAGTCCTCTGCTCCGGCATCAAGTGCGGTCATCATGAGTTCATCAGAATCCCCGTCGAACTCTTCCTTATCTACAATGATCTGACCTTTTTTATCAAACATAAAGGATACACATCCAGGTGTTCCTACATTTCCCTTACCTTTTGTAAATGCATTCTTTACATTCGTAGCTGTACGGTTTCTGTTATCTGTCAGAGCCTCTACGATGATAGCAGTTCCGTTCGGACCATATCCTTCATATGTAATGTGCTCGTAGTTTGCTGCATTGGCATCCCCTTCGGCTTTTTTGATATTTCTGTCGATGGTATCATTCGGCATATTGTTAGCTTTTGCTTTTGCAATAACATCACGCAGACGGCTGTTGTTAGCCGGATCAGCGCTTCCACCTTCTTTTACGGCAACTGCAAGTTCTTTTCCGATTTTCGTAAAGATCTTACCCTTTGCTGCATCATTTTTCTCTTTCTTATGTTTAATATTGGCAAATTTTGAATGTCCTGACATTTCTATACCCCTTTTCTATCTGTTTTCACACGTTCTTTATTCTATCACGCCATCAGAAGTTTTTCAATCTTTACTCTTTGAATTGTATTATCATTCACTTCCAGAACGGTAAATCGGTAATTCTTATATACTACAATACACTCTTCGCCTTCATTCGGGATACGTTCCAGCTTGTCGATCATAAAGCCATTGAGTGTTCCGTACTCCTCCGTGTCAAATGTAACATGCAAAAGGTCTCCCAGTTTTTCCAGCTCCAGCATACCGCTCGCGATATAGGAACTGGCAGAAAGTACAATGATCAATTCTTCTTCCACATCATGCTCATCCATAATATTTCCGACAATTTCTTCCAGTATATCTTCCAGTGTCACAAGACCGGAAGTCTGCCCATATTCATCCATAACAATTACGATGTGGTTTTTCTTTGCCTGCATCTCCTTAAAAAGGCGATCAATATTCTTAGACTCCGGTATAAAATCTACAGGTCTTATGTAAGAATGTAATTCTTTGACCGGAACATTTCTGTAATTGTTTTTCAAATAGCATGTCATGGCCTCACGCAAATGCATAAAACCGATGATCTCATCAATACTTTCTCTGTAAATCGGAAATCTTGAATAATTCGTCTCCAGCATAAAATGCAGTGCATCTTCCAGAGATTCCTCCTCATCTATCGCCACAATATTCTTCCTGTGAGTCATGATATCCCGGGCATTCTTATCCATGTATCGGAACACATTACGGATCAGCTTATCCGTGGTCCCCTGTCTGGCCTCGTCCATAATTCTACTTTCTTTCACTCCTTTGATTATGTATGAAGCTCAAAACTGACTTTGATTGCTTCATCTACTTTGTACATCATTTCTTTATCCAGGTGACAAACCATGTCCTTTAAGCGCTGTTTGTCTATGGTTCGGATCTGTTCTAATAATACCACAGAATTCTTTACAATCTGATATTTTCTTGCATCTATCTCTACATGAGTCGGCAGCTTCGCCTTATTCATACGGGAAGTAATCGCCGCACATATGACAGTCGGGCTGTGACGGTTTCCTACGTCATTCTGAATGATCAGCACCGGACGAATCCCTCCCTGTTCTGAGCCGACCACCGGACTCAAATCTGCATAATAGATATCACCACGTCTTACCTGCACAATGTCCACACTCCGATTTTACTATGATACTACAAGTATTTCCAGCTTTTTCGGAAGTATTCTTATATTTACACAAAGAATAAAGCAAAATCCATTCACAGGCATCCCAGTCTGGGCTTTTACCCTTTCTTACTATTACACATCTACACATCAAAATAATCGACCTGTTCTGTGACCTGCCCATTCTGAATGTATTCTCTTGGAATTCTCTTTCCGAGATCACAGACAAATTCATAGTTAAATCTTCCAGACAGATCACTTAAAGTCTCCACCGGAAGAAATTCTTCACCATCTTTACCGACCATTGTTACTTTATCACCAAATTTTACATCTGGAATATCTGTCACATCGACCATAAACTGGTCCATACAAACTCTTCCGCGGATTGGTGCTTTTTTGCCATGGATCAGTACATAACCCTTGTTAGAAAGACTTCTGGGATATCCATCTCCGTAGCCGACCGGAATGGTCGCAAGAGAAGTCTCTTTTTCTGTCACATAGGTTCCGCCATAGCTGACCGGAGTTCCTTCCGGAACTGTCTTTACATAAGAGACATGACTGATCAGTTCCATGGCCGGTCTTAACGGAACATTCTTTTTTTCTACCTCCTCGGAAGGATACAATCCATAAATGGATATTCCGGCACGTACCAGATCCATGTTCGCTTTCTTAATATCAATGATACCGGCACTATTTGAGCAGTGGTAAATCGGAAATGTGACACCTCGCTTTTTAAGTTCATCACGCATATAGTTGTATTTTCCAATCTGAACATCTGTATATGCCTTGTCTGTTTCATCTGCTTTTGCAAAATGTGTGAACATTCCTTCTAATTTAAGTCCCGGCATTTTTGAAATTTCTTCAATTGCATCTACACTGTCTTCATGAATCTGGAACCCAAGTCTTGACATTCCGGTATCCAGCTTAATATGAATATATGCATCTTTTCCCATTTTGACCGCAAGATTCGAAACTCCTTTCGCCATTTCTACTGTGTAAGTGGTCATCCGGACTTCATTTTCAATCATTGCTTCCCACTGATCCGGGAAAATGCATCCAAGCACAAGAATTGGTTTTTTTATTTCATTTTTTCTCAAGACGACAGCTTCATCCAGTGTTGCAACCGCGTAGCCCCAGATATAGTCTACCGGTTCCAGTAACCGGGCAATCTGGACTGCACCATGTCCGTATCCATCTGTTTTGATAACTGCAATCATCTGTACCCCATCTTTGATATTTGCTTTCATCATCTGGAAATTATAAAAAATTGCATCCAGATCCACTCGTTCACATACTCTGCTGTATTGTTTCATAATCTAGTTTTCCTCCTGTATCGTCATGGCTGTTCCTGCCTTTTGTGCAAGTTCCCTTGCGAGAAGACTGTATGCGCCTTGTTCCTTCTCTATAATCTCACCAGCTCTTCCGTGAATATAAACACCGAGAAGCGCTGCTTCCCATTCAGAAAGTCCCTGTGCGAGATACGATGCGATAATGCCTGCCAGCACATCCCCGGATCCGGCTTTTGCCATAGCCGCACAGCCGGATAGATTTACCGCTACCCGCTCTCTCGGCTTTGCAATGGTTGTTCTGGAATCCTTCAGTACACAGGTAACGTCATATTCTTTAACAAATGTACGAAGTGCTGCAATACGATCTTTTTTTACTTCAGCAATCTTCAAACCGCTGATCCGTTCAAATTCTTTCATGTGCGGTGTAAAGATAAAATGTTCACAATCTGCACCACACAGATAATCCATATGTTCAGACAAAATATTGAGTCCGTCTGCATCTATGACACAAGGTTTCTTTGTATATGCAATGGTTTCTTTTAAAATCTTCCTTGCAGTCTTCTTTGTTCCAAGTCCGGAACCTATAGCTACGACATCTGCCCAGTCAATCAAGCGATGTAGTTCATTGACATCATATTTTTCATAAGTTGTAATGATCGCTTCCGGAATCTGACTCTGTAAGATCACGCGATTCTCTTTAGCAGTATAGATCTGCACCAGCCCGGTACCTGTCCTGTAAGCTGCAAGTGCGCCAAGATATGCAGCACCTGACATACCTTTGCTTCCGGTGATCATAAGAAGCTTTCCGTAAGTTCCTTTATTAGAGTCCGCATTTCGTTTCGGAAGAAGTGCTGCATAATCACTTCCCTCCAGGGTACAAACTGTTTCCTCATCTCTTTCCAGTGGAAGTGATACAATTCCGATATCCTCGGATACACAGATTCCTGCATAACTTCTTCCCGGATCAAGTACGAGACCAACTTTCGTCTCCTGAATTGTCACAGTATAGTCTGCACGCACTGCAGTTCCTAATACATTTCCTGTAGTTGCGCAAATTCCGGAAGGAATATCCACGGACATACGGACTGCATCAGACTGATTCACACACTCTATAATCTGCACATATCTGCCTCCAACCTCCCGGCAAAGTCCAACTCCAAAAATTGCATCGATAATTAAAGTATACGGTTCACTTTCAAATGCTTCTTGCTCAAACTGCTCCTTAAACTGTGCTCCTGTATTTTTCAACTGTTCTATCTGATAGGCAGTCTCTGGTGTGCAGTGATCTCTGTTTCCGACCAGAACTGCTGTTACGTCACACCCTTCCCATGCAAACATTCTGGCAATCGCAAAGCCGTCCCCGCCATTATTTCCAGAACCACAGAGGACACATATTTTATTTAAATTAATTTTCCAGTCTTTAATGTGATCTACACATGCTCTGGCAGCCCGTTCCATAAGTTCCAGGGACGGGATCTTAAGTTCATTTATCGTAAATGAATCTGCCGTTTTCATCTGTTTAGCATCTGGCAAATATCTCATAGTTTTGATTCCTCCTGATAGAAAGAAACGTGCAAAGCCAGGATGCTATCTGAACAAACCTGTCTTTACACGTTATCTCCTTAATTATGTTCTTCCTTGTAGCGGCATATATTATATGACAGCCTCATCAGACTCTCGGATAAATGTACATTCTCAACAATCACACTTTCCGGGAGATTCAGATCTGTATGTGCAAAATTCCATATTCCGTGAACATTGTGATCTGCCAGAAATTTTGCGACTTTGATTGACTCATCCTTTGGAATCGTCAATGCTGCAATATCGATACTGTTCTCATCTACAAATTTCGGAAGCTCGTCCATCATATGAATTGGAACACCACGAACTTCCTGCCCGTCAAGCTCCGGATTGATATCAAACAATCCTTTTAAGATAAATCCCCGCTTTTCAAATGATGCATAGTTCGCAAGTGCACGCCCCAAATTACCAGCACCAATAATAATAATATTATGATCCTGTTCCAATCCAAGAATTTTTCCGATTTCTGAGTACAGATATTTTACATTATAGCCATACCCCTGTTGCCCGAATCCACCAAAATTATTAAGATCCTGACGAATCTGGGAAGCTGTTACTTTCATTCTTTTACTAAGCTCATTGGAAGAAATTCGTTCTACTCCCTGCTCAATCAGCTCCCCAAGGTATCTATAATATCTGGGTAATCTACGGATAACTGCCTGTGAAATTCCCCTGTTTTGCATGATCCGCACCTCCTTCCTTCAAAAATTTCTACTCATTATTATAGGCAATCGTTAGTATAATGTCAAACTTTTTAGTTGTTTTTTGTAGTATTTTCGTTATAATAGTATAAGATGATGCCAAAATTATGCGGTCGCAGCGCCGGTCGCAGCCCTGCGGCATCTTTATTTCTCAAAGTCACAGGATTTTTATCAAGGAGGATAGGATGATACTTGCATGTCACAATATCAAAAAAGCCTTTGGAGAAGAAGTAATTGTCTCCGGCGGCTCCTTTCATATAGAAGACCACGAAAAAGCAGCTCTCGTAGGACCGAACGGTGCTGGAAAGACAACACTTCTTAAGATGATCGTTGGTGAGATACAGGCGGACGGCGGCAATGTTGTTCTGACACGCGGCAAGACGATGGGATATCTGGCACAGCATCAGGATATGAATAATGACCATACGATCTATCAAGAGGTACGCACTGCAAAAGCCGATATTCTCGACATGGAGCGGCAGATTCGTGAGATTGAACAGGAAATGAAGCATTTAAGCGGCGAACGTCTGGAAGAACGTATGAATACATACCAGCGGCTCACAGCAGCATTCGAACGTGAAAATGGATACGCCTGCGAAAGTGAGATTACTGGTGTTTTAAAAGGACTTGGATTTACAGAAGAAGAATTCGCAAAACC
>ERZ812616.3085-NODE-3085-length-12434-cov-3.451652_pt1 | contig 12434 bp, 10 predicted proteins | sample MGYA00376249_ERZ812616 | MGnify/ENA primary metagenome ERZ812616 (study PRJEB26924, sample SAMEA4378265) | human gut metagenome | biome: human gut; feature: human-associated habitat; material: faeces | place: China | collected 2013 ... | reverse complement strand
ATCAGCCCCTCCCGGTGGGTAATGAGCTCCGTCTTGGGGATGATTGGCACCCGCTTGAAGTATTTCAGGTTGGAAGCGGAGATCAGCTGATACAGGTGCTTGAGGCCCAGCTTGTTCTTGGCCAGAATGATGATGTGCTTGGGAAAGCGGCTGGTCTTGCTGCCCTGAGGCCGCAGCTTCAGCATCTCCCCGTTGATTTCCTGCAGGCGGTGGATGCCCAGCTCCCGTTCCATTTTCTCAAAGAAGGGAATCAGCATATAGGCCACCATGGCCGCATCGTCCGAGGCCCGGTGGTGGTTGAAGGCGGGCAGATCCAGATGCTCCGCCACGATATCCAGCTTATACTTGTGCAGCTCCGGCAGCAGATTCTGGGCCAAAATCAGGGAGTCCACATAGGTGGGATCGAAGGGAAGGCCCACCTTCCGGCACCCGGCCCGGATGAAGCTGATGTCAAATTCGGCGTTGTGGGCCGCCAGCGGGCGATCCCCCACAAACTCCAGAAAACTCGTCAGGGCCTCCTTCAGCTGGGGAGCGTCGGCCAGCATGGCATCCGTGATGCCCGTCAGGCCCACGATCTCCGGCGTCAGGCGGCGGTTGGGGTTGACGAAGGTCTGAAACCGCTCCGCCACCTCGCCGTTGCGCAGCACCACGGCGCCGATCTCCGTGATGGCCTCCCGCTCCACCTTCAGTCCCGTGGTCTCGATGTCGAAGCACACGATCTCGTCGGCAAAATTCTGATCCTGCGGACCGTGGACGGCGATGCGGTCGTCGAGGTTGTTGACATAATACCCCTCCACGCCGTAGAGGATCTTGATCTTTCCCTTGGCGGTGTGCCATGCATCCGGGAAGGACTGGGCTACGCCGTGGTCGGTGATGGCGATGGCGGGATGCCCCCAGGAGATGGCCTGCTTGATGACGGAGGCCGTGTCCGTCAGGGCGTCCATGTTGGACATCTTCGTATGCAGGTGCAGCTCCACCCGCTTCTCCGGGGCCGTGTCCTTGCGGCCCTCATGGGGAACCTTCATGATGTGGTAGGGCTTGAGCTGAATGTCCTTGCCGTCACGGGTCAGCTCCGGCTGCCCCTGCACCCGCAGCCACATACCGGGGGCGATGGCGCTCTGCAGAGCCAGCGCCTCCTGTCCCTCGGTATATTTACGCACGGTGACGGAGCTCTGATAGTCCGTCATGTCAAAGCTCAACATCCACATACCGGGGCGCTTGGTCTCCCGGCACTCGGCGGCAAAGACCTTGCCCTCCACGATGGCCGTACCCATTTTCACGTTCAGCTCCGTCATGGAGACGGGCTTGCCCTTGATCTCCTTGCCCAGCAGCACCTCGGTGCCGCCGCTTTTCTTCTCCGCCTTCCGGTCATGAATGGTGAGATGCAGCCGATGCAGGCCGTACTGCTGGGTCAGCAGCTGCTCCAGCGCCGTCTGGGCCGCCTCCGGGATACGCTCCCCGGCGGCCACGTCCAGCTCCAGCGCCCGCTGCTTCACGTCCAGCGCTCCGCCGGTGACCACGGCGTCGTGAAGCAACAGTCGCAGTTCTCTAGGCGGCACGAAGTTTTCAAAAAAATCAAAAAATGTGATCTGTTCCCTCATAGTGCGCTCCTGCTGTCATAGTCGGTCGATTTCGTCCATCAAGGCGTCCACCAGCTTGTCCTGCGGCACCTTGTAAAGGATCTCCCCCTTACGGAACACCAGACCCTCGCCGTCGCCGCCGGCGATGCCCACGTCCGCCGCACGGGCCTCCCCCGGCCCGTTGACCACGCACCCCATCACCGCCACGGTGATGGGCTTGGTGCAGCCCTCCAACCGGCGCTCTACCTCCCGTGCAATGGGGATCATGTCGTATTTTGTGCGGCCGCAGGTGGGGCAGGAGATGAGGTTCGGCCCCGTCTGCCGCAGTCCGGCGGCAGAGAGGATATCCTTGGCCGCACGCACCTCCTCCACCGGGTCGGCGGTGAGACTCACCCGAATGGTGTCACCAATGCCCTGACACAGCAGGCCGCCGATGCCGATGGCGGATTTCAGCACTCCCATCCGGGGCGTGCCCGCCTCTGTGACTCCCAGATGCAGGGGGTAGTCCGTCTGCCGGTGCAGCAGCTGATAGGCCGCCATGTTCACCGGCACACGGGAGCACTTCACGGAGATGCAGATGTCGTCGAAATTGCAGTCGTTCAGCAGGCGGACATGGCCCATGGCGCTCTCCACCAGCGCCTCCGGGGTGACGCCGCCGTATTTTTGCAGCAGTTCCCGCTCCAGTGAGCCACCGTTGACACCGATGCGGATGGGGATACCCTCACTGCGGCAGGCGTCTGCCACGGCCCGCACCTTCTCCTGTGAGCCGATGTTGCCGGGGTTGATGCGGATCTTATCGATGCCCTGCCGCACGCACTCCAGCGCCAGCCGGTAATCGAAGTGGATATCCGCCACCAGCGGGATGTGGATGGCCCGGCGGATACGCCCTACGGCCTGCGCCGCCGCCATATCCGGCACCGCCACCCGGATGATATCGCACCCCGCCTCCTCCAGCCGGAGGATCTGGGCTACGGTGGCGGCCACGTCCTCCGTCCGGGTGTTGCACATGGACTGGATGGCGATGTCCGCCCCGCCGCCCACCGGGACGCTGCCCACATGAATTTGCTTGCTCATGGCTGATTCCTCCTCAGTTTATCCCCCTCCATGGGGCAAAAACGCGCCACAGGGACGGGAAGCCGCTCCCCGTCCCGTGTGCTCTTTCTCTCTTACTGAAACAGCTTCCACACGTCCTGAAAGGTGATGACCAGCATCAGCAGCATCAGCAGCGCGAAGCCGGCCAGATGGACGTAGCTCTCGAATTTTGCCGGAATTTTCTTGCGGATGGTCAGCATGCACAGGGCATTGACCACCAGAAAGAAGATCTTTCCGCCGTCCAGCGCCGGCAGGGGCAGCAGGTTCATCACCGCCAGATTCACCGCCACCAGTGCCGCCAGATAGGCGATGTTCTCCACCGCTGCCGAGGTACTCTCCGCCTGTTCGCCCACGTCCGTGATGGTGGAGACGATGCCCACCGGGCCGCTGACGTCCTTGAGGCCCGCCTCACCGGTCACCAGCATCTGCAGGGACAGACGCACGATCCGCACGAAGTCCACGGCGTTGTTCCAGCTGTACCGGAGGCGGCTGCCTACGGTGGCCTCCTCCGCCCCGAACATCAGGCCGAAGCCCGTGTAGGTCCTCCCCTGCTGGTCGGTGTACTCCGCCCGCTCCATGGGGAAGTCCTTCAGGGTCACGGTCTGACCGTCACGCTTGACCTTCAGGTCGAATACACCGGTCTTGTTGCGGCCCAGCAGCAGGCTCACGTCGCTGTAAACATACACCCGCTCCCCGTCGATGCTCACCAGACGGTCCCCCACCTGCAGGCCGCTCTCGCTCTGGAGAGGACAGCCGTCGGCAAAGTCCGTGATGACCGGGACGTAAAATGCCTTGGCCCCGGCGTACAGGACGACGATGATGATCAGGCCCGTCAGAAAGTTCATAAAGGCCCCGGCGGCAAAAATGATGAGTTTTTTCCAGAAGCTCTGGTTATTCAAGGCCGTGGGGTCGTTGGAGTCCTCCTCCTCGCCCTCCATGGCACAAAAGCCGCCGATGGGCAGCAGCCGCAGAGAGTAGGTGGTATCTCCCTTGGTCTTGTGCAGGATGGTGGGGCCCATACCGATGGAAAATTCGTTGACCCGCACTCCGCAGGCCTTGGCCGCCAGAAAATGGCCCAGCTCGTGTACGGCGATGAGTACGCCGAAAATCAGGATCGCAGCAATAATATAGATCATGGTTCCTCCTACCGGTTCAGTACAGCGGCACGGGCCAATCTGTCTGCCTCCAGTATATCCTCCAGAGAGGGCGTATATTTCACCTCCACCCGGCACAGGGCATCCTCCACCCGCCGGGCGATATCGTTAAAGCCGATCTCCTGCCGCAGGAATAGGCCTACGGCCTCCTCGTTGGCACCGTTCATGATGGCGCAGGCGGTGCCGCCCGTCCGGGCGCACCGGCGGGCGATGGCCAAACAGGGAAATGCCTCCGTATCCGGGGCCTGAAAGGTCAGCGGCCCGCAGGACAGCAGATCCAGCGTCCGATCCGGTGTCTCGGCCCGGTAGGGCCATGTGAAGGCGTAACGGATAGGCAGCTTCATATCCGCCGTTCCCAGCTGGGCGATCATGGCACCGTCCCGGTACTCCACCAGCGAATGGACGATGCTCTGGCGGTGGATCACCGCCTCCACCTGCTCCACCGGCAGCCGGTACAGCCGCATGGCCTCGATGATCTCCAGCCCCTTGTTCATGAGGGTGGCCGAGTCGATGGTGATCTTGGCCCCCATGCTCCAGTTGGGGTGCTTCAGGGCGTCCGCCGGGGTCTTATGCTCCAGTTCCTGATGGCTCAGGCCGAAAAACGGCCCGCCGGAGCAGGTCAGCAGCAGACGCTTTACCTCCCGGCGATCCCGGCAGCCCTGCAGGCTCTGGAAAATGGCCGAGTGCTCCGAATCCACCGGCACGATCTCGGCACCGCAGCGCTCCGCCTCCGCCATCACCAGCTCGCCGGCGCACACCAGCGTCTCCTTATTGGCCAGAGCGATGCGCTTTTTCTCCCGGATAGCCGCCAGCGTGGGCTCCAGCCCAACGCTGCCCATGACGGCGGTGACCACCGTGTCCGCCTCCGGCAGCGTCGCCGCCTCCAGAAGCCCCTCCGGCCCCTCCGCCACCCGGATATCCGTGTCGGACAGCCGCAGCCGCAGCTCTCCCGCCGCCGCCCGGTCATACAGCACCGCCAGCTTCGGATGAAGCTGGCGAGCCTGCTGCTCCAGCAGATCCACCTGGCGGTTGGCCGTCAGCGCAGCCACCGTCAGTCCCAGCTCCTGCACCACCTGCAGCGTCTGCCGCCCGATGGAACCGGTGGAGCCCAATACCGCAACGGTCTTTGTCATAGTCATATCTCCTTTACAGGCCAATGACCCAGCAGGTCATGAGCCACAGCACCGGTGCAGCGAACAGCACACTGTCGAACCGGTCCAGCACACCGCCGTGACCCGGCAGCAGTCGCCCATAGTCCTTGATGCCGTACTGGCGCTTGATGGCCGAGAAGCTCAGGTCCCCCAGCTGGCCCATGAGAGCGCCCACCAGACCCATGAGGATGCAGCCTCCGATGTGCAGGGGCTGCAGGGTACACAGGTAGAAGATGATCCGGAAGATCACCATGCCCAGCACGCCGCCGACAAGGCCGCCCACGGCGCCCTCCACAGTCTTGTGGGGGCTTACCAGCGGCGACAGCTTGTGCTTGCCGCAGGCCATGCCGGTAAACAGGGCCGCCGAGTCGCTGCAAAAGGCCGCCACCAGCGGCACCAGCACCAGTCCGCCGCCGTGGGGCAGCATCCGCAGCAGCAGCAGGCAGCTGAAGGAGGCCGGGATGGCCAGCCCCGCCAGCGCCATGACGCACACATCCAGCAGGGTCAGGGCGTGGGGCTTGCCGTAGGTCAGCACGCCCGCCGCCGGCAGCGCTATCACGCCCACCAGCAGCAACCCGTCCACGATGCCCAGCGGCAGCTGCCATCCATGGCCCGCACCGTAAAAATGCAGCACCACTAATATGCCCATCACCGCCGGCAGCGCCGTCCAGCGCCGGGTCTTTTCCGGCCCGCACACAGCCGCCAGCAGCTCATGGGTACCCACCACGCTCAGCGCTGCCAACAGCGCCGCCGTGGCCCAGTCCGGTGCCACGCACAGGATGGCCAGCAGCAGTGGGATGCCAATCACCGCCACGATAATTCTCTGTTTCATATGCTTTCCTCTTTATTTTACCCCGCCGAACCGGCGGTCACGCTGCTGATACGCCACAATAGCCCGGTCCATATCCTCCGGCCCGAAGTCCGGCCACAGGGTATCGCAGAAATACAGCTCCGAATAGGCGCACTGCCACAGCAGAAAGCCCGACAGCCGCTCCTCTCCGCTGGTGCGGATGATGAGCTCCGGATCCGGGAGACCGTCGGTAAACAGGTAGCCGGAGAATCGCTCCTCGTCCAGTTCCTCCGGGCGGCAGCGGCCCTCCACACAGTCGGCGGCAAAGTGCCGGGCCGCCCGCAGCAGCTCATCCCGACCGCCGTAGTTCAGGCAGACGTTGGCCTGAAAGCCCTGAATGTGGGAGGAGATCTCGTTGGTGCGCCGGGCCAGCTCCTGCAGCTCCGGCGAAAGGGCGCTCAGGTCCCCCAGAAACCGCAGCCGGATCTGATCCCGCTCCATGGAGTCGATGGCCTCCAGCATATACTGCTTCAGAAGGCCCATGATGGTGTTGACCTCGTCCGCCGGGCGCTTCCAGTTCTCCGTGGAGAATGCGTATACCGTCAGGTACTCCACTCCCAGCTCCTTGCAGTAGGTAGCGATTTTGCGGAACACCTCCGCCCCCACCTTATGTCCGGCGGTGCGGGGCAGGCCCCGACGCTTGGCCCATCTCCCGTTGCCGTCCATGATAACAGCGATATGGCGGGGAAGGCGGTTTTCACCCCCCTGCCCCGCCGTATGATGCTTCTTTTTGGAAAACAGGCCCATCAGACAGACATGAGTTCCTTTTCTTTGGTATCCAGCAGCTTATCCAGCTCCTTGCAGTGGTCGTCGGTCATCTTCTGCAGGTCCTTCTCTGCGATCTTCAGCTCGTCCTCGGTGATCTCGGAGGCCTTCTGCATCTTCTTGAACGCCTCCAGCGCATCCCGGCGGATATTGCGGATGGCCACCTTGCCGCCTTCGTTGTACTTGCGGATCTGCTTGACCAGCTCCTTGCGGCGCTCCTCTGTCAGCTGGGGGAAGGCCAGCCGGATGGACTTGCCGTCATTCTGGGGATTGATGCCCAGATCGGACTCCTGAATGGCCTTCTCGATGCCCTTCAGGGCCGAGGCGTCCCAAGGGGTGATGAGCAGCGTCCGGGGATCGGGGGACGCCACCGCAGCGATCTGCTGGATGGGGGTGGGGGTGCCGTAGTAGTCCACCTGAATGCGGTTGAGGACGGATGCGTTGGCCCGTCCGGCCCGCACGGCGCCGAAGTCACGCTCCACCGCCTCCACGCTCTTCTTCATCTTTTCCTCGTATACCTTGTAGTGTTCCTTCAGCATGGTTATGCCTCCTTCACGATCGTTCCGATTTTTTCGCCCCGCAGCACACGCACGATATTATACGGGTCTTTCAGTGCAAACACCAGCACCGGGATGTGGTTGTCCATGGACAGGCTGGTGGCGGTGGAATCCATCACCGCCAGATGGCGCTTGAGCACCTCGTCATAGGTGATGGCGTCGAACTTCACGGCGTCGGCGTTCTTGGCCGGGTCGCAGTCGTACACGCCGTCGATGTTCTTGGCCAGCAGGATCACGTCGGCGTTGATCTCCGCCGCCCGCAGCACCGCCGCCGTATCGGTGGAGAAGAAGGGGCATCCCACACCGCAGCCAAACAGCACCACCCGGCCCTTTTCCAGATGCCGGACGGCTCTGGCCCGGATATAGGGCTCCGCCACCTCACGGATCTCCAGTGCCGTCTGGAGCCGGACGTCCACGCCCTTCTGCTCCAGCACGTCCGCCAGCGCCATGCAGTTCATGGCCGTGGCCAGCATCCCCATGTGGTCGGCACGGGTACGCTCGATGTGACCCTCGCCGTTCTTCACGCCCCGCCAGAAGTTGCCGCCGCCGATGACAACGCCGATCTGCACGCCCATGTTCACGCACTCCTTGATGACGTCCGCCACCTGACCCAGCACCTGAAAGTCCAGGCCGAAGTGCTTCTCGCCTGCCAGTGCCTCGCCGCTGATCTTCAGCAGCACCCGTTTATACTTCGGTTCGTCCATTGCTCTTCCTCCGTATGTGATACTTGGGAGTATTTTACCTTATTTTTTCCCGTTTGCATAGAGGGAAAAGCAAAATTTTTTCCGTCCTCTCTCCCTGCCTTGCATTTTCCGGCGGAAGATGGTACCATCTCAGCGAAAAGAAACTGATAGGAGACGCCTTATGGAGCTGCTGCACATACATAAAGATACATGGGCCGCCGTGGGAGCCACGGCCCTGATCCCCTTTTACCGCCTGACGGATACGGACATTGTTCTGCTGGACACCGGCATCGCCGCCTCTGACCGGGAGGGCCTTACCGCCCTGCTGGAGGAGCACGGTCTGCGCCCCAAGGGTATCCTCTGCTCCCACGCTCACTACGACCACGTGGGCAACGCCGCTTATCTCCGCCGGCGCTACGGCTGCCCCATCGCCATGCCCATGATCGAGGCCGCCATCTGCGCCGATGCCACCGCCTTCCGGGCCAACTACGAGACCCTCACCTACGGCACCATCCAGTCCATGTTTCCGGAGGAATGCTTCCTGTCGGACGTTCTCATCTCTCCGGATATCGATCATCTGGACTTTTGCGGCGTCCGTTTCGGCCTGCTGCCCCTGCCGGGCCACTCTGCCGGGCAGATGGGCTTTATCACCCCCGACGGCACTGCCTATCTGGCAGACTGCCTGTTGGGGCCGGAGCAGCTGCAGCGCTTCAAGCTGCCCACCATCATGCACATTGCCCGTGATCTGACGGTGATGGAGTCCCTCCGCAGTCTCCGCTGCCCGGTCTATGTGCTGGCCCATAAGACCAGCGTCACAGAGCTTGGTCCCGTCATCGATGCCAACATCGCCGCCATCCACGATAAGGGGCGGCGGCTGCTGAGCTGTCTCACCGACGGCATGACCGCCGACCAGTGGCTCTATGCCTACTGCCGTCAGGAGGGCATCCACACTCATGATCCCTTCCGCATCAGCGTCACCCAGCGCAATTTCCTGCATCTGTCCAACTGGCTGGTGGACGAGGGACAGGTGGCCCTGCACCATGAACTCTGCGTGAGCCGTTACAGTAAGGTGTGAAGTAAGGTGTGAACCGGTCCACGGTGGGTAAGTTTTCGTTTTTTATCGTCCGTAATGGCCAAAGGGGAGGGGGCAGCATCCACTGTCCCCTCCCCTGTTTCTTCTTTCGGCAATTCCGTTTTTTCAATCCTCCAGCAGCTCCGTGAAGCTCCGGATGGTCCGATCGCACACCCGTGTCATCTCCTCCCACGAGACGTGAAAGAACTGATCGTAGACCCCCACCGTGTGCATCCCGGCCGCCTTGGCCCCACGGCACGCCTCCACGGAGTCGTCGTACACCACGCACTCCACCGGCTCCACGCCCATGCGTCGGGCCGCTACCCGGAAGATCTCCGGGTCCTTCTTCTCAATCTTCAGATCGTGGGCAAACAGGATCTCCTCAAAATATGGCATCAGTCCCAGATGCCCCAGTGCCGCCCGGCAGTGGGCCGGAACACTGGAGGTCAGCACCATCATCCGCTGCCCCCGGCGGCGGCACTGATCCAGATACTCCCGCACGCCGGGCTTCACCTGTACCCGTGTGGCGTAGGCGTCCCCGGCCATCTCCATCCACTCTGCCATGATGTCCTCCACGGACTCCTCCAGATGGCAGTAACGCTTGGTGAACTCCGCCGCCAGCGGGAAAATGGTGTGCGCCACCCCCTGATAGTACTCCTTGGTGTAGGGAAAGCCACGCTTGGCCAGAAATGTCTCGTCCACCTCCCGCCAGATGCCGTTGGAATCGATCAGGGTCCCGTCCATGTCAAAAATATGCATCCATTCGTCCTCCGCTCGGATCGTTTCTGTGATTATATCAAGTTTTTGCCATTCTGTAAACGCCGGTTTCCCATGTGGACAAATGGGGAAAGCTGTGGTAGAATAGTGTGATAAAATTTTCCGAGCCAACGGGAGGGACCATGCCATGCAGGGAAAGCTCATCGTATTTGAGGGGACCGACGGTTCCGGCAAGGCTACGCAGTCGGAGCTGCTGTGTCAGGAGCTGACCCGACGGGGCATCCCCTACCGCAAGCTGACCTTTCCCCGGTATCAGGAGGAATCCTCGGCACTGGTGCGGCTCTATCTGGGCGGGGCCTTCGGCCAGAAGCCCGGCGATGTCAATGCCTATGCCGCTGCGGCCTTCTACTCCGTGGACCGCTACGCCTCCTATAAACAGGACTGGGGCAGCTACTATGAGCAGGGCGGTCTGCTCATCGCCGACCGCTATACCACCTCCAACGCCGTTCACCAGACCTCCAAGCTTCCGCCGGAGCAGCAGCGGCCCTTTGTGGACTGGCTCTTTGACTTCGAGTATCAGAAGCTGGGTCTGCCGGCTCCGGATCGAGTGCTGTATCTGGACCTCCCCACGGAGCTATCCGAGCAGATGATGCGCCGCCGGGAGGAGGCCACCCATACCCACGCCGACATCCATGAGCAGGACGAGGCTTATCTCCGCTCCTGCCGGGAGAGCGCCGCCCGTGTGGTGGACTGGTGCGGCTGGCAGCGCATCCGCTGCGACCGGGACGGCCGGATCCGCAGTATTCAGGACATCCATCAGGAGGTTCTGGAGCGTGTGGCGGATCTGCTGCCGTAAAAAAGGACGGAACGCCGCAGCGTCCCGTCCCGGTTCGGCCGAACCCTATGGTATGTGTCTGTCCCTATGTCCCTCAGCAGGAGCAGCGGGAGTCGCCGCCGCAGCAGCGCTCGTTCTGTCCGCCGCCGCAGCAGCAGAGCACCAGTAAAACGATGACGATCAGCCAGATGCAGGAGCAGTTGTTGTTGTCAAAGCACACTTGAACCTCACCTCACTTGTTCTTCACTGGCTTATTCTATGCCCCACCGCCCCGGAAGGTATCTTGTCCGGTCTGATTTGCGCTGGGGAAAATGCGATAAAGAAAGGAACAACGATCTATGGCAGACCGCAAAAACAACGAGACCACCAGCTGGAACGCCGACGAGGTGCGCCGCCAGCAGACTCAGCGCAAGCAGCGCAAAAAAATGCGCCGGGCCCGTTTCTGGGCCATCTACTGCGCCGGTGTGGTGCTGGGCTCCTGCCTGCTGGCGGGACTGGGCTGGCTCATGGTCAATGACGTGTGCGCCCTGAACAAGGCACCTCTCACCGCCACGGTGGAGATCGAAAAGGGCGACTCCGTGGGGCAGATCGCCTCCAAGCTGAAGAAGGCGGGCATCATCAAATATAAGCTGCTGTTCGTCATCACCAGTCCCCTCTTCCACGCCAAGGACACCATCCAGCCCGGCAGCTACGAGCTCAACACCGACATGGACTACAACTGCATCATCGACTCCATGCAGCAGGGCTCCTCTGTGGCCGGGACGGTGAAGGTCACCATCCCGGAGGGCTACTCCGTGCAGGAGACCATCCAACTGCTGGCCGACAGCGACGTGTCCAATGTGGAGGATCTGACGGAGGCCGCCAAGAACCATGTGTTCGACTACACCTTTGTGGATAACGAGAACCTGGGCAGCATCACCCGGCTGGAGGGCTTCCTCTTCCCGGATACCTATGAGTTCTTCCACAAGGAGGACGCCGTCTCTGCGCTGGATCGCCTGCTCTCCAACTTCCAGACCCGTGTCAGCGGCGATCTGCTGACGGATATCGAGAACTCCCGGTACAGCCTCCGTGAGATCGTCACACTGGCCTCCATCATTGAAAAGGAGGCCATCGGGGACGACGAGGAGCGTGCCAACATCTCCTCCGTGTTCTATAACCGCCTCAGCGGCGACAACTCCGAGATCGGCACTGCCCTCCAGTCCGATGCTACCATCTACTATGCCCTGCACATCGCCGGCATGGACGATACCCAGTTCTCCACGGATCTGGACAGCCCCTACAACACCTATAAGCACGGCGGCCTCCCCGCCGGCCCCATCTGCAACCCCAGTCTGTCCTCCATCAAGGCGGCGGTGCATCCCAACGACACCGGCTACTACTACTTTGCCTACGGCAAGGATGGAGTCAGCCACTTCTTCCGTACCTATGACGAGCATCTGGCCTTCGTCAACAGCGATATGTACGCCCCGGATTGATGGATATGATGAGAAAAAAGCCTGAGCTGCTGTCCCCGGCCGGGGACATGGAAAAGCTGAAAATGGCCGTGGCCTATGGAGCCGACGCCGTGTATCTGGCAGGCACCTCCTTCGGGATGCGCTCCTTCGCCGGGAATTTCTCCCCGGAGGAGCTGCCCCTTGCGGTGGCCTATGCCCATGACCACGGCGTCCGGGTCCACGTCACCGTCAATACCATGCCCCGCAGCGGCGAGGTGGATGCCCTCCCCGCCCATCTGGAGCGCCTGAACGATGCCGGGGTGGATGCTCTCATTCTGGCGGATCTGGGGGCCTTCACGCTGGCGGGAAAATACGCTCCCCGCTGTGAACGCCACATCAGCACCCAGCAATCCATCGCCAACTACGCCTGCGCTCAGGCGTGGTACGATCTGGGCGCCAAGCGGGTGGTGCTGGCCCGTGAGCTGAGCATGGACGAGATCCGTGAGATCCGCCGCCGCACCTCCCCGGAGCTGGAGCTGGAAACC
>ERZ812616.3070-NODE-3070-length-12484-cov-2.720090_pt1 | contig 12484 bp, 7 predicted proteins | sample MGYA00376249_ERZ812616 | MGnify/ENA primary metagenome ERZ812616 (study PRJEB26924, sample SAMEA4378265) | human gut metagenome | biome: human gut; feature: human-associated habitat; material: faeces | place: China | collected 2013 ... | reverse complement strand
ATATTGGGCGGGTTTAGAACCCGCCCCTACGAGGTCTGTTATTTAGATTCACCTTTTTCTATTATTTAATAATTACTTCATCTATATAAACCCAGCTACCCTGTCCCGGTCGCGTATGATCTTCGGGGCATTTTCCGGGGTTCTTCAAGTCGACCCTGAGGTAACGGCCGGAAGCCTTTAGGTTGTCGAAGAGCTGGTCTTCGATGCGGATACCTTCACGGAAGATCTGTTCCGGGGTGAAGCTGCGTTCGGCTATCCGGGTGAACGTTTGGTTGTCGTCTGAGACGGAGAGGATGATCTGTTTGGGTAGATGGGCTCCCATACCGTAGTTCGTCATACAACCGATCGTTACTTTGTCGAACGAGTCTGTTTTTCCCAGGTCGATCGTGAAGGAGGCGTCTTTGCCGTACCATCCGCTCCATTCGAAGTCGGACTGTTTGTCGCTACCTCTCAGGCCGTTTGTCAGACGGTAGCTCTGTTCGTTGCCGTTCGTTACGGGACGGGCTGTGGCCTTGTTCCAGTGGAGCGGGAGAGTGAGCGTTTTCCCTTTCTGCTCACCGTTCATGAAGGTAGCAGCCTTGATAGTCATGTCGCCAGTTACGATCAATGAATCCTGGTAGAGCGTGGAGGCGGCCTGCGGTTCGCTTCCGTCTGTGGTATAGCGTACTTCCATATCCGGGCGGATGCAGGTGAGGGTAACTTTCAGGGTGTCGTTGTTACCAGTCACCAGATGGTCGAGGTTGAACATCGAGCGGGCATAGTTTACACCCAGGTAGTCGTAATGTTGTGTCAATATATCCAACCGTTTCAGGAATCCGGGCCAGTCTTTCCGGTCTTTTCCCGACCAGGCGATTTCGCCAACGGCAGCCAGGCGGGGGAAGAGCAGATATTCGACATCATCAGCCGAGGAACAAAATTCGGTCCACATACAACCCTGTACGCCGATCAGTTTTTTAGCCACTTCCGGGTCCCACTCAGGTTGTACCGGTTCGTATTTGTAGACATTTTCCAGGGTGTTGTTACCGAAATAGGTACGCGGTTCGAACCATTGCGGTCCCTGGTAGCGAATCAGGTACAAGACGCGGGCCGGTGTCATGATAAAACGGTGTCCCATCTGTCCGGCTTTGTAACCGGCTGTGCCGAGTCCTTGCCAGCCCAGTATGATTGCGTCGTCGGGTATTTTGCTGTTGGTCAGTTCGTCCCATCCGATCACTTCACGGCCTTTACTTTTCACGTAACCGGCCATACGTCCCATGAAGTAACCCTGCAACTCTTCAATGTCGGTAAAACCCTCCGCTTTCATACGGGCCTGGCAAAGCGGACATATTTTCCAGTATCTTTTGGATGCTTCGTCGCCGCCCAGGTTGATATAACGGGAGGGAAAGAGAGTCATCACTTCGTCGAGCACATCCTGCAGGAAGGAGAAAACCTTGTCGTTGCCGGCACAGTAGACGATTTCGGCACCGTGTCCGCCCATTCCGGGGATTACACGGATCGGGTCTTTCACTACCGGGCATGCCAGTTCAGGGAAAGCAGCCAGGGCGGAATTGGTATGTGCGGGCATTTCTATTTCGGGGATGATCTCTACCTGTCGTGCACCGGCATAGGCAATGATCTCTTTCATATCTTCCTGTGTGTAGAAGCCGCCGACGGGTGTCGGTTCGCCGGCTTTTGCGTTTTTGCGTTGGGAGAAATCCTTTTCACGTTCTACGCGCCAGGCTCCCACTTCGGTGAGGCGGGGATATTTCTTTATCTCCAGACGCCATCCGTTGTCGTCCACCAGATGCAGATGAAGTTTGTTCAACTTCAACATCGACATATAATCGATGATTTTAATCACATTCTCTTTCGGGATAAAACAGCGGGACACATCCAATAACAGGCCGCGGTAAGGAAAGCGGGGACCGTCCTGCAGGCTTACTGCCGGTATGTTCCATTGAATGTCTTCTGCCGGCGTTTTGCTTTCTATTGCCGGAGGAAGAAGCTGGCGGATCGATTGTACGGCGTAAAAGAATCCGGCGGCATCGGCTGCCTTAATTGAAATATGCGAGGGAGTTATTTCCAGTTTATAGTTTTCGTCAGCCAGTGCCGTATCCGTAGAGAAAACAATGGAGGCGGAGGTATTGGACGAACCGATATTGACTGTCGGGGTGAATCCGGCAGAAACGGTAAATAAGTCCGCCAATAATCCGGCAACAGCTTCCTGTTCCTGATTCTCTACTTCAATAGTAGTAGATTTATTAAATGCAAAATGGCCTTTACCGGTTGTTTGTTGTTCCGGTTGCGGGATGATGCCTGCTTCCGGCGAAGTCACGGGTCTACACCCTGTGGTCAACCAAACGATAAAGAAAAAGAGGAGTAGTTTGCTTTTTGTCATTTGATATATTTTTTGAGTTAACATATTCGATGCATGCCATTAGATTTTGTAGTTACAAAATTAGAGGTATGCATGTCGCCCGATGTCCGGTTTTGTACAAAAATGTTCAATATTTGTCCAGAAGAAGGAGAATCGATTGATTTTTGGACGTTACTGGAAGGGGGTGAGTTCCGTAAGAACTCATGTTCTTTGTATTTAGAACAAAGATATAAAAGATTTTTTTACACAATGATTCTTTTCTTAAACTTTCTATAACAAGCCGTTATTTCATCTTTTACCTGACCAGAGGGATAATCCGGTAAAAAGTCAATCCGGAAAAGAAGAGAAAACAATAAGACAAAGGCAGTCCCGTTTCCCAAAATCCACTCCATTTCCAATGATATTTCATGTATGAAATCTACCAATAAAGATACCTGGGGTTAGTCTCATTCCTTAATGTTTTAATACTCTTTTAATTACCATATAATGGCATGAGTTCTTACGGAACACTGGTATTAACTTACTTAACAAACCTTTAAGATGTTAACTATAAATAGATATATCTATTCCTTCTTTTTCATTATTTATTGCCTGACCGTTGCGGAAGCTGCCCCTGAGTACTATTTCAAGCAGATTTCCCTTAGAGAAGGATTATCGGAATCTATGGTGAAGTGTGTACTGACGGATCATAAAGGATTGATTTGGATTGGTACCCGTTTTGGGTTGAACAATTTCGATCGTGAGCGCGTAAAAAGCTACTATCATGATAAAAAAGATCCTTGCTCTCTACCTGGCAACGATATAAAATTTCTGGTAGAAGATTCTTTATGGAATTTATGGGTGGCAACAGAGCATGGACTGGTATTGTATGATCGGGAAAACGACGATTTTATCCCGGTGACAATCGAAGGACGTATTTTGAATGTTTCTTCCTCTGTTTCCCTGGAAGATGGTATCTTATTCTTTGGACGGGGAAAGTTTTTCAAGTATGATTATACAAATAAGGAAATTCTCCCTTTGCCTGTCCGTTCGTCGGAGAATATACGAGTCACTTTCGAGAAAGCATGTCTTTATGACAAAGAGAATGATCTGGTTTTACTGGCATCCCGTTGGAATGGTTTGTGGGAATACAATATGCGAACCGGAAGTTTACAACGGGCCTCTTTTATTACAGCATATCAGATAGCAGCGTTGTATGTAGACTCTTCGGGCTGTTTGTGGTTGTCTCCCTACGGTAAAGGGTTGGTTGGGTACGATCGTGACAAGAAACAGATCTGCCGTTTAACTGCTCCCGGAGCTTTATCCAATGGAATTATCCTCGACATAAAGGAGCGGGACGGAAAACTTTGGCTGGCTACGGATGGGGGAGGTATCAACGTATATGATCCGGCAACAGCTTCGGTTACCGTAATCAACCATATACCGGGAAAGCCGTTTTCGTTACCTGAAAACTCTTTCTGGTGTCTCTATAATGATCCCGATAACAATATCTGGGTAGGAAGTATCAGGGGTGGCCTGATCGGGATGAAAGAGGTATATATACAAACGTATCGGGACGTCCTGTTGAATTCAGCGTATGGCCTGAGTGAGAAAGCGGCTGCCGGTATGTACGAAGATGAGAACAATATGATCTGGCTGGGGACAGACGGAGGAGGAATAAACCGCCTGGATCCTCAGACCGGACGGTTTAAGCATTATCTTTCGACCTATCCGTCGAAAGTCGTCTCCATTATCGAGTATGATGCGGCAACGCTTCTTTATTCCGGTTTCGGGGAAGGCCTGTTTTTGTTTGATAAGAACAGCGGTGCTACAACAGCTTATCCTGTTATGGATAAAGCGAAGCACGACCTGTTGTTCAGGACGGGTAAATCGGTTCATCTGTTGCGCCTGGACGATAACCGTTTCTATTTGTTGGCAGACAGTGTTTACCTGTATGACCAGTCGTCACGTAAACTGAATACTGTACAAAACAGGAATCCCGGATTGACCGTCGCTTCCCTTTGTGTGATAGGAAAAGAAGCGGATGTAAGTTATTTGCGGGGCGAAACGGATCTGTTTGAACTCGATCATACGAGTAATACGATGCATGCCATCTATTCGTCTGTCGATTCGACCGGTATTATTGCAGCAGCCTGCAAGGACGGCCGGGGGCGTTTCTGGATTGGAACTACCGTAGGCCTGTTCTGTTTTGACCCGATAACCGAAACGTTGATGCCGGTAGAAAATAACCGCTTCCCCGGTATCACCTCTCTCGGGTTCGACAAGGCCGGACGCCTGTGGATCGGGACGCATAACGGCTTGTACGCATATATACCGGATAGTAAGAAGATAATGATGTTTGGCGAGTCTGATGGTGTGTATGCCAACGAATACATCTCAAAATCCCCGTTGATAGCCCGGAATGGCGATATTTATATGGCCGGGATGATGGGCGTGGTACATATAAAAAGTAATATCCCTTTCCCGGAAAATCCGGACCCGGTGATAGGCCTGCTGGATGTGACGTTGAACGGAGCCTCCGCCGGTTCCCAGTCAAGCCGGAATGAGAATACGATCTCTGTCCCCTGGAACTATACATCTTTAATGGCGAAGATCATTGTCCGTGAAAACGACCTGATGAGGAAAAAGCTGTTTCGTTATTATATAAAAGGAACGCAGGAGGAAATGGTAGAGTCGACTAGTCATACGATTGCATTCCATGCCCTGTCTGTCGGAGAGTATGAAGTCTGGGTGTCGTGTAATAAGAAAAACGGGGATTGGAGTCTGCCGGTCAAATTGTTATCCATCGAAGTAACCCCTCCCTGGTGGCGTACGAACTGGTTCCTGTTCTGCTGCACCTTGTTTCTGTTAGCAGGCCTGTCCTTCATCTTCTGGCTGGTGATGAAAAGGCAGGAAACCCGTATGATCTGGGCGATGAAGGAGCACGAACAACGGACTTATGAAGAGAAGATCCGCTTCCTCATTAACCTGAACCATGAACTCCGTACGCCTCTTACCTTGATCTATTCCCCGCTTAAACGCCTGCTGAACTCGGGAGAGATCACCAACACCGGCCATGCCCGGCAGTTGGGGGATATCCTAAAACAGACCCGTCGTATCAAAGATATAATCAATATGGTATTGGATGTCCGGAAAATGGAAACCGGGACGGAAACGCTTAAGATCGGTTCCTACGATCTGAACGAATGGATACGGCAGGTGGCAGATACTTTCAAAAGCGAATTGCAGTTCAAGAATATTCGCCTCGAATATCGGTTGGACGACTCGGTTGGCGAAGTCCCCTTCGATGCGGCCAAATGTGAGATCGTCTTGTCTAACCTGGTTATGAATGCATTGAAGTTCAGTAATGGGAACTCCTGCATTACCGTATCCTCCCGGCTCTTACATGATTACGTGCGGATTTCGGTTTCCGACCAGGGGATCGGTTTGAATAATGTCGACCTTTCCCGGTTGTTCGACCGTTTCTATCAGGGAGCGCACGACAGGCAAGGCACAGGGATCGGCTTGTCGTATGCCCGCCTGCTGGTTGAAATGCATAAAGGACGTATCGGTGCGGCTAATAATACGGATAAGGGAGCTGTTTTCTTTTACGAGTTGCCTTTAGATAATACAACCACTTCGATCGTTGCCAAACCTTACCTGAACGAACTGCTTGTCTCGTCTGAAGAGAAAGAAGATGTAAACGTCGACTTCTCCGTCAGAAAATACTCCGTGCTCGTTGTGGAGGACGAACCGGAACTGCGGAATTACCTGAAAACCTCTTTCAAAGAATACTTCAAGCAGGTGTATGTAGCCGAAGATGGTGTCGAGGCTTTCGAGATGGCTGTACGTTATTTGCCGGACATTGTTATCAGTGATGTCATGATGCCCCGGATGGATGGCTTTGAGTTCTGCCGGCAACTGAAAAGCAACCTTGAAGTCAGTCATATCCCGGTGGTACTGTTGACTGCCCGGACCGGTCATGCCAACACGGTACAGGGTTATAAGGAAGGGGCGGACTTTTATCTGCCGAAACCTTTTGACCTGGAATTCCTTCTGGCCATAGTCCGTAACCTGTTGAAGAACCGGGAAGCTGTCAGATTGCGGTATAAAGAGAGTAAAGAAATCGTTTTACCCAAAGAAGATACCGTCAGTAATGCGGACGAAAAGTTTATGGGGAAGCTGAATGAGTTGATAAGCGAACACCTGGATAATCCGGAATTGGATGTGAACTTCGTGGCCTCGCAAATGGCGATGAGCCGTGCTTCGCTGTATAATAAACTGAAAGCCTTGACAGACGTCAGTATCGGCGATTATATCAATAAGTTCAGGATGGCTCGCGTGATGGAGTTGCTGGCTGATAAGGAGCTCAGTATTATGGAAGTTTCGGAGAAAGCCGGATTTACCAACCAGCGGTATTTCAGTACGGTATTCAAACAAGTCTATGGCATTACCCCGTCTAAATACCGTCAGGAGCATTTCTCCTGATGTATTTATTTACGGATAGGTAGCAGGTAAATGACACGTGCAGAGATTACCTGGCTGGAGGCTTTGCTGAAGTCGTCGCTTTTACGTGTATTGAACATATCTCCTAGTGCGTAATAGTAGCGTCCTTCGAGCAGGAAATAACCGATACCGGTACGCAACTCGATACCCGGACCTCCGCATAATCCCCAGTCGAATTTCTTTTGGATAGGCAGGTTATGCTGATAGTTGGCACCGTCGTTCTGGTTGGGTTCATTTGGATTTGTGCTGGTCTTATCGCTGATGGCATAACCTATCTTTGGCCCCAGGTTGACATAAAACTTAAACCGGTTACTCCCGAAATAAATATGGGTGAAGAACGGGATTTCAAGGTAGTTGACCGTGCGAGCGTATTTATAAGTCGGATTGTTATCAAACTTTTCTTCCCATCCCTGCTGGCTGAAATTCAACTCGGTCTGTAAGCCCAGGTTCTTTTCCGAATTCCACCGTAATACCAGACCACCGTTGAATCCCTGTTTCATCTTAGTCGACACCTTGGGACTGAAACTGACAGACGAAAAGTTCATACCGAACGAAGCACCGACAGATACTTCCTGCGGGAATTTACTTTGTGCCTTACTTCCGATAATAACGGCCAGGCATAAAGAGGATAGGATTATAATCTTTCTGATCATCTTACTTCACTGCGTGTTACATTGTAGTCGTTCTGGTAGTGAACGATAAATATGTTGGTGTTGATAAAACCTCCCCAGTTATTAACCCGTTCGAAGTCGAAGCAGGTCTGTATACCTTTATAGCGGATGTTACCCAGGTTGTTCTCGAAGTTGGAACCATATTTACGGATGGCATCGAAGAAGAACATACCGGTATCGAAGCCTAATATTCCGTATTTAGGGAAGTAGTTGATCAGGCTCTTGCTGTACCAGGTCTTGTATTTCGAATAAAAGTCCGATACTTCGGGTGCGAGGTTGTCTGCATAGAAGTTACTATATATATAGGTATTCAATGCAAAGAAATCGTCGAGGCACTCGCGGGTATAAGTCTGCCATTCCGGATAACCGAACATGGTGATGTTGTATTCCGGCTTTGTCTCGGAAAGCATACGCAGGGGTGATTTGAAATTGTTCAGCGCTTCCAGTGTACCGGAAGTGGGAACGATTACACTTCGTTTTTCCTTGCTCAACAGGGCTTCCATCTCAGTTGGGAATGTTTCAGCCGAGTAAGTCAGTTCGCGCCAGGGGATATTCCGTTGTTTCATTTCAGCCTTGAAGGCTTTGATGAAATCTGTTTTCTCTTCCGTCCCGGGAACTTTCAACAGGATCACATTGTCGTTGGCAAACAAATCGCATCCGGCCTGTGATGCTTTGGCATACAGGTAGGAGTGAGGAGTGTTTACCTGGAAAATGTTGGCATTGGATAATACGTCGTCGTTCTTGGATGTGAACGGAATGACGTATTTGATATTGTTCTTCTCTGCAAATTCGGCAACCGGACCGATCTGGTCGTTGTACACGGCTCCAATGATCAGGTTGGCTTCTTTCAAAGCATCGTCTTTCAGCACCTCTTTCAGCTTCTTTGTACCGCTGCCTGTGTCGAATACGGATAGTTCGATCGAACCTCCGCTGTTGCGAAGACTGTCTACTGCGAGCAACATTCCTTCGTAATACTCGATGAAACGCAGGGTATTGGCCGAAGGTGTCTTCTCGTTTGTCATAAACGGCAACAATAGGGCTACCTTGATCATATTTACCCGTTTGATCTCTTTGGGAGCGGTAAGCAGGGCATTCACGTCCCTTTCATGCATGACCGGAGCGGTTTCGGTAACGACATCTTTTGCCTCCACCGGTATTTTGATAACCATGCCGGCTTTTACACCGTCTTTCAGTTTCGGGTTCCGCTTGATGAGTTCTGCACTCGAAATGTTGAACTTACGGCAGATACGATACATGGTTTCTTTCTTCTCGATCGTATATTCGATCTCCTTGGTGACGGTCTTTACCTCTTTGGTAGGTAACGACTCGATAGGAGTAGCCGGGATACGGATGGTTTTGCCAATCGTAAAAGTGGATGTCGACAACCCCGGGTTTGCTTCGATGATGTCCGGACCGGGTACAGCATACCGGATAGACAATGAGTAAAGCGTTTCCTTCGGTTGGATCGTATGATATAAGAAGTTTTCTTCTGTCTTTTCCAGTGAGGCGGAACCGGCATCCCGTTGTGGGATCTTTAAAGTGGCGCCGGCCTTGATCGACTCGCGGCTTTCAGGGTTCAGACGATAAATATCATCTACCGTCACTCCGTACATAGTAGCGATGGAGTAAACGGTCTGTCCCCGCTCTATGGTATGATAAAATATATTATCATTTAGTTCGTTAGTAGTAATAATCCGTGCTCTGTTGTTTTGTGAATGCAAAGAAATACAGGCAAAACTCAGGCATAATGTCAATACGTATATACTAATCTTATTCATTTGCTGATTGGAATATTTACCGCAAAGATAGTGTATGTCCGTATAAAATACTAATTTTGGAAGCTAATTAGGTTATAATATATGCAAAGGAATTGTTTACGAAGAGTGGTCGGGACACTCTGTTTTCTGTTGTTGGTACTTGCAGCACATGCTCAAAAATATACGGTGACAGGGGGGCAAGGGACACCTCTGCTGGTTGATGCGGATGATTCTCAAAACAAGAACCAGCGTTTGGAAGTATATCTTGTATATGGCATGGATAATGTCGAGATTAGTTATACGTCTGCTTCTACTTCTCATCAATGGTACAGATATAAAACGAAAAAACTGGAAGCAGAGAGGATTGCTTCGGTTCAGAATGGGACAACTTCTGTTATTAGTAATCTGGAAGAAGGTTATGGTTATTTTGTAGAAGAAACTGGCCTTTCTGAAGCTTATGTCTGGATTATCGATTATAGTAAATATGCTTTTGATGTCACCAATCTATATGTAGATACAGAAAGAAGTAATTGTGATTATATGGCTTTGGGGGGAAGTGTGGATATGAAGGATATGAAATATTACACACCATTGGGCTCTTCCAAAATATTGAATCGGGAGTTTGATATAATCTATCAGACGATGAAGCAGATGGGAGAGGATGGCATTTATACCACGGTGACAGTCGATACAGTTATTAATCCTTTCGAAAAAGTACTTGATCCTCCGCTTTGTGATACGGACGTCACTTTGAAAGGCGACCTCTTTGCCCGTCATTTCGGAGTGGAGAAGGTGATAACGACTGATGTCTATCAAGCCGTAGCGGTAGAGGCTGTAATGAAAATTGATACCTTGTCCTACGCAAGCGATATCCCCAATATGGTAGTGAAAGGAGATAGTCTGTCGGCTCCTGTCGAGTTTAATTTTACAGCAATAGCCAATATTCCCGTAGCTGCTGTATTCAAGTGGTCTATCTTCCAGAAGAATGAGGGTACGGAGAATACAAAGCTATTGGAGCAGAATGGAAATAGAGAAGATATCAATTATACCTTCAACCAGAATGGTACTTATATTGTTTCTTTAGAGGTATCAGACCGAACGTTGCAATGTACGAATATTCTGCCTGAAGTTACCATAAATATCTCAGACACTTATCTCGAAGTCCCTAACGCATTCTCTCCCGGAACGACTCCCGGTATAAACGACGAGTTCAGGGTAGCTTATCGCTCCCTAAACAGTTTCAAATGCTGGATATTCAATCGGTGGGGGGCAGAAATCTATCATTGGACAGACCCGTCGCAAGGTTGGGATGGTAAGAAAGGAGGGAAGTATGTGGCTCCCGGTGTTTATTTTTATGTGATAGAAGCTACCGGCTCGGACGGTAAACGATTAAAGAAAAAAGGTTCAATTAACATTCTTAGATCAAAGAGAATAGATGATGAAATTATCGAAGAATAGTATATTTAGTTTTTTGGCAGGTGGCTTGCTTTGCCTGACGGCCTGCCTGTCGATCAGTTCGAGTGATTCAGAAAAAGTATTGGAAGGAAAGCCTGTCGTTATGGCGATGACGGCTTCACCGGATATCCCTGCATCTTTGGATTTTTGTGGAGAACCGATAGATCTGACCCGCTACAATATGCGTGAAGGGTTCGATCGCGAGTTGAGTAGTTTTACCTATTTCCATTCCACTACCATGTTGCTGATCAAGCGTGCCAACCGTTACTTTCCGGTTATCGAACCGATATTGAAGGCGAATGGTATCCCTGACGACTTTAAATACCTGGCAGTGATAGAAAGTCACCTCGACCCCCGTGTGTCGTCCCCGGCACGTGCAGTCGGAATGTGGCAGTTCCTGGAAGCAACGGGTAAGCAATATGGCCTGACGGTTACACCCACGGTCGATGAACGTTGTCATGTAGCCAAAGCAACCGAAGCAGCCTGTAAATATTTGAAGGCTGCCTATGCTAAATACGGAGACTGGCCCAATGTTGCCGCCTCCTACAACGCCGGTATGGGACGTATCTCCGGCGAACTGACCAAGCAGACGGCCGACAGTACGTTCGACCTCTGGCTGGTGGAAGAAACAAGCCGCTACGTTTACCGTATCATGGCTATCAAACAGATATTTGAGAACCCCTACAAATATGGTTTCGTGCTTCGTGCCGAAGACCTGTATAAGCCGATAGAATGTGAAGATGTAACGGTGTCGGCCGATATCCAGGACTTGTCAGACTTTGCACAGAAGAACGGGATCACTTATGCAGACCTGAAACGTTTCAACCCCTGGTTGCGCGACCGTAAGTTGCTGACACTGGGTAAGACCTATACGCTTCAGATCCCCAAACAAAACGAGATGTATTACAAAACTCCCAACACCTATGTCCATCATTCGGGTTGGGTGGTAAGATAAAACGCCGACAGTAAAAAAGTATGAACGATAAGAATGCATTGGAGGGCGGACGTATTTCCGTTTTAGGCGCCCGTGTTCACAATCTAAAGAATATAGATGTAGAGATACCCCGCAACAAACTCACCGTCATCACAGGGATGAGCGGTAGCGGGAAGTCGTCATTGGCTTTCGACACGATCTTTGCGGAAGGACAACGCCGTTATGTGGAGACATTCTCCGCTTATGCCCGTAATTTCCTAGGGAATATGGAACGTCCGGATGTAGACAAGATCACAGGACTGAGTCCGGTTATCTCCATCGAACAGAAAACGACCAACAAGAATCCCCGCTCGACAGTCGGTACGACTACCGAGGTGTACGACTTTTTCCGTCTGCTTTATGCCCGTGCGGGAGAGGCTTACTCGTACCTGAGCGGTGAGAAGATGGTTAAATATACAGAGGAAAAGATACTCGAACTGATCCTGGAGCATTATAGCGGAAAGAAAACTTATCTGTTAGCCCCGTTGGTGCGTAACCGTAAAGGACATTATAAGGAACTGTTCGAGCAGGTTCGTAAGAAAGGTTATCTGAATGTTCGCGTAGACGGTGAACTGAAAGAGATCTTCCACGGGATGAAACTCGACCGTTATAAGATGCACAGTATCGAAGTGGTGATCGATAAAATGGTCGTTTCCCCTTCCGACGAACGCCGGTTGAAGGAAAGTCTGCGTATTGCCATGAAGCAGGGGGATGGACTGGTATTGATCCTCGATGCCGATACGGACGAGGTGCGCCATTACAGTCGCCAGTTGATGGACCCTGCAAC
>ERZ812616.3066-NODE-3066-length-12490-cov-6.022437_pt1 | contig 12490 bp, 8 predicted proteins | sample MGYA00376249_ERZ812616 | MGnify/ENA primary metagenome ERZ812616 (study PRJEB26924, sample SAMEA4378265) | human gut metagenome | biome: human gut; feature: human-associated habitat; material: faeces | place: China | collected 2013 ... | reverse complement strand
AAATCGACAAGCCGTTCTTGATGCCGGTTGAAGACGTATTCTCAATCACTGGTCGTGGTACTGTTGCTACAGGTCGTATCGAGACAGGTATTGTTAAGGTTGGTGAGGAAGTTCAGATCATCGGTCTTGGCGCTGCTGGTAAGAAATCTGTTGTTACAGGTGTTGAGATGTTCCGTAAGTTATTGGATCAAGGTGAGGCTGGTGACAACGTTGGTTTGTTGCTTCGCGGTATCGATAAGAATGAGATCAAGCGTGGTATGGTAATCTGCCACCCGGGTCAGGTTAAAGAGCATTCTAAGTTCAAGGCTGAGGTTTATATCTTGAAGAAAGAGGAAGGTGGTCGTCACACTCCGTTCCACAACAAATATCGTCCTCAGTTCTACATCCGTACATTGGATGTAACTGGTGAGATCACTTTGCCGGAAGGAACAGAAATGGTAATGCCGGGTGATAACGTAACGATCGAGGTTGAGTTGATCTATCCGGTAGCATGTAGCGTAGGTCTTCGTTTCGCTATCCGCGAAGGTGGACGTACAGTAGGTGCAGGCCAGATCACAGAATTAGAGAACTAATTCAAGCATTAGATAATGTTATAGCCAGTCTTTTTAAGGGCTGGCTATTTCTACGGAAGTAGCTCAGTTGGTAGAGCACTGGTCTCCAAAACCAGGTGTCGGGAGTTCGAGCCTCTCCTTCCGTGCTAAAATCTATAGATTCGATGAAAAAGATAATTACTTATATTAAGGAATCTTATAACGAACTTGTTTATAAAGTTTCTTGGCCTACGAGAGCAGAGCTTTCCAATAGTGCGGTTGTTGTTATGTTTGCTTCCCTTATCATCGCCGCATTGATCTTTGTTGTTGACGGGGCCTTCGAGGCTGTTATGCGTTTCTTCTACAACCAAATTTTCTAATCAGTTAAGGTATGTCTGATATCCAAAAGAAATTTTATGTTCTGCGTGCCATCAGTGGCAAGGAGAACAAGGTACGGGAATATCTAGAGGCTGAGCTGAAGAATACGGATCTGGGAGAATATGTATCTCAAGTCTTGATTCCGACTGAGAAAACCTTTACGGTACGAAACGGTAAGAAGGTCATGAAAGAAAGGGCTTACTTGCCGGGTTATGTGCTGGTCGAGGCTGCTTTGGTCGGTGAGGTTGCTCATCGATTGCGGAACATTCCGAATGTGATTGGTTTCTTGGGTGGTTCTGATACCCCCGTGCCATTACGTCCTGCGGAAGTGAATCGTATCTTAGGTACGGTTGACGAGTTGCAGGAACAACAAGAGGATCTGGATATCCAGTTCTATGTTGGCGAGAGTGTGAAGATTACTTTTGGACCGTTCAGCGGTTTCACGGGTATAATCGAAGAGGTCAACGCCGAGAAAAAGAAACTAAAGGTGATGGTTAAGGTCTTCGGACGCAAGACTCCCCTTGAGTTGGGTTATATGCAAGTTGAGAAAGAATAGTACTCTGGTTACGAAAAGTGCTACCTTTCTGTTATTGATGTTATATATCTAAAAAATTTTAGAAACAATGGCTAAAGAAGTTGCTGGACAAATCAAATTGCAGATTAAAGGAGGAGCAGCAAACCCTTCTCCCCCAGTAGGACCTGCTTTGGGTTCTAAGGGTATTAACATTATGGAGTTTTGCAAGCAATTTAATGCCAAGACCCAAGACAAGGCTGGTAAGATATTACCTGTTGTAATTACTTACTATGCCGATAAGTCTTTCGACTTTGTCGTTAAAACTCCTCCTGTGGCAATCCAGTTGTTGGAAGCTACTAAGAAGAAGAGCGGTTCCGCTCAACCTAACCGTGCTAAGATCGCTGAGATCACATGGGAGCAGGTGAAAGCTATCGCTGAAGACAAATTAGTCGATCTAAACTGCTTTACTGTCGAGTCAGCCATGAGAATGGTTGCGGGAACAGCCAGAAGTATGGGTATCACTGTTAAAGGGACATTCCCGGGTAATAATTAATAAACTTCAATTGAGATGAGTAAACTTACAAAGAATCAAAAGTTGGCTTTGGGCAAGATTGAAGCTGGGAAAGCATATACATTGAAAGAAGCTTCAGCTTTAGTGAAGGAAATTACTACAACTAAGTTTGACGCATCCGTAGATGTTGATGTCCGTTTAGGTGTTGACCCCCGTAAGGCCAATCAAATGGTGAGAGGCGTGGTTTCATTGCCTCACGGAACTGGTAAGCAGGTTAGGGTTCTCGCATTATGTACTCCGGACAAGGAAGCTGAAGCTACTGCCGCTGGAGCTGACTATGTTGGATTGGATGAGTATATTAATAAGATTAAAGGCGGTTGGACTGACATTGATGTTATCATCACTATGCCTTCTATCATGGGTAAGATCGGAGCTCTTGGTCGCGTATTAGGCCCTCGTGGTTTGATGCCTAACCCTAAAAGCGGTACGGTTACCAATGAAATCGGCAACGCAGTGAAGGAAGTTAAGCAAGGTAAGATCGACTTTAAAGTAGACAAATCCGGTATCGTTCATACATCAATCGGAAAGGTATCTTTCAATGCCGATCAGATTCGTGATAACGCCAAGGAATTTATTTCAACTCTTTTAAAGTTGAAACCGTCTGCAGCTAAAGGTACATATATAAAGAGCATTTATCTTTCTAGTACAATGAGCGCGGGTATTAAAATTGACCCGAAATCAGTTGAAGAAAACTAAAAAACAATTGAACAATGAGAAAGGAAGATAAAGGAACTGTTATAGGTCAATTAACTGAAACATTAAAGGAATATCCTAATTTCTATTTGACGGATATCGAGGCGTTGGACGCTGAGAAAACCAGCAAATTGAGAAGAGAGTGTTTCAAGCGTGAGGTTAAGTTAGTCGTTGTAAAGAATAACTTGCTTAAGAAAGCGTTGGAGAACATTGAGGGTGACTTCTCTGATCTTAACGTAGCTTTGAAAGGCAATACGGCTGTGATGTTCTCACAAGTCGCTAATGCTCCCGCTCGCCTGATTAAGGATTTTACTAAGGACGCTAAAAAAGGTGCAGTCGTTAAACCGGCTTTGAAGGCTGCTTACGTACAAGAAAGCTTCTATGTAGGTGCTGAGAATCTTGAGGCATTAGTAAATATCAAGAGCAAAAACGAACTTATTGCCGATGTTATCGCATTGTTGGAATCTCCGGCGAAGAACGTTATCTCTGCTCTTCAGTCATCAGGACAAACTATCCATGGTCTGTTGAAGACTTTGGAAGAAAGATAATTTTTCATTAAAACATTACACAGATAAATAATCATTTAAATCATACAAAAATGGCAGATTTGAAAGCTTTTGCAGAACAATTAGTAAACCTGACCGTAAAAGAAGTTAGCGAACTGGCTACAATCCTTAAAGAAGAATATGGTATCGAACCTGCAGCTGCAGCTGTTGCTGTTGCTGGTCCTGCTGCTGGTGGTGCTGCTGCCGCTGCAGAAGAGAAGACTTCTTTCGATGTTGTATTGAAAGCAGCAGGTGCTAATAAATTAGCTATCGTTAAGTTAGTTAAAGAATTAACAGGTCTTGGCTTGAAAGAGGCTAAGGATATGGTAGATAGCGCTCCTAGTGCAATCAAGGAAGGTATCGCTAAAGCTGATGCTGAGGCATTGAAGAAACAGTTGGAAGAGGCTGGAGCTGAAGTTGAGCTTAAATAGTATTTATAACCTGGTTTCCAGGTGATTTGGTTAAGAGTCTCCGACTACGAAGACTCTTAACCTTTTTGTGTCTATAATTTCAATAAGTTCAATAAATTCCTTACTAGATGTCTTCAACAGCTGAAAACCAAAGAGTTAATTTTGCTTCGATAAAGAATCAGTTCCCGTATCCGGACTTTCTCGAAGTTCAATTGAAGTCGTTCCAAGACTTTCTTCAACTTGACACTCCTCCTGAAAAGAGAAAGAAGGAGGGATTGTATAAGGTATTTGCCGAGAATTTCCCGATTGCGGATACCCGTAACAATTTTGTGTTGGAGTTCTTAGATTACTATATAGATCCGCCTCGTTACTGTATCGATGAGTGTATCGCTCGCGGGTTAACCTATAGCGTGCCTTTAAAAGCGAAGTTAAAACTGTACTGTACGGACCCGGATCATGAGGACTTCGATACGGTGATCCAAGATGTATACTTGGGTCCGATCCCGTATATGACGGACAGAGGTACTTTCGTGATCAACGGCGCCGAGCGTGTTGTCGTGTCTCAGCTGCACCGTTCTCCGGGCGTATTCTTCGGACAAAGCACGCACGCAAACGGAACGAAGTTGTACTCCGCACGTATTATCCCGTTCAAGGGGTCATGGATCGAGTTCGCTACGGACATCAACAATGTGATGTACGCTTACATCGACCGTAAAAAGAAATTGCCTGTAACTACTCTTTTGAGAGCTATTGGTTTTGAAAGCGATAGAGATATTCTTGAAATCTTCAACCTTGCGGAAGAGGTGAAGGTAACGAAAGCAAACCTGAAGAAGTTTATCGGACGTAAGCTGGCCGCTCGTGTTTTGAAGACTTGGGTGGAGGATTTCGTAGATGAGGATACCGGTGAGGTGGTTTCTATTGAACGTAACGATGTTATCATCGACCGTGAGTCTGTACTGGATAGCGACAATATCGAGGCTATCTTGGATTCAGGCACGCAAAATATCTTGTTGCATCGTGAGGACCAGAATCTGTCTGACTATGCTATCATATATAATACGCTCCAGAAAGACCCGAGTAACTCCGAGAAGGAAGCTGTGTTGTATATCTACAGACAGTTGAGAAATGCGGAACCGGCTGATGAGGCTAGCGCACGCGAGGTTATCACGAACCTGTTCTTCTCAGAGAAACGTTATGATCTGGGTGAGGTGGGACGTTACAGGATCAACAAGAAGTTAGGCCTTACTACAAGCGCTGATGTTAAGGTTTTGACTAAAGAAGATATTATCGAGATCATCAAGTACCTGATCGAGTTGATCAACTCGAAGGCTATCGTGGATGATATCGACCACTTGAGCAACCGTCGTGTACGTACGGTTGGCGAGCAATTGTATAACCAGTTCGGTATTGGTTTGGCTCGTATGTCACGTACAGTTCGTGAACGTATGAACGTTCGCGATAATGAGGTGTTTACTCCGATTGATTTGATCAACGCGAAGACGATTTCTTCCGTGGTTAACTCTTTCTTCGGAACGAATGCCTTGTCTCAGTTCATGGACCAGACGAACCCGTTGGCGGAGATCACGCACAAGCGTCGTTTATCAGCCCTAGGTCCGGGAGGTTTGTCTAGAGAGCGTGCCGGATTCGAGGTTCGTGACGTTCACTATACACACTATGGTCGTCTTTGTCCGATTGAGACCCCGGAAGGTCCGAACATTGGTTTGATCTCTTCTTTATGTGTATACGCTAAGATCAACGATCTAGGTTTCATCTCGACTCCGTACCGTAAGGTGGCAGATGGAAAGGTCGACTTCTCTGAGGAAGGCTTGCAATACTACACGGCGGAGGAAGAGGAAGAGTTGACAATCGCTCAAGGTAACGCTCCATTGGATGATAACGGTAAGTTTATCCGCGATAAGGTGAAGGCTCGTTTCGAGGCTGACTTCCCTGTTGTCCCTCCTTCTGAGATTGACTTGATGGACGTGGCTCCGCAGCAGATCGCTTCTATCGCAGCTTCATTGATCCCGTTCTTGGAACATGATGACGCTAACCGTGCGTTGATGGGATCTAACATGATGCGTCAGGCGGTTCCTTTGTTGCGTACGGACGCTCCGATCGTTGGTACCGGTATCGAGGCGCAGGTTGCTCGTGACTCTCGTACTCAGATTATGGCTGAGCGTGAGGGCGAGGTTGTGTTCGTTGATGCTACTTGTATCAAGATTAAATATGACCGCACGGAGGACGAGGAATTCGTTAGCTTCGAGGATGCGGTTAAGACATATAATATCCCGAAATGGCGTAAGACCAACCAAAGTACGACAGTCGATTTGAAACCGACCTGTCATCGCGGACAACGTGTGAAAGCCGGCGATATCCTTACCGAGGGTTACTCAACCCAGAAAGGCGAGCTTGCTTTGGGACGTAACGTGAAGGTGGCTTACATGCCTTGGAAGGGTTATAACTATGAGGATGCTATCGTGTTGAACGAGCGTATGGTTCGCGAGGACTTCTTTACGTCTGTTCACGTTGACGAGTATATCCTTGAGGTACGTGAGACAAAGCGTGGTATGGAGGAATTGACTTCCGATATCCCTAACGTCAGCGAAGAGGCTACCAAGGATTTGGATGAGAGAGGTATTGTTCGTGTTGGTGCTCGTATCGAGCCGGGTGATATCTTGATCGGTAAGATCACTCCGAAAGGTGAGTCTGATCCATCTCCGGAGGAAAAATTGCTGCGTGCTATCTTTGGTGATAAGGCGGGTGATGTGAAGGATGCTTCCTTGAAGGCTACTCCGTCTTTGCGCGGTGTGGTTATCGAGACCGCTTTGTTCTCGAAGGCTGTCAAGAAACGTAAATCCAGATTGACTGATAAGGCGATCTTGCCGAAGTTGGACGAGGAATACGAAGAAAAGATGGCTAGCTTGAAGACTTTGTTAGTTGATAAGTTGTTAGTGCTTACAAACGGCAAGGTTTCTCAAGGTGTTAAAGACTATATGAATACGGAGATTATCGCTAAGGGTGCTAAGTTTACCCGCAAATCTCTGGAAGAATTGGATTATAACTCCATCCAAGTAAGCAAGTGGACGGCAGACGCTCAGAAAAATGAGTTGATCAAGCAGGTTATCTTGAATTATTTGAAGAAGTACAAGGAGCTTGACGCTGAGTTGAGACGTAAGAAGTTCGACTTGACGATCGGTGATGAGCTGCCGACAGGTATCGTACAGATGGCTAAGGTTTATATCGCCAAGAAACGTAAGATTCAGGTAGGTGATAAGATGGCCGGTCGCCACGGTAACAAGGGTATCGTATCAAAGATCGTTCGTCAGGAGGATATGCCGTTCTTGGAAGACGGTACTCCGGTGGATATCTGCTTGAACCCGCTGGGTGTGCCTTCTCGTATGAACTTGGGACAGATTTTTGAGGCCGTGTTGGGTTGGGCCGGACGTGAGCTGGACGTTAAGTTCGCTACTCCGATCTTCGATGGCGCGACTTTGGATGATTTGAACGAATGGACAGACAAAGCTGGTATTCCTCGCTACGGTAAGTCTTACTTGTATGATGGTGGTACTGGTGAGCGTTTCGACCAACCTGCTACGGTGGGTGTGACTTACTTCTTGAAGTTGGGCCACATGGTTGACGATAAGATGCATGCCCGTTCAATCGGTCCGTACTCTTTGATTACGCAACAGCCGTTAGGTGGTAAGGCACAGTTCGGTGGTCAGCGTTTCGGAGAGATGGAGGTTTGGGCACTGGAAGCCTTCGGTGCCGCTCATGTTCTTCAGGAAATTCTTACGATTAAGTCTGATGACGTTGTAGGACGTTCGAAGGCTTATGAGGCGATCGTGAAGGGTGATCCGATGCCACAGCCGGGTATTCCTGAATCTCTGAATGTATTATTGCACGAGTTGAGAGGACTTGGTTTGAGTTTCACTCTGGATTAATTCAATAACAATAAAGAAGTAGGTGGGCTACGGCCCGTCTACTTTATCTATTGATAACTCTTTATAAATAAATAATATGGCCTTTAGAAAAGAAAACAAGATAAAGAGTAACTTTTCAAAAATAACCATCGGTCTGGCATCCCCTGAGGAGATCCTAGAGAACTCCAGCGGTGAGGTTTTGAAACCGGAAACAATTAACTATCGTACGTATAAGCCTGAGCGTGACGGTTTGTTCTGTGAGCGTATCTTTGGTCCGATCAAGGACTATGAGTGCCATTGCGGTAAGTACAAGCGTATCCGTTACAAAGGTATTGTCTGCGATCGTTGTGGAGTGGAAGTTACGGAAAAGAAAGTTCGTCGTGAACGTATGGGACACATCCATTTGGTGGTTCCTGTTGCCCATATTTGGTATTTCCGTTCTTTGCCTAATAAAATCGGTTACTTGCTAGGTCTTCCTACCAAGAAACTGGATTCCATCATCTATTACGAACGCTACGTCGTGATCCAGCCGGGTTGCGTAGACACGGTCGGTGAGTTAGACCTATTATCTGAGGAGGAATATCTGGATATTTTGGATAGCCTTCCAAGAGAAAATCAATTGCTAGAGGATACGGATCCGAATAAGTTCATCGCTAAGATCGGCGCTGAGGCTGTTTATGAGCTGTTGGCTCGCTTGGACTTGGATTCTCTTTCTTATGAGTTGCGTCACCGTGCGAACACGGACACATCTCAACAGAGAAAGAACGAGGCCTTGAAACGCCTTCAGGTGGTTGAGTCTTTTCGTGCGTCCAGAGGTCGTAACAAACCGGAATGGATGATCATGAAGGTGATCCCGGTGATCCCTCCCGAACTGCGTCCGTTGGTTCCGTTGGATGGTGGTCGTTTCGCTACTTCTGACTTGAATGATTTATATCGTCGTGTTATTATCCGTAATAACCGTTTGAAACGATTGATCGATATTAAGGCTCCGGAAGTGATCTTACGTAATGAGAAACGTATGCTTCAGGAGGCCGTGGACTCTTTGTTTGACAACTCTCGTAAATCGAGCGCTGTTAAGACAGACGCCAATCGTCCGTTGAAGTCCTTGTCCGACAGTTTGAAAGGTAAACAAGGTCGTTTCCGTCAGAACTTGTTGGGTAAGCGTGTTGACTACTCCGCTCGTTCGGTTATTGTCGTAGGTCCGGAATTAAAGATGCACGAGTGCGGTTTGCCGAAGAATATGGCTGCCGAGCTTTATAAGCCTTTCGTTATCCGTAAATTGATCGAACGCGGTATCGTGAAGACGGTGAAATCCGCCAAGAAGATCGTTGACCGTAAGGAACCGGTTGTTTGGGATATTTTGGAGTACGTAATGAAGGGCCACCCGGTATTGTTGAACCGTGCCCCGACATTGCACCGTTTGGGTATCCAAGCGTTCCAGCCGAAATTGATCGAGGGTAAGGCTATCCAGTTGCACCCGTTGGCATGTACAGCATTCAACGCCGACTTCGACGGTGACCAGATGGCTGTTCACTTGCCGTTAGGTAATGAGGCTGTTTTGGAAGCTCAAATGTTGATGTTGGCTTCACACAATATCTTGAACCCTGCGAATGGTGCTCCTATTACCGTACCTTCTCAGGATATGGTGCTTGGTTTGTATTATATTACCAAGTTGCGCAAGGGTACACAAGGCGAAGGTTTGACTTTCTATGGTCCGGAAGAGGCTACGATCGCTTACAATGAGAAGAAGTTGGATATCCATGCTCCGATCCATGTTTACGTGGAGGATTTGGATGCGAACGGTAACTTGGTGAAGACGATGGTTGAGACTTCTGTTGGACGTTTGATGGTCAACGAGTTCGTGCCGAAAGAGATTGGTTATGTAAACGAGGTGTTGGGTAAGAAGTCTCTTCGCGACATCATCGGTCGGGTAATCAAGGCTTGTGGCGTAGCTCGTACCGCTCAGTTCTTGGATGATATCAAGAACTTGGGTTACTATATGGCATTTAAGGGTGGTCTGTCTTTCAACTTGGCCGATGTGCTTATTCCTGCTGAAAAAGACGCGTTGGTTCAGAAGGGATATGAGGAGGTTGAGCAGATCATGGCTAACTATAATATGGGTTTCATTACCAACAACGAGCGTTATAACCAGATTATCGATACTTGGACACACGTTAATAGTAACTTGTCTAATATCTTGATTAAGCAATTGACGGCGGATAACGATGGATTCAACTCAATCTACATGATGATGGATTCCGGTGCCCGTGGTTCTAAGGAGCAGATTCGTCAGTTGTCCGGTATGCGTGGTTTGATGGCGAAACCGCAGAAGAGTGGTGCAGAAGGTGGTCAGATTATCGAGAACCCGATCCTTTCTAACTTTAAGGAAGGTTTGTCCGTGTTGGAGTACTTTATCTCTACTCACGGTGCTCGTAAAGGTTTGGCTGATACCGCTTTGAAGACTGCCGACGCCGGTTACTTGACTCGTCGTTTGGTTGACGTCTCTCACGACGTGATCGTAAACGAGGAAGACTGTGGTACATTGCGTGGCTTGGTTTGTACGGAATTGAAGAATAACGAAGAGGTGATCGCTTCCTTGTATGAGAGAATCTTAGGTCGTGTATCTGTTCACGATGTGATCCATCCGATTACGGGCGAGGTTATCGTTCGTTCCGGTGAGGAAATCCGTGAGGATGCCGCTAAGGCAATCCAAGACTCTCCGATCGAGAGCGTCGAGATTCGTTCCGTATTGACTTGTGAGTCTAAGAAGGGTGTCTGCGCTAAGTGCTATGGACGTAACTTGGCTACGAACCGCATGGTTCAGAAGGGTGAGGTTGTCGGTGTAATCGCCGCGCAGTCTATCGGTGAGCCGGGTACACAGTTGACGTTGCGTACATTCCACGTCGGTGGTATCGCATCCAACATCGCAACAGAGAATAGTATTACATCTAAATATGATGGTATTTTAGAGATCGATGAGCTTCGTGCTGTTGAGGCGGTAGACGAGGTGAGCGGAAAGAAACATTTGGTAGTAGTAAGCCGTTTGGCTGAAATGCGCATTGTTGATCCGAACACGAAGATCGTGTTGTTGACTCATAATATACCTTATGGTTCTAAGTTGTTCTTCAACAACGGTGACTCAATTAAGAAGGGTGACGTGATCATCGAGTGGGACCCGTTCAATGCCGTAATCGTATCAGAGGTTTCCGGTAAGATCGAGTTCGAGAGTTTGGTAGAGAACGTAACTTACAAGGTTGAGAGTGATGAGACTACCGGTTTGAAGGAGAAGATCATCATCGAGTCTAAGGATAAGACGAAGGCTCCGGCCGCTCATATCGTGGATGAGAATGGTAATTACTTGAAGAACTACTCTTTGCCGTTGGGCGCTCACGTCGTGAAAGACAATGGTGATGTAGTGAAAGCTGGTGAGGTTTTGGTTAAGATCCCTCGTGCCGTAGGTAAGGCCGGTGATATCACCGGTGGTCTTCCTCGTGTAACCGAGTTGTTCGAGGCTCGTAACCCGTCTAACCCTGCTGTCGTATCTGAGATCGACGGAGAGGTAGGATTCGGTAAGATCAAACGTGGTAACCGTGAGATCACTGTAACGTCTAAGTTGGGTGAGGTTAAGAAATATATGGTTCCTCTGTCTAAACAATTATTGGTTCAGGAAAACGACTATATCCGTGCGGGTATGCCGCTATCAGACGGTGCTACCACTCCTTCGGATATCTTGGCGATCAAAGGTCCGACGGCTGTGCAGGAATATATCGTGAATGAAGTTCAGGATGTATACCGCTTGCAGGGTGTGAAGATCAATGATAAGCACTTCGAGATTATCGTTCGTCAGATGATGCGCAAGGTTCAGATTGATGAACCGGGAGATACTCGTTTCCTCGAACAGCAAGTCGTAGACAAACTGGAATTCATGGAAGAAAATGATCGTATCTGGGGTAAGAAAGTCGTAGTGGATGCTGGTGATTCTCAAAATATGCAAGCTGGTCAGATTGTAACTGCCCGCAAGTTGCGTGATGAGAACAGTATGTTGAAACGTCGTGACTTGAAACCGGTTGAGGTTCGTGATGCTGTTGCTGCTACCTCTACTCAGATCCTTCAGGGTATTACACGTGCTGCTTTGCAGACTTCAAGCTTTATGTCGGCTGCTTCCTTCCAGGAAACAACGAAAGTCTTGAATGAGGCTGCTATCAACGGTAAGATCGATAAGTTGGAAGGTATGAAGGAAAATGTGATCTGTGGTCACTTGATTCCTGCCGGTACCGGACAGCGCGAGTTCGAAAAGCTCATCGTTGGATCAAAAGAAGAGTATGACCGTATCTTGGCTAACAAGAAAACAGTACTTGACTACAATGAAGTAGAATAAATACAATTCAATTGACTATATGAGAAGGAGCGATTGCCAGATTGGGTAATTGCTCCTTTTTTTATTTCTTTTTTACTCGCGTGTATTACCATTAGTTTCAGGAAAAATGTGTTATTTTGCAGGATAACTTTTTAATCATATTAAATATGGAAGAACAAAATAACAACGGACAATTACAGATTGAATTGAGAGAAGAGGTTGCACAGGGAACTTATGCAAATCTTGCTATTATTACTCATTCGAGTTCTGAATTCATCCTTGACTTCGTGCGCGTAATGCCGGGCATACCGAAGGCTGGTGTGCAATCTCGTATTATTGTGGCTCCAGAGCACGCAAAACGCCTGCTGCGGGCATTAGAAGATAATATAGCAAAGTATGAGCGCGTATTCGGTCCGATTCGTACTTCGGATGAACCCCCTATTTCTCCTTTGACGGGTGTAAAAGGCGAAGCGTGAGGATGATATAAAAACATTAAAAAAGAAAAAAAAGTTGTAGCGCATTGAATATTCAAATATTATTCGTATTTTTGCAGCCCAAAATGTATAGTTACG
>ERZ812616.3058-NODE-3058-length-12508-cov-3.603228_pt1 | contig 12508 bp, 7 predicted proteins | sample MGYA00376249_ERZ812616 | MGnify/ENA primary metagenome ERZ812616 (study PRJEB26924, sample SAMEA4378265) | human gut metagenome | biome: human gut; feature: human-associated habitat; material: faeces | place: China | collected 2013 ... | reverse complement strand
CCCTCCCGGTCGTACCGCATGGCTGTGCGGCGGGTGACCTGCCGGATCATATCCAGCGTGATGTGCCGGGCACCCTCTTCCACCGGGGCCGCCGTGACCGCAAAATCCAGGCAGCCCAGTGCCTTGCGCAAATCGCCGCCCGCACTCTCGGCAAGATAGGCACAGGCGTCCTCGTCCATGCGCACCGGGGTGTTCCCCCCTTCCGACAGCTTTTTGAGGGCATTGTGCAGGCCCTGCTCCACGTCGGCGGCGGACAAGGATTTGAACTCGAACACCGTGCACCGGGACAGCAATGCATTATAGATGTAGAAATACGGGTTCTCGGTGGTGGATGCAATGAGGGTGACCGAGCCGTCCTCGATGCACTCCAGCAGGCTCTGCTGCTGCTTTTTGTTCAGGTACTGGATCTCGTCCAGATACAGCAGGATGCCTCCCGCACCTGCCAGCGTGCCGATATCCTTGAGCACCGCCTTGATGTCCCCGGTGCCGCAGGAAGTGCCATTGAGCTTATGCAGCGTCATACCGCTGTTTTCTGCAATGATGCGTGCCACCGTCGTTTTTCCGGTACCGGACGGGCCGTAGAAGATCATGTTCGGGATGCGTCCGCTCTCGATGGTACGGCGGAACACCCTGCCCGGTGCCAGCAGATGCTGCTGACCGCAGACATCTGCCAGTGTTTTGGGCCGCAGACGCTGTGCCAGTGGTTCGTTCATCGTGTTTTCCTCCTCCCGTACCGAGGCGCGATTTCCCCAGCATTTTTCTATAGTATATCGCATTTTGGCAGTAAGAGCAAGGTTTTATCTGAAAATCATTCTCAGATAATTTTTGCCCGCAGTTTACAAAAAACGCAAAACATGGTATTATCGTATCAGCTTTTCTCGATGGGAGTGGATGAAATGCCTGTTCGCAAAAAAGCACCAGAAGACCTTACTGCAAAAAAGGCGCTGGCGCTGGAAGTGATTGACCGGTTAAAAAAAGAATACCCAGATGCCGGCTGTACATTGGATTATGACCACGCCTGGCAGCTTCTGGTCAGCGTGCGTCTGGCAGCCCAGTGCACCGATGCCCGCGTGAACATTGTGGTGGAAGACCTGTTTGCCAAATATCCCAATGTTGCTGCGCTGGCTGCTGCAGAACCCGAAGACATTGAAGCCATCGTCAAGCCCTGCGGGTTGGGACACTCCAAAGCGCGGGATATCTCCGCCTGTATGCGGGTGCTGCGCGATAAATACGGTTGTCAGGTGCCCACCACCTTTGAGGAGCTGCTCGCCCTGCCCGGCGTAGGCCGCAAGAGCGCAAACCTTATCATGGGCGATGTGTTTGGCAAGCCTGCTATCGTAACAGACACCCACTGCATCCGGCTGTGCAACAAGATCGGCCTTGTGGACGGCATCAAGGAACCGCAGAAGGTGGAAATGGCCCTGTGGAAGATCGTTCCTCCGGAAGAAGGCAGCGACCTGTGCCACCGCTTTGTGATGCATGGTCGGGCAGTGTGCAATGCGCGCAAACCAGAATGCGAAAAATGTTGTTTGAAGGATATTTGCCGCTTTGCCCGGGAAACCGCCGGGCAGAGCGCAGAGCTTTAAAATTCAGGAGGTAGAATATTATGTTTGGTTTTATTTTCAGTCTGCTGATCGGCGCTCTGGCTGGTTACATCGCCGGCCGCATTATGGGCAGCGAAACTTCCACCGTGCGCAATATCGTGCTGGGCATTCTGGGCGGTTTTGTAGGCAGCATCGTGTTCGGCCTGATTGGTCTGAGCGCTACCGGCATCGTGGGTGAGATCCTCGTTTCCGTTGTGGGTGCCTGCATCTGCATCTGGATCGGCCGTAAGCTGTTCAACTGATTTTTCTTGTGTGCAAGGCTGCTCTTCGAGTTTTTCTCGGAGGGCAGTTATATTTTTGCGTCACAGACTATTTGCATCTGTTCTGCCGCAAAATCAAATCTTGACAGCGCACAGGAAGTATGATAGAATATTTCTCGTTGCAGAACATGCAAGAAAATTTTATCTGCTACTGTGGCTCAGCTGGTAGAGCAGCTCACTCGTAATGAGCAGGTCGCCGGTTCGAGTCCGGCCACAAGCTCCAAAAGAAGGCATCTGTCCAAATGCAGATGCCTTCTTTTTATATTCTCTTTTGGCTGCAACCTATGCAGCAAGAAGCCCCCGGCCACTGGCCGGGGACTTCTTATTTGCTTTAGGTTACGCCTTGCGCTTCTTGCCCACCAGAGCAGCGCCCAGCAGAGAGGTCATGCACATGACCGTCAGCCACAGCGCCACACCGGCATCGCCGGTAGCGGGCTTGTTGGCATCCTCACTGGGCTTTGCGGGCTGCTCCGGCTGAGAGGGCTTTTCAGCATCCTTCTTCAGCTGGGCCAGCTTCGCCTCGGCGTCCAGCAGAGTCTGGTAGTTGCCCACCTGAGCCTTCTGCTCCTCGGTCAGAGCATCATAAGCACCACGGGCAGCCTTGATAGCCTCCTCGCTGTCCAGGGTCACCGTGCCGATGGCATCGATCAGCTTCTCCACAGCGTCGGCAGCCTGCAGGTCAGCCAGCTTGGCCTCGGCGTCCAGCAGGGTCTGGTAGTTGCCCACCTGAGCCTTCTGCTCCTCGGTCAGAGCATCATAAGCATCACGGGCAGCCTTGATAGTCTCCTCGCTGTCCAGCGTCACCGTACCGATGGCATCGATCAGCTTCTCCACAGCGTCGGCGGCATAGCCGGACAGCTTCAAGGTCACCTGAGGCAGCTGAGCCAGCACGCTGGCGGTGGCGGTACCGTGCTGCATCCCCATGCCCTCGGCGTAGGTCACGATACGATGGGTGGGCTTGCCGGGGTAGCCGCCCACCTTGATGGCGCCGGTCAGCTCATAGGTCAGGCCCTCCTGATCCGCCGGAACGGTGATGGAGATGCGCTGACGGGCGGGGTTGCCGCTGAAGTCATACACGCCGTAGTAGCCGCCGGGATTGGACTTGAAGGAGTTGCCGTCAGCGTCGGTATAGTACAGGGAGAATCTGTGGTTATACACACCCGCCATCTTCTCCTTGGGACTCACCAGCCCGGTAAACTGCAGCTGCACCGTCTCGCCGGGCTTGACCTCGGCATTCTCCGGCAGCTCATTGCCCTCGGCGTCCAGCAGCTTGTAGCTGACGCCACGGGCGGTGATGACCTGATAGGTGGCCACGCCGTCCTTTTCTACCCGGACGATATGGCGGCCGGTGGTGAGGTTCGCCACCGTCACGGCGCCGGTCTCGGCGTCCACGGTGACACCCTGAGAGGTGAAGCCGTTGAAGGTCATGGTCTTACCCACGGTGGAGCGAGCCACGGTAACGGTGCAGCCGCTCTCCGGAGTGAAGGTGTAGCTGGCGCCGTCGGTGCCCAGATAGAACAGGATGTCGTGCTCGGCATCCAACTGCTTCTGCTCGTCCTTGGTGACGGCGACATCCATACGATCCATGAGCATATTGGTCTGGATGGCGGTGCCGTCAGCACCCACGGATACCACAAACACACCGGTGAACTCCGGCCAGATGGCGGAGAAGGTCTTGTCGGCGGTGCTGCTCTGCCCCTGCTTATGGGTCATGGCGTCGTAGGTGACCTTCACCAGCGCCGTACCCTGATGGTTGGCGGTCATATAGGCCAGGCAGCTGTTGTCGGCATTGGGAGCGATGCTCACCACGTCGCTGGGCTTGCCGTCGAAGTCCACCACCTCGTAGTGGGCATCCGGCAGGGCGATCTTGGCGTTCACGAAGCCCTCAATGGCCTGCCAGTTACGGAACACATCCAGCTCATAGGTGTCGCCGGCGTTCATGTTCATGTAGCCCTTGGCGTTGATGTTCAGATACACATTGCCCAGATCGTAGGTGTTCTTATCAAACCGGCTGACGGTATCCTTGTTGAAATCGTCGTCCATATGCAGATCGGCACGGGTCACGACGATATCCTGATCGGTGGTCCACTTGTTGAAATCCCAGTAGGTCACGCCGTCGGGATTCTGCACCCGAACGAAGTGGTTCAGGCTGGTCTCCGGCACCCGATAGGTCACGGTGACGGTGTCGCCGTCCTTGTTGGCGTCGTAGCCCTCCACCCAATAGGTGCCGGAGGCCAGCTTTGCTGTGTACTTCATCCTGTAGCCGTCTGCCACAGTGCTGATGCCGGACAGCAGATCCTGCGTCCCCTTCACGCCGTTCTTGTAGGTGTACAGCTTCAGGCTGTTCAGCTGTGCGTTGTGCAGGCCCTTCAGCTCCACCGTATGGACATTACCGCTGACCATCTTGATCTGCTCACTGGGGTTCATCAGCGCATAGGTCGTATGCGTGTGATAGGTGGCGGTGGTGGCCACCAGATAACCGGTCGCCACACCCTCCACCACAGTGAAGGTCGCCTTGCCGTTTTCATCGGTCACCACGCCGTCAATGGGCTTAATGGTGCCGGTGGTCATATCCAGCCATGCCAGACCCACGCCCTCCAGCGGCTGGGCATTGGCCTGCGTGGCGTCGGGATCCAGTGCCTTCACGCCCTTGACGGTGACGGTGATGTCCTCGCCGGAGGTCATGGTCGCAGGAACCTCCAGCCAGGTGTAGTAGTCGTTCTGGTTCTCGGCGTCGCTGCCCACAAAGTAGTCCAGCACATCGCCATCCAGCAGCTTGGTATCCGTCACCTTGGGCCGGGTAGCGCCCGCCTCATTGGTGGGGAAGTCGCCGTTGATATAGAAGCCGTGGAAGCCGGTCTCACGGCCAAAGACCTTGCTCTCCCAATCGTTGTTGGGGTTGATGGCCAGATACTGCTTGGCCGTAGCGGGGGTAAACTTGTCGCCGTAGACCATCACGTGAGCGGCCACCAGCGCATCCAGCACAGAAACGCCCTCCACCTTGTCGGTGAAGCCGTACTTCTCGGCGGTATTGCTGGCCACCTGCACCTCGCTGATGCTCTGCAGATAGGCGTTGTCCGCCTGAGAGCGGATGGTCAGCCCCAGCGTCTCCACGGGCTTGCCCGCCACCTTGCGGATGTAGTCGCTGGGATTCATCAGAGCATACACGCCATCGCCGCTCTGGGCCACCAGATAGCCGGTGGCCTCGCTGCCCACGGTGAAGGTGGCCTGACCGTCCTTGTCCGTCACAACATCCTTGATGGGCTTGATGTAGCCGTCTGCGTCCACCCAAGCCAGACCCACGCCCTCCAGGGGCCGGGCAGCGGCCTTCAGCTCCGCAGCATCCTTATAGCGATAGCCCTCCACGGCATAGAAGCCCTTCACCGTCACGGTGATGGCCTCGCCGGTCACCATGGTCTCCGGGACATCGATCCACGTATAGTAGTCGGAATAAGCATCCCCGTCGGCATAGAAGAAGAAATCCACCACGTCGCCGTCCTTGAGCTTGGTGTTGACCACCGTGGTGCCATTATAGCCGGGGCCGGAGGGTGCCTTGGTGCCGTCGTTGGGATAGCCGGCGTTGACATAGAAGCCGCAGACAGAGGTCTCCGTGCCGTACAGCTTGGTGATAAAGCCGCTGCTGCCGACCTCCAGGAAATTCTTGGCGGTTTCCGGGGTAAAGTCGTCGCCGAAGGTCAACTCGTGGGAGACCACCAGCGCATCCAGAGCGGAAACGCCCTCCACCTTGTCGGTGTAGCCGTACTTCTCCGCCTCACCGCCGGTAAGCTCTCTCACCATGGGCTGGTGCAGCCATGCGCCGCCGTCCTGCGCCCGAACCAGCACCTTGGTATTGGTGGGAGTAACAGGCTTGTCGCCCGACTTCACCTTCACGTTGACGGTGTAGACCTGTGCCGGCTCATTATCGCCGTTCATATTGGGCCAGCTGGGGTCGCCGCACTTGACGGTGATGGGGGTACCGTCCACAGTGGGAACCATCGCCGTGCGCTTATACTCCGTCTCGCCCACATAGGTCCTGACCTGATAGTTCTTGTTGCTGGCGGTGGGGGTGACCAGCACGCTGTCGGTCCCCTTGTCCACCGTCAGGGTATACTCATGGGTGTCTGGGTCGAAGGCGGGGGACAGCTCACCGGCGCTGAAGGTCAGGGCCTTCACCGTCTTGATGTGATTGTCCCAGCTGCCGCCCAGGTCGGCGCCGTAGCCATTGCGGGTATACATGATCCGGATCTCGTCGCCGGATCCCAGCGTTCCGCCCGCCACGGTGAAGGCCCCAAAGCCGTAGTTGGTGAACCAATCGTTCAGGGTTCCCATCCAACCGGACATGGAGCCGCCGTCGAATTCACCCAGACCTTGGATAGAGCTGATGTAGTTGTTCTCGGCGCCTGTCTGCTTGTAGCCGTTCTTTTCCAGTGCCTTTACAATACAGCCCATCATGGTAGAATCTTCATTCAGATCTATCCATTCCTCCACCAGTGTCCCCTCCCAGGGAGCGCCCTCGGCTTCCGGGTAGGTGGTGTTCTCCACGATGACATGAACCTGTCCGTCGTGGTTGTCCGCCGCAAAAACGCTCATGGGTACCAGAGACAGTACCATCACCAGCGCCAGAAGCAGCGATACAATGCGTTTCTTCATTCGTTTTTGTCCTCTCTTTTACAAATTTATTTTGAAGGCAGATGCCCAAAAAATACAGTACACATAAGAGGAGGCAGGAGGGGTGGCTGAAACCCCTCCTGCCTCCTCTTATGGAAATGGACGGTTTGACCGCCCCTCGGCTTGCGTTTTTGTTCCATGCGGGCCTGTGGCTGCCGGCACCGCACGAAAAGCACCTCCTGTCCATGGTAGGAAGTCCTGTTTTCGCTTTTGCGCAATAAAAAAGCACGATCCAAGCGGGACCGTGCAAGCTGCAAAGCGTTTCACGATTCGGCTTCGGTGATGGCAAAACCAAGGCACAGAGCTCGGTGTATCTGACTTATCCTGTCTCAGCAGGCATCACAGTGACCAACTCGCCGGGCTTCTCACCCGATTCCGCCGCCGACGCACAAGGCGCCGGACGCTCTGTCCTTTTATTGACTTGATGCTATTATATATGCCCCGGCGACAAAAAGCAAGCACTATTTTTCTTTTCGGGGGAATGGCCGCCATTCTACCGTGGAGAACGGATTGACACAAAAAGGCACAGGCTTTATTGGGCTGCTGAAAATTCTCTCATATGCTAAACCCGTCATTCCGAGACCAGTCCGCAGGCTGGTCGTGGGAATCCGTTCCCTCTTTGCAGGTTTTCTTTTTCGTTCCGACGGGTGCTTTTCTTTTGTAGGGAACGTGCCTCCGACGGCCCACTTTTCCCAGCAGTAGTTTCTTGTTTGCCTCCGGCGGCATACTTTTTGTCAACAGCGACAAAAAGTATGCAAAAAACGCCGTTTGAAACCGACGGTTTCAAAACTTCCTTTACCTTCAAGCGCTGCATTCGTTATGGGCCGTAAAGGGAATTGACTCAGCAACCGACCCGCTGCCGCTCCCGCTCCGGCGAAGGGGCGTGTAGGTCTATGGTTGGGAGTAGGGATTCCCATAGCCAGCGCTCACACTCCTCGTCCCCACAGTAGAACAGAAATCTCTTTCAACCACCCAGCGTAGCGGCAGCGTAAGTAGAAATACGCCAATTCCCTGCTTCGGCGGGATTCAGGATGCAGCTCTTGCACACAAAAGAGGAAGTCTTGAAACCTTAGGTTTCAAGTGGCACTCTTTGGGTACTTTCTGCTGCTACTGGCAGAAAGTTACCCGTCGGAGACAACAAAAAAGAGAAGGATCATGACCGCCGAAGGCACAAACGGAATCTTCGACAGACTTTTTGCTTGGGAACCCATCTCCGCATAGAACAAGAGACCGGCAGGGATGCCGGTCTCTTGTAAAAAGCCTTTCTTGCCGTGGAACCGGTGCAGCCGGACGACGCAGGCAGAACATATCTCCCGCCTTTACAGATCCTCCTGCGTGGCCACCGCCGTACCGCCCAGCCCAAAGTCCTCCTCCACGCTGCCGCCGTCCCGGCGCAGCATGGTCTCCATCACCCGGATATCGCTGTCCACATCCATGGCGTCGGCGTGGTACAGGGCATCCAGCTGGCGCTCGAAGCCCGCCATGATGCTGTCCATGGTGCGGCGGATCTTCTCCTTTGCCTGGGTAAGGTTCTCGCCGCTGACCCCCGCCTCCAAGTCGGCATAGGAGTCCAGCAGCTTCTCCGTGGTGGGCAGGTAATAGTTCAGGAAGGTGGCTGCCTGATTCTTCTTGGCGGGGTCCTCCTCCACCAGCTTCAGGATCTTCCCGGCGATCTCCTCCAGCCGATCCATCTTCCGGCTCAGCTCCGGGTCTGCGATGCGGTCGTTGGAGCGGCGGATGCTGCGGAGCATCCCGGAGTAGCCCTCCTCCGCCTCCTGCGGCACCTGCGGAGCCTCGCGCTGCCGCTCCTGCCGTTCCTGATCCTCCGCCGCCTCATGGCTGCGGAACAGCATCCCCCGGCCCAGATCCAGATAGGCCTCCTCGCCCCACAGGCCCTTTTCCAGCATGGCCTGCAGATCCCGCTCCGCCCGGCGCTCGGATACCTCCGCCGCACGGGCCAGACTGGCGACCGAGATGCTGCTGCGCTTGCCTGCGATCCGCAGATAGGAGGCGTAGCGCCGGTGACGGCGGGTCATAGAGCCGCTGCCGATCAGCAGTCCGATGCCGCCGGCCAGCAGGCCCGTGGGATAGAACAGGCCCTCTAAAAAGTACTTCACATAGCGCAGCTGGAAGCCGTCCTCCAGCCAGAACAGGTTATCCGCCACGCCGTTGAAGAACGCCACTGCGCCCACGATGGTCAGCAGGATACCGGCAATCTTCATCCATTTGGCGCTCTTGGCGGAATATTGGGGCGTCTGGGTGGCCTTCTGGATGGCGGCACTGGCCTTCCTGGTCGTGGTGGATGCGGTCTTGGCGGCAGCCTTTCGCCGCTTGGGGTCCGACAGCTTGGAAATCAGCATGATCAAACCCACCGGCCACAAGCCGGTGGCGAAAAAAATAGCCGTCATGATCCAGTAGCCCACATCCGGCCCGGAGTTGTCGTTCTTACTGCGGGAGCTGGTGCTGCTTCGGGAGCTGGTGGTCGTGCTGCGGGAGCGTGTGGTAGTCTTGCCGGTGGTGCTTTTGATGGTCGTTGTTTTCCCGGTGGCGCTTTTATCGCTGCTGCTTTCGCCGGCAGTTGTCTTTCCCGTACTGTCGGCCGCAGCCTCACCGGCCGTAGCGGCAGAGAAGCCGCCGGTATGGACCTCGACGTTTTTCTCGCCGCCCTCCTTGGAGTAGCTGTAAGAATAGGTGTAGCTATATTCTCCGGTCTGGCTGTTGTCCTTGTCAGTCATGGGTGTTCTCCTCTCCCCGCTTTCTCAGCTTGCGCTTGTTGCCGTTCTCATCCACCACCCAGGTGTTATCCAGTTCCCGTGCCAGATTCCCCACCACGGTGTCGATATACTCCCGGCGTAGGGCAGCCCGCTCCTGCGTCTCCTCCGGAGTCAGCCCCTCCGGAGTCCTGGCCTTCTTTGCCAGCTCATTGATTCGGTCGATCTTCTTCTGATCCATACGATATTTACCCGCCTTTCCGCCCAAATCGGACGAATCCATATACCGAAAAATGTCCGTAAAACGTCCACAAAATGTCCACAATATCCGTAATGTCCATAAAATGTCCCAAACAAGCCATCCGCAGCAAAATGATTCGCAGCAGGATATCCGCAGTCGGGACGGTGCCGTCAGAGGTAGCGCTTGACGGTGATAAACACCCTTCCCTTTTTCGTCTGATTCCCCACTTCCTCCAGCACGCACTTACCAAGGCCCCGGAGAGTCAGCACGTCGCCCTGCACCACCTGCCGGTCCGGCTTCTGCCAGTCCGCCCAGTTCACCTGCACCTTGCCGGAGGTGACGGCCTCCGCCGCCTTGCTGCGGCTCAGGGAAAAGCCCACCGACAGAACACTGTCCAGCCGCAGGGAGGACACGGTATCCCGCAGCAGCTTCACCTTCTCCTCCGGCACCTGCAGCTGCGTTGGATCGATGGGCTGCACCTTCAGCCGTACCCGGCCGGCGCTGTCCCAGCTATCCAGCAGGAAGCGGCGCACCGGCTCCGTCACCAGCACATCCACCGACTGCTCTGCCACCAGAATATCCCCCACGGATTCTCTGGTAACACCCAGCCCCATCAGGCTGCCCAGCACGTCCCGGTGGGTCAGGCTGTTGGGTTCATAGAAGGTGGCCCGCAGAGCGGCCACGGCCTCGAAGTCCGGCTCCGTCTGCCAATCCGGCAGGAAGTGGGCCTGCCGCCGCTGAGCGGTATCGTAGCCACCCCATAGAAGCCAGCCCTCCCGGACATCCAGCGCCCCCATCAGGCGGCGCACCAGCTCCTGCTCCGCCGGGGAGAGGAAGCCCGTCACCACCGGGATGTTCCTGCGGCGGCACTGCTCGTATTTATCCCAGACCCTTCCCAGCAGCAGGCGCTCGTCACCGTTTGCCGCCAGTCGGCCCAACAGATCCCGTTTATCCATGGTTCTCCCCCAGATTCTGCGTGTGGTACAGCCGGGCGTAAGCTCCGTTCTCCGCCAGCAGCTGGGCATGGCTGCCCTGCTCGGCAATGCGGCCGTCCTGCACCACCAGAATACGGTGGGCAGAGCGGATGGTGGAGAGCCGGTGGGCAATGATGAGGGTGGTGCGGCCCTGGCTCAGCTGGTCGAAGGCCCCCTGGATCTTCGCCTCGGTGACGCTGTCCAGTGCCGAGGTGGCCTCGTCCAGAATGAGGATGGCCGGGTCCTTCAGGAAGATGCGGGCGATGGCCACCCGCTGCTTCTGGCCGCCGGAGAGCATGGCCCCCCGCTCCCCCACATAGGTGTCGAAGCCCTGAGGCATGGTCCGGATATCCTCCAGCAGCTCCGCCCGGTGGGCCGCCTGCTCCACCTCATCGTCGGTGGCGTCGGGGCGGCCGTAGCGGATGTTCTCCCGAATGGTATCGGCAAAGAGGAACACGTCCTGCTGCACGATGCCGATGGCCCGGCGCAGGGAGCGCTGGGTCACCTGCCGCACGTCCAGCCCATCCACCCGGATGCTGCCCTCCGTGACGTCATAGAACCGGGGTACCAGCTGGCACAGGGTGCTCTTGCCGCCGCCGGAGGGGCCAACGATGGCCACCGTCTCCCCGGCGGCCACGGTGAGATCGATGTCGTGAAGGACCTCGCTGCTGCCCGGATAGGTGAAGCTGACATGATCCAGCTCCACCTCGCCCCGGACCTGCGACAGCTCCACGGCGTCGGGGGCGTCCTGAATGGTGGGCTCCGTGGCCATCAGTTCAATGAACCGGTGAAGGCCCGCAAAGCCGTTGGAGAACATCTCAGCAAAGTTGGCCAGCTTGCGGATGGGGCTGATGAAGGTGGTGATATACAGGCTGAAGGTAATGAGCCCCACATAGTCCATCTGCCCCTTCATGATGAGCCAGCCGCCCACGGCGATGACCGCCACGGACAGGATGCAGATGAAGAACTCCATGCTGGCGTTGAAAAGGCCCATCTCTTTATGAAAGCCACGCTTGGCGGTCTTGAATATCTCGTTGGCACCGTCAAATCGGGTCTGCTGCTTCTCCTCATTGGCGAAGGCCTTGGTGGTGCGGACACCGGAGAGACCGGACTCGATCTCGGCGTTGATGACGCCGGTTTTCTGCTTGGCCGCGCGGGAGGCAGCGCTCATCTGGCGGCGGCGGTACATGACCACCACCATGAAAATGGGGATGATGAGACTCACCACCAGCGCCAGACGCCACTGGATGGAGAACATGACGATCAGGGCGCCCACGATGGTCACTGCGGAGATGAACAGATCCTCCGGGCCGTGGTGGGCCAGTTCCGTCACCTCGAACAGGTCGGAGGTCAGGCGGCTCATCAGCTGGCCGGTGCGGTTGCGGTCGTAGAAGTCGAAGCCCAGCTCCTGCATATGGCGGAACAGATCCCGGCGGATATCCGCCTCCACCCGGATGCCGAAGGTGTGGCCCCAATAGCCCACCACGAAGCACAGAAAGGAGCGCAGCACAAAGGCCAGCACCACAATCCCCATGACGATGAAGAAAGTGCGGTACTGCTGCTGGGGCAGCCACTGGTACATGGCGGTACGGGAAATCAGGGGAAAGGCCAGATCCACCAGAGAGATCATGAAAGCGCAGATGATATCCAATGCGAAGAGCCGGCGGTGGGGCCGGAAATAACTGAGGAAAATGGCCAGAGGCCGTTTGGTCTGAAAATCCTTGGTGGTCATGGTGCGCTGAATCTCCTGTTCATATACTTGCCGCAGCGCAAAAGGCGATGCAGATTTGATTTTTTATTATACCATGTTTTTTTCCGCATAGCAAGCGGTGGCCGGTGGGAGTTTTGATCGAAAGCAAATCAAAACCTCCGGCTAAGCCGGAGGGTTGACCAGACCCTATAAGGGCCTATTACGGACGAAGCCCCTTAAGGGGTCCGAAAGGTCTGCCGGCCGCATTCCTTTCTCGGGCTACCCTTTAAGGGGTTTTTATCTACGCCTTGGGATTCTTACTACCCGTAAACGGGTCTATAAATTCCTTTATGCTAATTT
>ERZ812616.3056-NODE-3056-length-12517-cov-3.083855_pt1 | contig 12517 bp, 9 predicted proteins | sample MGYA00376249_ERZ812616 | MGnify/ENA primary metagenome ERZ812616 (study PRJEB26924, sample SAMEA4378265) | human gut metagenome | biome: human gut; feature: human-associated habitat; material: faeces | place: China | collected 2013 ... | reverse complement strand
TCTTCTTGCCAAGCTTTTTTCGCATAAGGTCGGCTGCATATTCTGCGTCTGAAAGGCAGTCGCCATGGCAGACGGCTACTGTGGAATTATCCCAATTTCCCATGCGTTCGCACATCATATCCACAAGCTTTTCAATGGATTGCTTTCTGCCTCGTATCTTTCCAACTGGGATAAGATGTCCCTCGTTGTCAACGTGGAGAAGCGGTTTAATGCCAAGAATAGAGCCTGCTATGGCGGCGGTCTTTGATACTCTGCCACCTCGGTGGAGATATTTCAGGTCATCAACTGTGAAAACATGGCATAGGTGAAGCCTGTTGTCAGTGATCCACTGGGCAAGCTCGTCAATGGAAAGACCCTGCTTTTTCTTTTCGTCAGCCTTTATGAGCAAAAGACCTTCGCCTGTTGAAGCACAGAGGGAGTCTATGCAGATTATCTTGCCTTCCGGGTATTTTTCCATTACGCTATCTCTTGCAATGCAGGAAGTGTTGAAGCTTCCGCTAAGACCTGACGAAAATCCAAGATAAAGCACGTCATAGCCTGCGGCAAGTTCCTTTTCAAAAGCCTGTTCATAGTCGGAGATACCTATTTGCGATGTTTTCGTTACTGCTCCGTTTCGCATTTGGGAATAAAATTCAGGCAACGTCATGTCATTCTTGCTCTTTACAACACCGTTTACTTCAAAAGATAAGTCCAGAAGCGTCACGTCCATATTTTTTAATATATCCTCCGACAGATCGCAGGTGGAGTCGGAATATAGCTTGTATTTTCTGTCAGACATTTTTATCCTCCTTTTGCCGCTTGGGCAACAATATAAAAATATTATAACATATGGGCGGGCTTTTGTAAAATATCCCTCAACTATACTTTGTAAAATTTCTATGAACACAGTTGTTTGCGGTGCTGTGCGACGGTTAAGGTGTTTTCAGATACGCAAACAGAAAAGTCACGGCAGGCGGAGGAGATAAGCATATCGCTTATGCGATTTTCTATGATGACGGTAATTATGTGGCGTATCTCTCGTGCAGAGCCGCTTTTTGAAAGTGCCTGCTTTGCGATAAAAGGGTATACCTCTGGCTGACAGACGAGTGTACAGCCAAGTTCGGAGAGCCTTTTTTCAAGAGCGGATATTTCAAGGCGTGTAATGTTTTCCATATCGGAAAGGGTAAGGTCGTTAAAAACTATCACCTCATCTATCCTGCCCAAAAGCTCGGGAGACATAAAGCTTTTAAGTTCTGAGAGCATAGCTTTTTTCTTGGCTTCGCCATTTGACTTGCTGTTTGAAAAGCCCACGGTCTTGGTTTCGGCAAGCTTTTTCACGCCGATATTCGAGGTCATTATTATAAGGACATTGGAGAATGAAACTGTCCTGCCAGCACAGTCTGTAAGACAGCCGTCTTCTAGTATCTGCAAAAGCAGATTGTAGATGTCAGGGTGAGCCTTTTCTATTTCGTCAAGAAGAAGCACACAGTAGGGCTTGCGGCGAATTTGTTCGGTGAGCCTGCCACCCTCGTCAAAGCCTACATATCCAGGGGGCGAGCCTATGAGCTTTGAAACGCTGTGGCGTTCCATGTATTCTGACATATCAAGCTTTACAATGGCATTATCTCTGCCAAAAAGCGTTTTGGCAAGATCTTTTGCAAGCTGGCTCTTGCCCACTCCCGTTGACCCTAAGAAAATAAAGCTTCCCATGGGGCGGTCGCTGCCCTTTAGTCCTGCACGACAGCGGCGGACGGCAGAGCAGAGTGACTTTATAGCCGTCTGCTGTCCCACAATGCTTTCGCTTAGCTTATCTTCAAGCCCTGTGAGCCTTGCGGCTTCGTCCTGTCCGATATCAGCGCAGTTTATGCCTGTGAGCGATGAAATAACGCTGTCAATGTGCCTTTTTTCAAGTGGTATTCGCTTTGGGCGGCACTCTGTTATGGCGGTGAGATATTCGTCACGGGTGAGCTTGCCTTTCACATAATCGTTGAAAGCGTCTGAAATTTTCTCGCCAGAATTATTTTCACTTTGCTCTATGACCGCACAGGCGCAGGCTTCGTCAAGAATATCAATTGCTTTGTCAGGAAAAAATCTGTCGGTGACATACCTTGCGGCAAGCTTAACTGCATATGGTATAAGGTCAGGGGAGATGTCAACGCTGTGGTGCTGTTCATATTTGTCTATAAGACCGCTGAGGATACGGCAGGTCTGGCTTTGATCAGGCTCATCTATTTTCACTTTCTGAAAGCGTCGCTCCATAGCTGAGTCTTTTTCAATATTTTTGCGATATTCCTCAAAAGTCGTTGCGCCTATGAGCTGTAGACCGCCCCTTGCAAGCTGTGGTTTCAGGATATTTGCAGCGTCTATTGCACCCTCTGCCGCTCCTGCACCCATTATGTTGTGAAGCTCATCAATGAAAAGTATCACATTTCCAGCCTTTGCGGCTTCGTCCATACAGCTTTTCAATCGCTCCTCAAAGTCCCCACGATATTTTGCCCCCGCAAGAAGAGCAGTCATATCAAGTGAGAAGATCCGCTTTGAGGACAACGCAGACGGCACTTCTCCAAGCATGATCTTTCTCGCAAGCCCCTCCACAACAGCGGTCTTTCCCACACCTGCCTCACCTACAAGGCAGGGATTGTTCTTTGTGCGGCGGCAGAGTATCTCCATGATACGTTCTGTTTCAGCTTCTCTGCCTATGCAGGGGTCGAATTTTTCGCACTCGCTTTTGCGTGTAAGCTCTCTGCCGTAGCGTTCAAGGGTCTTTAGCTTGGGATAATTTCTGTCTGAAAAAATATTAGGCTCGTTGCCTGACAATGAGCAATCGTTGTACATCTTGTTGCAGTTCACCCCTAACTGCTGCAATATCTCAAAGGCACAGCAATCACTGCGGCGGAGTATCATAGCAAGAATGTATTCCGTTCCTGCGATACCGCCACCCATGCTCTCGCACAGCCTTTTTGCGCCTTTTAAAACAGCGGCAGCGTTAGGAGTGATGTCATTTTTCGTAAGACGGCATGGCGTGCCTCTGCCTATGATGTATTCTATCTGCTCCTCTATCCTTTGAGCCGTGACCTCGTGGCGCAGAAGCACTGCACAGGCTGTGGAGTCCTCCTCATAGGCGGCAGAGAGCAGGATATGCTCAGTGCCGATATAAGTATGCCCCCAGCTTCCTGCCAGAGTGACGGCATTTTTCACAAGCTCTCTTGCCCTTGGTGTAAAGCTGTCGCTATCAAAAAACTGTTCGTTCATAAAATTCACCCCTTAAAATGTTTAAGACAAAGCTTTGTCTTAGCTACATTCTTGACAGTTTTGCGTCTTGTTATTCTCGCATTTTTATCGCTTTTATATTCTTATGCACAGGACAAATTCTCCTTGCAGATTTTTTTGTAACACATTTTTCTCTGCGTCATAAACTGTAATATAAAGCAACGGAGCAAAGCTTCAGCTTTATAAATCTTAATAAAAAAGGAGATTTCATTTATGAACGGTTGTGGATTTGGCGGTTGTTGGTGGATCATTATCCTTATTCTCATATTCTGCTGTGGCTGCGGCGGTTGCGGAAATGGCTGTGGCGGTTGCGGAAACGGCTGCGGTGGTTGTGGCTGCGACAATGGTTGCGGATGCTGATCTGACGGCAAATAAAAGACGGCGGAGCATTACGCTTCGCCGCTTTTTTTACTTATCTTCTTTTTCCAAACGCTTTTCAAGGCGTTTCACAATAGTTTTCAGTGCTTTTATTCGGGCGTATTTTTTATCGTTGCCCTCAAGTATCGTCCATGGTGCTATATCTGTGGAGGTAAGTGTTATCATGCGGTCAACATATTTCTCATAGGTATCCCACTTTTCACGGTTGCGCCAATCCTCATCGGTTATCTTCCAACGCTTTTCAGGCGTGTTCTCACGCTCGTTAAAACGGCGGAGCTGTTCGTCTTTATCAACATTCACCCAGAATTTTATTATCTCTGCGCCCCAATCATGAAGCTGGCTTTCAAACTCGTTTATCTCACGATAAGCCATGTTCACACGCTCTTCGGGGGTGAGCTTTTCGATAGGCTCGACCATTACTCTGCCATACCATGTGCGGTCAAAGATAGTAAAGTGACCATTCTTCTCAAGACGTGTCCAGAAACGCCATAGATAGTGCCTTGCAAGCTCTGACGGTTCGGGTGCAGCGATAGGGTGAACTTCATAGCCCCTTGGATCAAGGGCAGCCGCAATGCGCTTGATATTTCCGCCTTTTCCTGCTGCATCCCAGCCTTCATAGCATATTATGACAGGTATCTTCTTCTGATAGCAGAGATTTTGCAGTTTGAAAAGCTTGTCCTGATATTTTTTCAGCTTTTTCTCATATTCCGCTTCGTCAAGGGACTTGTTCATATCCACTTCTGCAAGAGCAGGCATTTCAATAGTTTTATATTCAGGATAATTGTATCCGCAGGTGTCGAACTGTGGTTCGGGAATATAATGCTCGCCATTCTCCTTGGCGGAAACTGTGGTGCTTACTGCCTTTGTGACCGCTGTCAGCACTTCAAGCTCAGCAGAGGCACGTTCATTTGCCCCAACGCAAGTCCACGGAGCAAATGCTGTGTTTGTGCTTTCAAGCATTTTGTCATATCTGCGGAAAAACTTATCGTATTTTTCCATGTTCTTTATATCGTGGCTTTCCACACGCCAGCTTGTAACAGAGGAGTTCTCCAGCTTTTCGATACGCTTTTTCTGCTCGTCTTCGGTAATGTGCAGGAAAATTTTCACGATAACATATCCGTCATCTGTAAGCTGCCTTTCAAAGGTGCAGATATCTTCAAGACGTGTGTCCCTTGTTTCCTTGTCTATCTCACCGTACATAAAGGCGTTCACAGTGTCACGATACCAGCTTCGGTCAAGGATAAGAAACTCACCTTTTTTCGGCAGCGTCTGCCAGTAACGCCACAGCCATGGCATACGCTTTTCCTGCTCATTCGGTGCACGATAGGAAACCACTTTGTAAAAACGTGGGTCAAGAGAGCGTATGAGCTTTGCTATCATTGAGCCTTTTCCTGCGGCAGACCAGCCGTCAAATGTGATTATAACAGGCACTCCTGCGGTCTTTATCTTGTTTTCAAGCAGGGTGAGCTGTTCTCTCAGAGCTTTTAGCTGTTCGGATATCTCTGATTTTTTTGTGTTTTTCTGTATGATCTTTTCAAGCATTGCTATCTCTCCTCTTTTCACTAAATTGTTATTATCACAACTTAATTTATTTGATTTATGTATATTATACACATTTTATCTTTAATTGTATATAGACATTTTTCATGAAAATGCTATCTCTTTTTTGTTAATACGGAGTTAATATTATTGGTTTATACTAATATGATATAAAATATCTCGCAAAGGACGGCAGTGATATGTCAAAAAAAGACGAAAAGGACATTAATATATCAAAGCTCGACAAGAGTCTGGAGGGTCAGGGTCTGTTGGAGGACGCTGATGACGCAGAGTATGAGCGCACGCTGGCTCAGCAAAGGCGTGAGGCTGAGGAGCGTGAAAGGCAGGTTTTAGAGCAGGCGGAAGCTGAAAGACGTGAGCGTGAACGTCAGGAAGAAAAGGAACGTGAACGCAGGCTTGCTCAGGAGCGTATCGAGCTTATGAAGCTCAAAAGCGGAGTTATCGACGAAAGCGAGTCTTCCATAAAGGAAGAGCATGACCAGATAAGAGAGCTTCACGGCTTTGAAAAGGTGCAGAATTTCTTTTATCACAACAAGGTGTGGATAATCTTTGCAATATTTATCATAGCGGTGGCGGCATTTATTTTTATTGACGCTGCAAGGCGTGAAAAGGCTGACCTGACAGTGCTTATGATCGCAAACAACGGCTTGGAAACACGTCAGGAGGAACTGGAGGAGTTCTTTGAAAAATACACGGACGATCTTGACGGCAATGGTTATGTCCATGTTGAGGTCATTATGATTCCGCTAAATTCTCACAGCGACGATTATCAGCAGCAGAACGTGAACAGCACTAAGTTCTTGGCACAGCTTCAGGGGGGCGAGTCTATACTTGTTATAACAGACTCAAACACTGACGAGGAGTTCAAGTCAATAATGACTCCTGAGTTGCCAAAGGAATTTCCGAACAACAAGTATGTTGATGATATGGGCATGAGCTGGAACATGGAGATCATGGCAAAGGAGCTTAACTTCGAGAATATGCCGAATGATATCCACCTTTCAATGAGAACGCCAGTTAAGACTTTGGGCGACTCTAAGGAAACTATGCAGGAGAATTATGATAAGGCGTTCAAAGTTTTCAAACGCATAGTTGACGATATGACTGAGAAAGCCGTAGAGGCAGGAGATAAGGGTCTTACAACTGAGCCTGTCCACTATGATGACAGCAGTTTGGAAAGCTCTGATAGCACAGAAAGCTCAGAAAACAACTAAATAACAGATAGTTTCTTGCAGGTGACAGCGTCCTCGACGTTTCGTATGACCAAGTAAAAAAGCGGGCAACCACTCTTGTGGCTGTCCGCTTTGTGTTTGTATCAGTATTGATAATCATAATTTGTGTTGTCCTGATAATAGCCGTCAGGCTGATTTGACTGGGTGTCGGAAGTGTTCAGGCTTGAACAGTTTTGATCTTCGGCATATTTGTAATCAGAGGTGACACCAAGATATTCTTCAAGGCAAAGACCGCTCTTTGTTACCGCCTGGGCTTTTTCCTTGCCAAGATAGCGGATATGCCACGGCTCATACACATATCCTGTTTTATCCTCTTTTCCCTCAGGGTATCGGATAATAAAGCCGTACTCTGCACAGTGTTCAGCCAGCCAGTTTGCCTCAGGAGTGCCTGCAAAGCTGTCCTCGGTGGTGTTTACATCAAAGGTCAGACCCGTCTGATGTTCTGAATGTCCCGGTCGGGAGGAAACCTCGTCTGCGGCTTCTGTGCCACGCTCTGCGGCATAGGAGTTATAAAGAGATTCCTGATCCTGATATGAACGATAGCTTGAATTTACAAAGAGCGTTATGCCGTCCTGAGCCGCTGCAGCTGCCATTTCGTCAAAGGCGTTCTGTGCAATTGTGCTTACGCCCGGTGCATAATCTGATGGCAGGGAGTAGGTCTTGTTCACAATAAGAATGCCGTCAACAAAAGTCATGCCGTTTGATTGCTCTATCTTATGCTTTGCCTCTTCTGCTTTGCTGTTGTCGGAGGTTTTCTTTTTGGTGGTGGTCTTTGCTTCCGCCTGCTTTGTGCTTTCGGTATGTGATGATGAATCAGCAGCAGGCTTGTTGTCTGACTTTCCACCACAGGCTTTCACTATCACAAAAATTATCACCAAAAGAATTGCTATGGCAATGATACGGTTTTTCATAACACGCCTGTGTTCTCTTGCACGCCTTTCGGCACGGCGTTTTTCCATTTCAATGCGCATTCTTTCGTATTCTTCGTCAGAGTAGTCATAGTTGTTATATGGCTGTTTGTCTGTGTTTTCAGTCGTGTTGCCGTTATTTATATGTTCGTCCATAGCTATCCTCTTTTTTTGCAGATTATTTCACACTTTTGTGTAAGTATTATACCATACTTTGACGCAGTTTTCAAGTCGGATATTGTCGTCTTATTTCATAACATAAACATAGCATTGATATAGCGGCATAGATTCGTATTCACCATTATCCGGGTCATTCCACATATGGTCTTTTCTTTCCTGAACTATATCATCATGGAAAAAGCAAACACCAAGATATGTGTAATCTTCCAAGCCGTTGATCAGATTGTCACCGTAAGAGAGACCGAAGCTTGCATTATTTTTTAACCAAGTAAAAAGCTCTGTGTATGCCTCGTCATAGTCTGAAACACAGCTGTTGTTTGCTGTGAATTGTCTTATTTTGCTGTTGTTAGGCAGACCGACCTCAGAGAGATGTTCGTATACGTCGCCAATGCCTTGGCAGTAGTCGTCCATAGGATAAATGCTCTTTTCCAGTAGTTGGTCAAACTGTCCGCTTGCGTGAAACGGCGGCAGACCATATTTCTCACGGAGAGGATTTACATAATCAAGCAGGTCAAGGGTCATCTGACTTGCACCGTCAGCAGATAGATACTCAGGTTCAGCAGGTGTTTCCTGTTCTACAGGCTCTTCTTCCTGCGGCTGAGGCTCTTCCTCTGCTGTTGTTGTGGTGGTAGTGGCAGAGGTAGTGGTGGTGACTGCGGCGGCTTTTGACTCTGCTAATGCCGCCCCTTCTGCAATATCTGACGCAAGGGCAGCCTTGTCAGGCTCACGTTTTTTTGTGGTAGTAGTCATGACAGTGGTGACGGGAGGCAGAGTAGTTGTCACAGGTGTATTTGTGGTGACAGTGGCAGAAGATCGAGGTGTGCTTTTTTTCACAGCCGTGGTCTTATCACTATTGTTATTATAAGTATACACCCCGAAAACAGTTGCGGATACTAATGCCACAGCGATTATTGGTGTGGTTATTTTTGCTTTTAAAAACACTTTTTTGGGGGTAGCGAGAACTATTTCTTGCCTCTTGTTTATTTCGCTCATGCAGCCGAAGCAGAAAATGGAATCGTCATGAAGAATTCTTCCGCAATTAGGACATTTTTTCATATTTTAGTTTTCTCCTGATCTTATTAAGCACGTTGTACAGCTCTTCCGCAGTGCTATATCTGTCGTCTGGATTGATAGAAAGGCATTTCTTTATGACTTTCAGAATTTTCTTGTTTTCGCACATTTTGACCGACGGGTGTTCACCTGTCAAAAGAACGTTCAGAAGCACTGCCAGAGAATAGAGATCTGTTCTTGCGTCAGATTGCTGCATACCGAATTGTTCAGGTGCGGCAAAGCCTACAGTTCCCAAAGTCTGGGTGTCAGAGCGTTGGTTAGATTTATAAATTTTAGAAATATCAAAATCTATAATCTTGACATTATTGTCGTCACATATTATAATATTATCAGGCTTTATATCACGGTGAACGATGCCGCTGTTGTGAAGAGCATACAATCCCTGGCATATGGAGCAGGTAATGTTCAGGGCGTCGTGTTCTGTTAGTGTTTCACCGTTTGCATAATCCGTAAGAGTCATGCCGTCGCAGAATTCTTCATAGATAGTATACGCTTCAGTGCTTTCGGAGATCTCGTAGATACGGCAAAGATATGGATTATTTATCAATGCGAGCCTTTGATATACAGAAACGTCAGCAGGCTTATAGATAATGTGCCGCACCATTTTTACACCTGTGTCACTCTCTAAAATGACTTTTTCGTGCTTGCTGTTTTTAAATAGATAGTTTTTGCAGTCGAACATTTTGTCGATCTGTTCTGTTTCAAAATCATATAAGCTTTTTTGTGACATATTTCTCATCTCCAATGTAAAAATGTAAAAAATAAATTATTATAGGAAGGAACTGGTGACATGAAAAAAACAACACAGCTTATGGAAGAGCTAAATGGAAGCGATGATATCAACAGTTTTCTAAGCAACAATAAGGATTCTCTTGACAGACAGGATTTTGCACGTTATCTTTGTGAGCTTGTGAAAAAGAAAAAGATGACAAAGATAGAGGTCATAAGAATATCCCAGCTAAATCAAATATATGGATACCAGATATTTGCAGGAGCAAGACTTCCAAGCAAGGATAAGATAATCGCTATCGCACTTGCAATGAAGCTTGATGTTGATACCGTTCAGCGACTTCTGACCCTTGCGGGTGAAGCTCAGCTTTATCCTAAAAACACCCGTGATTGCATACTCATTGACGCAATAAATAAAGGCTATGATGTGGCAAAGCTCAACAAAGTGCTTTTTGAAAATGGTTCACAGTGCCTTAAATAACGATCGTTTCATAAAGCAGCTCCGGCTCTTCGGAGCTGCTTTTTTATTATTGTAACAAATATTATATCACATTTTGACAAGGTTTTCAAGAGTTGTCAGAACATAAAAACACACGCCGCAGAAAATTTCCGCGGCGTGTTTCTCACTATTTAACTCTTATGGAACGAGAGTTGTAGTAGTTGTTGCCTTATCCTTTGCAGTTGTAGTTGTTTCAGCTACAGAAGAATCGGTCTTTGCCGTTGTAGTTGTGGTGGTTGTTGCTTCGCTTGCTGCAGCTGATGAAGAATCGTCAGTTGCAGGCTTTGAAGCCGCACCAGCCTTAGTTGTTGTGTAACCCTCGGCTTCAATTACCTTCTTCTTGAAATCTGCTTCTTTGTTGTAGTAAGATGATGAGAAGTAAGGCTCTTCAGTAAATGTTTCACCTGTTGCAACGATATTTGAGCAGTAGATCGAAGCATAGAATGAAACTGCTTTTTTCTCCTTGTCTGTCTTTACAGTTATCTTGTAAAGATTGTAGAGTGCATTTGTGTTCTCCCAAGAATCATAATTCTTCTTGTTTGTGAATGCAACATAAGTGTCAACGTAATCAAAAGACTCGATAGATGTTACCTTGCCGTCAAAGTCAGCAGGATATGGAGCGTAATGACCCTTTATATCCTTTCTCATATCTTCGATCTTGTCGTCGATATATGACTGATAGCTGTCCATAGCAGCCTTGCCGTTGTCAGCTGTTACATATGCAGGGAATGTTTCGTCAACTGTTATTTCCTTCACATAAACAGTGTCGCCCCAATCGTTTGTTTCAGTTTTGCCGGAAAGTGTTATACCGTTTCTTGCAAGTGAGGAATAAGGGCTGCAAGTTACCTTGAATGTGCCGCCGATACCGATATAATCGTCGCATGATACTGAGTAAGAAACATTGTCCTTGAGAGCAGCAGGGATAGACTCGCTCTTTACTGAGTAAGGCTTAACAAATGGAACACCGCCTGAGCATTCAAATTCAAGTCCCTCGAATGGGTCGACCTCCTGAGTTTTTTCAAGACCCTCAACAGTGAAATCCTTTGTTACCTTGCCGTCCTTAACGTCGGCTGTCTTGTATGTATAATACTTGTCGTCATATTCAAACCAAGTCATGTCACCGCTTTCTTCTGCACCATAAACGTCTATGTTAGCTGTAACAGTGTACTTGTCGCCGTTTTTCAGATCTGACTTGTAGTCATAATCATAGTAGATAAATGGATATGCTGAGTCATATGAAACGTCAGCAGAGCCGTTGCCGTCAAAGCCTGAGAACTTGACCTCAACGCCCTTGAAGAAGTCGATCTCCTCACCGTTTTTAAGATCCTTTACAGTTACCTCAAACTCAGTGTTCTTTAGCTTTATGTTCTTGTCCTTGAGAGAATCCTCGTTGTACTTTACAGTGCATTTTACCTTGTCACCGTTTTTAAGATTCTTGTTTGCTTTCTTATCAAAAGTGATCTTCAGCTTATACTCCCCATCGCTATTTGTTTTGAGAAGGGCATTTCTCATCTTCTTAGCTTCTGTAAAATCATCAGCTTTGTTAAATGCTTTTGTAAGAGTTTTCTTGTCAAGTGCAAAATACTTGCTTACCTTTGATGACTTGTCAGATGAGCTTGCATAGTCGGAAAGATCATCAAGGTCGCCAAGGTCAAGATCTGCCTCGTCAGCAAGGTCGCCGAGAGCGCTTGTAGCGTCTGCCATTGAATAGTAGCTCTTGTCATAGCAGTTAAGCTCTGCCTCAACATAGCCACAGCCGTCAATGCCCTTAAATTCAAACTTGAAAAGATCCTTTGCGTCGATCACCTGATATTTAAGAATGTTGCACAGAATGATGATCGCAACGATAACAACGATAAGAGCTGCAGCGGCGATAAGTGTTATCTTCTTGTGACCCTTTACCCATTCGCCAAGCTTAGCAAAAGGATTTGGCTTTGCAGCCGCAGGAGCTGCTGCTTGAGCGTAGTTGTTTGCTGGTTGTGCATACTGCTGGTCATACTGAGGAGCCTGCTGCTGTACAGGCTGAGCCTGCTGAACGGGTGCCTGAGCAGGTGCTGCCTGCTGTGTGGAAATGCCTGCTTCGGCTTCCATTTCGGCGATAGACGCACCGCAGCCGCCACAGAATTTTTCTTCCGGACCTATTGGCGCTCCGCACTTAGCACAAAACTTGATAGTGTTCATTTCATACCTCCATTGATACTTCTTTTCTAAACAGGATAAAATTTTTTATCCTATTCATACATTCTAAGTATAATATTAGCAGAAAGAAATGTCAAGAAAAACTCGTTGAAACCGCCTTGTTCTGTATGATTTTTGTAGATTTGTACAATAACGCAAGAAAAAATCATACACTTTGATAACGTTTTAGACACAATTTTTCTACATTAAAAAACCGAATATAAATGGGGATACTGAGTGTGGTATATCTTCTCTGTCCATGAGCGTATGCTCTCGCACTCTGACAAGAATTCCTCAGAGCCCTTTTCCAATAGGGCTGGGAGCTTTGCCACTGCATAGGAGATATCATCAAGTGTGCAGGATTGTGCTATATATGATATTCTTACATAATATTTATTCCAGGCATTTTCGAGTTCTTCGAGCCTTTGGGCTGTGTCGCTGTCCTCATTTCTGTAGCTGTTTTCAGCGGCGTTCACAAGGCTTATGAACTTATCGTTTTCTTTTTTTACCGCAAATACGGAGAACACTGACAT
>ERZ812616.3048-NODE-3048-length-12549-cov-3.648951_pt1 | contig 12549 bp, 10 predicted proteins | sample MGYA00376249_ERZ812616 | MGnify/ENA primary metagenome ERZ812616 (study PRJEB26924, sample SAMEA4378265) | human gut metagenome | biome: human gut; feature: human-associated habitat; material: faeces | place: China | collected 2013 ... | reverse complement strand
CAGCCAGGAGAGCACCTCCAGGTGGGGCAGGCCGGACAGAAGAATGAGGACGATATAGACCACGAGGAGGAAAAAGGAGAGCTGGTCGCTTCCATACCGGCCGTACATCAATTTTCGAATGAAGTTCATCACCATGAAATACGGTCGTCTCCTTTGAAGTTAAAAATAAATTTTTTCTGAACTTATGATAGCGCCTCCCTGTTTCTTCGTCAAGGAAGGAAACGTAAACAATATGTGAATTGTCCGCCCGGGGCAGCCATTCCGGGGCTTGCGGGATGGCGGAAAACCCGGTATACTGGTAAAAAAGCATGGGAGGGGCGTTTATGGGACGCATCGACAAGGAGAATTACTATCTGGACATCGCCCAGACAGTGGCCGGGCGCTCCACCTGCCTGCGCCGGTGCTATGGGGCCATTCTCGTCAAGAGCGACGAGATCATCTCCACCGGCTACAACGGCGCCCCCCGTGGGCGGCGCAACTGCGTGGATCTCAGCTACTGCACCCGCGAGGCGCTGAACATCCCCTCCGGGGAGCGGTACGAGCTGTGCCGCTCCGTCCACGCCGAGGCCAACGCCATCATCTCCGCCGCCCGCAGCGAGGCCCTGGGCGCCACCCTCTACATGGCCTGCGTGGAGCCGGACACCGGGACGCTGATTCCCGGCTCCACCTCCTGCTCCATGTGCCGCCGCCTCATCATCAACGCCGGCATCGAGCGGGTGGTCATCCGGGACACCCGCACGGAGTACCGGGTGGTGGAGGTGGCCGACTGGGTGCGGGAGGACGACTCCCTGCCCCGATCCCTTTGAGGCCCAGAGCCGCAGAAATTGATTCCGAACAGGAATGTTCTTGACAGAAGGCCGCCGCAGACTTAAAATAGATAAGGTGTAATATTTTGAAGAACGAGGGGTAAGCTCTTCAAATTTTGTGCGCTCTGCCCAAGAGTGAGCGGGAGCGCGTGCATCCGTTTCATGAAAAAGAACTTTGAAAATCCAAGATATGGAGGTGTGTTGGACCCTTGATCGAGATTATCATCGCCTGTGTGATCACGGCCGTGGTCGCACTCATCATAGGCATTCCCATCGGCATTCAAATCCGCAAGCGCACCGCGGAAAAAGAGATCAACAGTGCGGAGGAGGAGGCCAAGCGCATCATCAACGAGTCCATCAAGAGCGCCGAGAGTAAGAAGCGGGAGGCGCTGGTGGAGGCCAAGGAGGAGATTCTCCAGGCCCGCAACGAGTATGAGCGCGAGGTGAAGGAGCGCCGGGCCGATCTGCAGAAGCAGGAGCGGCGGCTCCAGCAGAAGGAAGAGAACCTGGACCGCAAGACCGAGAACATCGAGAAGAAGGAGGACACCCTGCAGCGCAAGCTGGCCGAGCTGGACGAGGCCCGGGACGAGGTGGCCACCGTCAAGAAGACCCAGATGGAGGTGCTGGAGCGCATCTCCGGCTTCACCGCCGAGGAGGCCAAGAACTACCTCATCAACCAGCTTGCCGAGGAGGTCACCCATGAGTCGGCCATGAAGGTGCGGGAGATCGAGGCCCAGTTCAAGGAGGAGGCCGACACCCGCGCCAAGGAGATCCTGTCCCTGGCCATTCAGCGCTGCGCCGCCGACCATGTGGCCGAAGCCACCGTCTCTGTGGTTCCCCTGCCCAATGACGAGATGAAGGGCCGCATCATCGGCCGCGAGGGCCGCAACATCCGCACGCTGGAGACCATGACCGGCGTGGATCTGATCATCGACGACACGCCGGAGGCCATCACCGTCTCCTGCTTCGAGCCGGTGCGGCGCGAGGTCGCCCGTCTGGCTCTTGAGAAGCTCATTGCCGACGGCCGCATCCATCCCACCCACATCGAGGAAATGGTGGAGAAGGCCCGCCGTGAGGTGGACGCCGTCATCCGCTCCGAGGGTGAGCGGGCCGTGCTGGAGACCGGCGTCCGGGGCATCCACCCGGAGCTGCAGAAGCTGCTGGGCCGCCTGCACTACCGCACCAGCTACGGCCAGAACGTGCTGCAGCACTCCATCGAGGTCAGCCACATCGCCGGTATGATGGCGGCGGAGCTGGGCGCCGACGTCCAGACCGCCAAGCGTGCCGGTCTGCTGCACGATATCGGCAAGGCCGTGGACCATGAGATGGAGGGTACCCACGTCTCTTTGGGCGTGGAATTCTGCCGGAAGTACCGGGAGAAGGAGGACGTCCTCCACGCCATTCAGGCCCATCACGGCGACGTGGAGTGCAAGACGCTGGTGGCCTGTCTGGTGCAGGCAGCCGATGCCATTTCCGCCGCCCGGCCCGGCGCACGCCGTGAGAATCTGGAGAACTATATCAAGCGTCTGGAGAAGCTGGAGGAGATCACCAGCAGCTACCCCGGCGTGGAGAAGAGCTACGCCATTCAGGCGGGCCGTGAGGTTCGTGTCATGGTGAAGCCCGAACAGGTCTCTGAGGATCAGATGGTGATCCTGGCCCGTGAGCTGGCCCACCGCATCGAAAACGAGCTGGAGTATCCCGGCCAGATCAAGGTCCACGTGCTGCGTGAGACCAAGGCTGTGGAATACGCCAAGTAAACATCCTTCCCAATACGCATCGTCCCCAACGGCGCACCGCAGCAGTGGTGCGCCGTTTCTTTATGTCCTTTAACTTCACTTTCGGAAGCGGCGGTATCCTGTCCTCAAAACCCGAAAAATGGAGGACTCTGCCATGAAACGTATTCCACTCATTCTTTCGCTGGCCCTGCTGCTGTTGCTGCCGGCCATCGCCCTGTATCCAATGCTCCATGCCTCCGCCGAAAAGGATGGTGTCGATAGCAGCACAGCCATTCAGGAGGCCGCCCCGTCGGAAGCCGCCCCGTCGGAGGCCGCCCCATCGGAAGCCGCCCCATCGGAAGCCGCCCCGTTAGACAGCGCCGTCGCTGCCCCCGCCGCTCCCGCCGATCCCTCCGCCGTCAGTGGTTCTATCGACACCGATGATTTTCCCCTCACCGACGGCCAGCAGCAGGCGCTTCACCGCTATATGACCGCCTACTATACCACGCTGGGGGACCTGACGGAGGCGAGCACCGACGGTGTATTCTGTGCCGACGGCATCGCCGCCTATGAGCAGGCGGTTGGGAATGATCCTTCGCAGTCTCGGCCGGGGATGATCCTCTGCATCCTTGGCTGGAAATAAGCCCTATCATCTCCGACCGGGAATAAGACGTTGCGCCCTGACAGTTTTGTGGTATAATAGGACTGTCAGCGGACAGAGCCATGTCCAGTTACCATGTCCACTTTTGTCCGCAGAATGTACCAATTCACCGGGAGGATGCCCTATGGAATTTCGTGTGCTGGCACTGGGAGATGTTACCAGCGAGGATGGCACCCGCCATCTGGCCCGTACTCTGCGCCCCTTTCAGAAGGTTCACGGCGTGGACTTCACCGTGGTCAACGGTGAGAATGTCTCCGGCGTGGGGCTGACCCCGGATCAGGCGGAGAATCTCTTCGCCGCCGGCGCCGATGTCATCACGCTGGGCAACCATACGTGGGGCAAAATGCAGATCGCTGACTATTTGGAGGACAGTCCCTACATCCTGCGGCCTGCCAACTTTTCCCCCCGCACGCCGGGCCGTGGCGTGGGAGTCTACGACTGCGGCCGCTTCCGCATCCGGGTCATCTCCCTCATTGGCCGCTGTGACCTGTCATGGGGCAGCGATAACCCCTTTACCACAGCGGACCGCCTGCTGGCGGAGCCGGACGCTCCCACCTTCACGGTGGTGGATTTTCACGCTCAGGCCACCAGCGAAAAGCTGGCCATGGCCTACTATCTGGACGGCCGGGTCTCCGCCCTGTGGGGGACCCACACCCACGTCCCCACCGCCGACCAGCGGGTGTTCCCCAAGGGTACCGGCTACCTGACGGATCTGGGCATGACCGGCGCCGTGGAGTCGGTGCTGGGCATCCAGCCCCAACAGTCGGTGGAGATGTTCTTAGGCGGTCTGCCGGGCCGTTTCCGCCCTGCCTCCGGCCCCTGCAAGGCTCAGGGGGCGCTCTTCACGCTGGACAGCGCCACGGGCCTGTGTACGGCAGTGGAACGGGTGGATATCCGCTGAGCACAACATTTGCCGCACAAAATTTGTCACATAGGACCCGTCACGCAGGTTCTATCACATAGGAGAAATGAGCCATGTCTGTTGAAAAGGTCCGGGCGTACCTGACGCCCTATGGGGTGGCCCAGCGCATCCGGGAGCTGGAGGTCTCCAGCGCCACGGTGGAGCTGGCTGCCGCCGCTCTGGGGGTGGCCCCCGCCCGCATCGCCAAGACCCTCAGCTTCAAGGTGGGAGAGCGGCCCATCTTAGTGGTGGCCGCCGGGGACGCCCGCATCGATAACATCAAATACAAGCACTTTTTCGGCGTCAAGGCCAAGATGCTGACACCGGAGGAGGCCGTGGAGCACATCGGCCACGCCGTTGGCGGCGTATGCCCCTTCGCCCTGCCGGAGGACGTGTCCGTGTATCTGGACGAGTCTCTGCGGCGGTTTGAGACGGTGTTCCCCGCTGTGGGCAGCGCCGCCTCTGCCATCGAGCTGACCTGCCCGGAGCTGGAGCGCTGCTGCGGAGAGCGGTTCTGCCGATGGGTAGACCTCTGCCGTGGCTGGCAGGAGGCATAAAAGGAGGACGCTATGGCAAAAATTCTACACACGGCGGACTTCCATCTGGACAGCGCCTTTACCGCCCTGCCGGAGGAGAAGGCCCGGCTGCGCCGCCAGGAGGCACGCCAGCTGACGGACCGGCTGGTGGACTACGCCAATGACCACGGCGTGGAGCTGCTGCTGCTGGCCGGAGATCTCTTTGACTCTGACCAGCTCTACGGTCAGACGGCGCAAGAGCTGGCCCGGTCGCTGGCCCGCTTCCGGGGCCACGCCGTCATCGCCCCCGGCAACCACGACTTCTACGCCGCCTCCAGCCCCTATGCCCGGCTGCTGTGGCTGGAAAACGTCCACATCTTCCGGGAGGAGCGGCTCCAGCGGCTCCCCTTCCCTCAGTACGGCTGCGTAGTATACGGAGCCGCCTTCACCTCCCCCGACGCTCCCGCCGGGATCCCCGGCTCTCTTGACCCGGAGGATGAGGGGCTGGCCCGCATCCTGCTTCTCCACGGAGAGGTGGGCGTCCGGGACAGCCGCTACCGGGCCATGACCCTGAAGGACGTGGAGCAGAGCGGCGCCGACTATCTGGCGCTGGGCCACGTCCATGCCTTTGGCGGCGTGCAGCAGGCAGGACGCACCTTCTGGGCCTATCCGGGCTGTCCGGAGGGCCGGGGCTTCGACGAGCTGGGGGACAAGGGCTTCCTCACCGGTACCGTGGAGCCGGGACAGGTGAAGCTCACCTTCGTCCCCTTTGCCCGCCGCCGGTATCAGTGGCTGACGGCGGATGTCACCGGCGTTGACCCGCTGGAGGCCCTGCGCCGGGAACTGCCCCCACACCCGGAGGCGGACATCTTCCGCATGGTCCTCACCGGCGAGACGGAGGAGCCGCCCCGGCTGGACGCCCTCTATGATGCGCTGTCCCCGGACTGCTTCTATCTGGAGCTGCAGGACCGCACCACCCGCTGCCGGGATCTGTGGGAGCACTGCGGAGAGGACACCCTGCGGGGCCTGTTCCTCCGAGACCTGCGCCAAAGATACGACGCCGCACCGGAGGAGGAGAAGCCCCGGCTGCTGCAGGCCGCCCGATTCGGCTTGGCGGCGCTGGAAAACCGGGAGCTGTAAAGCGCTTTCAATTTACTGCCCACGGCGCAGGCCGTGAGAGAGGAGCCATCCCTATGAAAAAGATCCTCATGATCGGCACCGGCGGCACCATCGCCTCGGAGATGACGCCGGAGGGCCTGACGCCGGAGCTGAACACCCACCAGCTGCTGTCCTATCTTCCCCGCATCGCCCAGCTGTGCCATGTGGACTGCATCCAGCTGTATAGTCTGGACAGCACCAGCATTCACCCCGCCCACTGGCTGGGGACGGCCCAAGCCATCCGGGAGCACTACGACGACTACGACGGCTTCGTCATCAGCCACGGCACGGACACCATGGCCTATACGGCGGCGGCCCTGAGCTATCTGGTTCAGGACAGCCCCAAGCCCATCATCCTCACCGGCGCCCAGAAGCCCATCTGGTTCGATGGCACCGACTCCAAGCGCAACCTCACCGACGCCTTTCTCTATGCCTGCCGGGGCTGCGGCGGCGTGCAGATCGTCTTTAACGGCCGGGTCATTCTGGGGACCCGTGCCCGCAAGACCTACTCCAAGAGCTTCCGGGCCTTCTCCAGTGTCAACTACCCCGATCTGGCGGTGGTGCAGGATGAGCATCTGTTACAGTACATCCGTTGTGAGAGCCGGCCACGGCCCCTGTTCTATGACCGGCTGGACCCCCATGTGGGGCTGCTGAAGCTGATCCCCGGCACGGAGGATGCGTTGGCGGAGTTCATGCTGGACCGCTACGACGGTCTTATCATCGAGAGCTTCGGCGTAGGCGGCCTGCCGGAATACGACGGTGGACACCTCTACGACGTGGTGCGCCGTGGGGTGGAGCGGGGCAAGATCGTGGTCATGACCACGCAGGTCCCCAACGAGGGCAGCGACCTGACGGTATACCATGTGGGGGGACACCTGAAGAGTACCCTCCGGCTGCTGGAAGCCTACGACATGACCACCGAGGCCGCCGTGGCCAAGCTCATGTGGATCATGGGGCAGACCCGTGAATTTTCGGAGGTGGAGCGGCTGTTTTACCAGCCGGTGGCGCAGGATATCCTCCGTTTCGGGGACGAATAAGATGTTTGCTCCGGCGGGACACGCCTTGTGTCCTGCCGGAGTATTTTTTTGACCTGCGGCACAAGCTAACAGGGCAAAAAAGGGAGGCGGACAGTCAGCTGTCCGCCCCAAGTGAGGAGAAAAAATGGATAAAGCTTCGGAAAGGACTGTCCCTCAGACGAGGGTCAGCACCAGCCACAGCAGGCCGATGACACCGCCGCCCAGCAGCGCCGCCATCCATGTGGTGAGCCGTCTGCGCCGGGGCGGAGCCCCGTGGGTGCGGGCGTAGCTCTTGGCGATGCGGACCGCCTGCTCCACCACCTGCTGGGATGAGACGCCGCCGCCTGCGGCGTCGTTGCTGAGAATGAAGATCGCCTGCTCGAAAATATGGGGATCGGGGGACTCCACCACGATCACCCGTCTGGAAATACCTTTTACCAAGGCCACGCCCTCCTCTGTCCGGTGATGTTTGACAGATAGAGTATTTCCGGCGTCGGCGGCGGTTATACCTGCCGGGGGCGGTTTTCTCCCGGCAGGGGCAGGTGTACCGCCAGCACGGCGCAGTCGTCCTCCAGTCCCCTGCGGCTGCGGGATTCCGACAGGATCAGCGCCGTCAGGGCGTGGACGTCGGTGCCGTTCCACCCCGCCAGCAGATTTTGCAGCCACTCGTCGCTGTTCTCGTCGGCGATGCCGTCGGAGATCATGACAAAATAGCTGCCTGCCGGGAGGGCCAGCCGAGTGACCTCCGGCGGCTCCGCCGTGGCCTGCAGCCCCGCCGGAAGGGAATGGGCGGTGAAGCGGGTAACGTGGGCGGTGTGCTTGAGATAGGAGGGCGCAGCGCCGTATTTATAGAGGGTGGCCTCGCCGGTGGAGCGGCGCAGAGCCAAAAGATCGATGGTGGTGAAGGCCCCGCCGGTCTCCCCCCGCAGGGCCAGCGCCGAGTTCAGGGTCTTGAGGGCCGGAGCCGGTTCAATGCCCGCCCGCAGGAACTGCTCCAGCAGCCGCACCGTCAGCGCCGCCTCCCGGTGGGCCTCCGGGCCGCTGCCCATGCCGTCGGAGAGCAGGAGGTACAGCATCCCGCCTGTCTCCACCGTGGCCAGCTGGTCGCCGCACAGCTGCTGTCCCTCCTTGGGGCGCAGGGCCGAGGACACTCGATAGCCCATGGGGCCGGGGGACTCCTCCATCGGGGCGTGGGCTGCTGCCGCCAGCAGATCCCCCATCTGGGCGTACTGCTCCTGGGCCTGACGGCGGGAGCAGGTCAGCTGTCGATGATACTGGCGGCGCAGGAGGAACAGCCGCAGCTCCCCGTTGACGGCGGCGACAAACTCCCGCAGATGGACACACCGGGCGGTGAAGTATAGGGGGAAATCCTCCGGCTGGGCCGTGCCGCGGCGCAGCAGCGCCGGACAGGCATCATTGAAGGCGTTGTAGGTGGCGTTATAGTTCTGCTGCCAGCAGTTGGCGCACAGGACGCAGGAGCGGCACACTTGTTCCGCCGCCCGGTCGAAGATCACTGAGGGATTCTCCGGCGGGGCCGGGGCCGTGTCCCGGAAGAAGCTGTCGTACAGGGAGCGCAGAGCCGCAGCGGACTGCTCCAGCCGCCGGGGCCTTGCCGTCTCTCCGGGTGCATCCGCCCGGGCGGCACGCTCTGCGCAGGGAGGCAGCCAGCGCCGGGGCAGCAGCAGATAGGCCGCACCGCCCGCCAGACATGAAAGCAGCAGCTGTCGGGGAGGACCGACATCCAGCAGCACTGCAAAGGCGATGGTGGGCAGAGAAAAGGCCGCCGCCGGGAGGATGCGGGGTAGGCGGCCATAGAAGGCGGCCAGCGCTCCGCCGCAGCCGTAGGCCACCGTCAGCAGCAGCGCCGGTGTCTCCGGCACCAGATCCGCCGCAAGGCCCGCACAGGCCCCCGCCAGTCCCGCTGTCAGGGGCGGCAGGCGGCGGGAGAGGAGCAGCAGCTCCGTCATCAGCAGGGCTTTCCCCACGGAGAACAGGCCCTCTACCGTCACCGGCACCAGTGCCAACGACAGGGCGGCGGCGTATAGCAGTCCCTTTTGCCGGGGGGACGTGCCGTGGGCAGTCAGCAGCGCCGTGGCAGCTGCCAGCAGCGCAGAGGCTGTCAGGCACAGCACCCACTGGCTCAGGGGGCGGTACAGCAGGTACACCGACTGGATCAGCAGTTGGGAGAGAGCCGCCGTCAGGGGCCGGAAGGCGGGGCGGCGGTAGAACTTCGTATCACAGAAGGCCGTCTGGGCGGCGAAAAGCAGCACGGCAGCGGCGGCATGGCGCAGCCCCGGTTGAAAATCCAGAAACAGCAGCGCTCCGCCGGTAACACCCAACAGGGAAAGCAGACCCGGCAGGCCCGGCCCTGCGGCGGCGGCCGCCGCCAGACTGAAGGGGGCGTACAGTCCTCCCAGCCGGGCAGCGGTGAGGACGCAGCAGAGCGCCGCCTGCCCCAGCAGCGTCAGGATGCGGCGGAGCCGTCTGCCGGGCGGCGGGAGGTGAAACTTCATGGACAAGCCCTCCTTTTTCCCCTATTGTAGTCACCGGCGGCGGGAAAAGCTGTCGGGAAATGGAGTCCGGCGGATTTTTCCGTGGACGGCGGTGTTTACGGAGGCAGAAAGCTGTGATATAATGAAGAAACCTTGACAGAAAGCAGGTGGCCGCTATGAAAGCCCAGCGTCCCTATCCGCAGATCACCATCACCCCCAAGGGGGAGGCCGCTCTGGTGGGCGGACACCCATGGGTCTATGAGGGGGAGGTCACGGGACTCAGCGGCCCCGTGTCCGACGGACAGCTGGTGGACGTCATCAGCCGCCGGGGCAGTTGGCTGGGCTGCGGCTTTTTCAACAGCCGCTCCCGCATCCGGGTACGGGTGCTGTCCCGGAACCCCAACGACCGGTTCGACCGGGCCTTCTGGCGGCGGCGCATCCAGTACGCATGGGACTATCGCAAGACCGTCATGGGGCCGGAGGACAGCCGCTGCTGCCGGGTGATCTTCGGAGAGGCCGACGGCTTCCCCGGTCTGACGGTGGACCGGTTCGAGAGTGTGCTGGTGGCGCAGGTGCTGTGTCTGGGCATGGAACTCATCAAGGAGGAGCTGTTCTCCCTGCTGCTGGAGGTAATGCGCTCCGACGGACAGGACGTGGTGGGTGTATATGAGCGCAACGACGTGGCCATCCGTGGTCTGGAGGGTATGGAACAGGGCAAGGGCTGGCATCCCGTGGGCGGCGAAAAGGCTCCGGACTTTACAGCGGTGGATATTGAGGAAAACGGTATCCGCTACACCGTGGACTTTGAAAACGGGCAAAAAACCGGCTTCTTTCTGGATCAGAAGTACAACCGGCAGGCGGTGGCCAAGCTGGCCCGTGGCCGGACGGTGCTGGACTGCTTCACCCACACCGGCTCCTTCGCCCTGAACGCTGCACGGGGCGGGGCCAAGCACGTCACGGCGGTAGACGTATCCGAGTTCGCCGTGGAATGTGCCAGAGAAAACGCACGGCGCAACGGGCTTTCCGACGTGATGGAGTGCGTGGCGGCCAACGTGTTCGACCTGCTGCCCCAGCTGGAGCAGCAGCCCAAGCGGTACGACTTCATCATTCTGGATCCTCCAGCCTTCACCAAGAGCCGCAAGACCACCCAGCGGGCCATGACCGGCTATAAGGAGATCAACTACCGGGCCATGCGGCTGCTGCCACGGGGCGGCTATCTGGCCACCTGCTCTTGCAGCCACTTCGCCACGGAGGAGCTGTTTTTGAAGATGCTGCGCTCGGCGGCCAAGGATGCCGGGGTGCAGCTGCGGCAGATCGAGGCCCGGCAGCAGTGCTGCGACCACCCCATTCTGTGGGGCGTGGAGGAGACCAATTACCTGAAATTCTATCTGTTTCAGGTGGTTTGATGAATACGATTCGTATACTTTTCTTATAATATTACAAGTAGTTGCAGAATATGACAGAGGAGACCGGCCGCAGCCTGTTTCCCGAAAGGAGCATTTATGAACACCAACTGGAACGACCCCAATTTTCAGGGCTTCGGCGGCAGGCAGAGTCCCTTCGGGAAGCGGCCTCCACGGCCCAAAAAGGAGCACAAGGCCATCGGCACGCCCCTGAGCCGCACCCTCATCAATCTGGCGGTGACGCTGATCTTTGCGGCGGTGTACTTCTATGTGGTGCTGCCGCCCATCAATTTGCAGGCGGAGGAGTTCTATTTCTTCATGCTGCTGTGCTGCGCTGTGTACTGCGGCTGCGCCGTGCTGACCTCCGGGTTTCAGGGCAGCGGGGCCAAGGGCTACTTTGGCTTCGTGAAGAAGCAGTGCCGCATCCCCATGATAATCGCCGTGGCGCTGGTAGCCGTGGCCATCGTGGGCGGTATCGTGGGCTGGCAGGTGATCCGGGCCGGGTCCTACCGGGATCTGCTGACGGTGGAGACCGGTGACTTCGCCACCGAGGTGGAGGAGATCAGCTATGACCAGATCCCCATGCTGGACAAGGACTCCGCCGAGAAGCTGGGCAACCGCAAGCTGGGTGAGCTGTCGGACATGGTGTCCCAGTTCGAGGTGGCGGAGGAGTACACGCAAATCAACTACAAGGGCCGCCCGGTGCGGGTGACGCCCCTGCGGTACGGGGACTGGATCAAGTGGTTCAACAACCGCTCCCGGGGTCTGCCCGCCTATCTCATTATCGACATGGTGACCCAGAATGTGGAGGTGGTGCGTCTGGAGCAGGGCATCCGCTACACCACCGCCGAGCACTTCGGCCGCAACCTCTATCGCTATCTGCAGTTCCACTACCCCACCTATATCTTTGACAAGCCGGCCTTCGAGATCGACGAGGAGGGCAATCCCTATTGGGTCTGCCCCCGGATCCGAAAAACCATCGGGCTCTTTGGCGGCACGGACATCGACGGGGCCGTGCTGGTGAACGCCGTCACCTGTGAGCATCAGTACTATGACGCCAAGGATGTGCCGGACTGGGTGGATCACGTCTACACGGCGGATCTCATCGTCCAGCAGTACGACTACCACGGCACCTATATCCACGGCTTCATCAACTCCCTGTTCGGCCAGCGGGATGTCACCGTTACCACCGATGGCTATAACTACATCGCCATCGGAGACGACGTGTATATGTACACCGGCATCACGTCGGTGGTGTCGGATCAGTCCAACATCGGCTTCATCCTCTCCAACCAGCGCACCAAGGAGACACGTTTTTACTCCGTGGCCGGCGCCGAGGAGTACTCCGCCATGGATTCGGCACGGGGGCAGGTGCAGCAGATGAACTACACCGCCACCTTCCCTCTGCTGCTGAACATCGCAGATCAGCCCAGCTACTTCATGGCGCTGAAGGACGCCGCCGGTCTGGTGAAGATGTACGCCATGGTCAACGTCAGCCAGTACCAGATCGTGGCCACCGGCGGCAGCGTGGCGGAATGCGAGAGCAACTATCGCCAGATGCTGGCCCGGTATAACCTCATTGACCCGGCGGATACGGAGCCCTCCGCTTCGGATCAGGGGGAGGTCACCGGCGTCATCGCCGACCTCCGCAGCGCCGTTATGGACGGCAACACCTGGTACTACCTCCAGCTCTCCGACGGCACGGTGTACTACACCATCTCCGCCGCCGAGGCTCCGGAGGCCGTGATCCTCAACGTGGGCGACACGGTGACGGTGAAGTATGCCGAGGGCGAGGGCAGCATCCTGCAGGCTTACAGCGTGGCCAAGGCCGTCCCGGCGGCGTAAAGCAGAACACAGAAAAACGGCGTGACCATGCGGTCAC
>ERZ812616.3046-NODE-3046-length-12555-cov-13.318720_pt1 | contig 12555 bp, 9 predicted proteins | sample MGYA00376249_ERZ812616 | MGnify/ENA primary metagenome ERZ812616 (study PRJEB26924, sample SAMEA4378265) | human gut metagenome | biome: human gut; feature: human-associated habitat; material: faeces | place: China | collected 2013 ... | reverse complement strand
CCTCAAGCTCATGGCGGATGAAGGGCGTCAGAGATTCCATAAAAAACACCTCCGCACCTAGGGTGTGCGGAGGCGGGGGAGAATATACGAAGGAGCGCGCCCCACCCACCCCCGGATAAGCCCGATTTTTGTCCGCCGGACGAGGGAGAAGTCCGGGACTACTTTATCCGGAAGAGCGGAACGGAGGCTCAGGCCGACCGGTTCCGGGCGTTCTATGCCATCCGCCCGCCTGAGCAGGCAAAAGACTTTCTGAAAGACGCGGCCCTGAGAAGGCAGGCAATGCGGAAGAGAAGGAAAGCGGTCACACAATGACCTCCACCATGCTCCCCCCGCTGCGGGCCTTTTTTACGACCACCTGTTTGTCGATGCGCTCCTTGAGCGCGGCGACGTGGGAGATGATGCCCACGAGGCGGTCGCCCTCGGTGAGGCCGGCGAGGACCCGGATGGCCTGCTCAAGGCTCTCGTCGTCCAGCGAGCCGAAGCCTTCATCGAGGAAGAGGGTGTCCAGCCGGATGCCGCCCGCCGCGCTCTGGACCTCGTCCGAGAGGCCCAGAGCCAGCGCCAGTGAGGCTTTGAAGCTCTCACCGCCCGAGAGGGTCTTGACGCTGCGGCGGGTGCCGTTGTAGTGGTCGATGACGCCGAGGTCGAGGCCGGACTGGCTGCGCTGGTTCTCGGCACCCACCCGCTCCAGCTCGTACTGCCCGGCGGTCATCTGCATAAGGCGGGTGTTGGCGTGGACGAGGATGGCGTCGAGGTAGTTCATCTGGATGTAAGCCTCGAGGCGTATCTTCTGTTTGCTGCTGAGGGTGCCGCCCGCCGTGGAGGCGAGGGCGTTCACCCACTGCCAGCGACGTTCCAGCTCCGTCCGGGCGGCGGCGTGCTGACGGTAGAGGTCAGCGGCCTTCCGGTTGGGCAGGAGGCGGGCCGTCAGGGCCTTTTCCTGAGCCGTGAGAGCGGTGCGCCGGGCCGTCAGGGCGTCCCGCTGGGATTCGAGGGCGGGCAGGTCGGCGGCTTCGTCCGCCTCCGTCTGCTGGGCCGTCAGGGCCGTGACTGCGGCCTCGGCAGCGGCGTAGTCCTGCCGGGCCCTGGCCAGAGCCGACGCGGCGGCATCCATCCCGGCCCGGAGGGCGCAGCGCTCGTTTTCCAGCCCGGCCAGCGCCCGGCGGGCTTCTTCCCGGTCGGCGGCGGGCAGAGCTGCCCGGGCCTCGGCACACTGGGTCTCCAGAGCCTTGGCAGAGGCAGACTGCCGGGCGGCTTCCTCAGCGGAAGCCCGTGCCTCGGCCTCGAGGGCAGAGCGCTGGGCGGTCTTTTTCTGCCGCTCGTCCTCCTGCCGGGCCTTGGCGGCGAGGGCGGCGGCATTCTGCTTCTGAGCCTTGTCGAGGGCTTCCTGTGCGGCGTGCAGAGCCTCGCTTTCTTCGGCCAGAGCCGTCTTCAGAAGCGAGACGGTCAGCTTCACCGGCCCCTCCGGTGAGGTGAACCGCTCCGGCAGCAGGGCCTCGGCGTCCCGGCGGAGGGTGGCTTTGGCCTCCCGGTCTGCGGCCACGGCCTTGGCGGCGGCCGCACTGGCTTCCTGTGCGGCGCGGTCGGCCTCGTCGGCGGACTGTCTGGCCGCGTCTACCCGGGCCTGAGTGGGGGCTTCGGCGGGCAGAACGGCCCGCTTCGGGTGATGGGTGCTGCCGCAGACGGGGCAGGGGGTGCCGTCCGTCAGCCCTTCGGCCAGCAGGCCCGCCTGCGCGTTGAGAAAGGCCCGCTCGAGGTGGTCGCGGAGGGCGTGAGCGCGCTCCTTTGCGCCGTCGGCGAGAAGATAACGCTCCTGCGCCTGCCGTGCGGCCTGCCCCCGGCGCTGCCCCTCGGCGAGGCTCTGGGCCAGCTGCGCGAGGGCCGTTTCCCGCCGGGCCAGCTGTTCGGCCCGGGCCTCAAGGCTCACGTTCTCGGCCTCCGCGCCCCCAAGGGCGGCGAGGCTCTGCTCCAAAGCGGTCAGTTCTCCGTCCAGCTGCCCGAGGGCGGCGCGGCGCTTTTCAGCTCTGGCGTTCTCGAGGGCGGCGGCGTCCCGGGCGGCAGAAAGCTTCTTTTCGAGGCTGTCCAGCCCATCGAAGGCCGCGAGGTTGGATTTCGCCCGCTCGAGCTTTCCGGCCAGCGCGTCCAGCGCGGCGGAATCCCCGGCGTGGCGGGCCGCTTCGGCCTCGGCGGCGTCCAGAACGGACCGCAGAGCGTCCTGCCGGGTCTGTGCGGCGGTCAGCTCGAGGCGGAGCTTCTCGGCCTGTTCGGCCCGGCCCAGCGTCTGCTGGAGCTTGTCCAGCTCTGCCTCGGCCTCAGTCCGGGCGGAGGTGGCGGCGCTCAGTGCCTGCTCCTGCCCGGCCAGCAGGGCGTCCAGAAGGGGCAGCACCGCTTCCGGCGACGCCTGCCCGCCCGCCTCGCAGAGGGGGGACAGCTCGTCCAGAACGGCTCTATCGGCGTCCCCCTCGGCCCAGCTCAGGCCGGAGAGCAGCTGCCCGATGCGGACGCTCTGCTCCTCCCGCTGGCGGGTGAGGGCGGCGTTCTCGGCCTGCAGCCGCTCCTGGAGACGCTGGTAGGGCTGGGTGCGGAACAGCTTGCGGAAGATCTTGCTCCGCTCCTCGGTGGAAGCGTTGAGCAGCCGGGTGAACTGCCCCTGGGCGATCATGGCGATCTGGGAGAACTGGTTGTAATCCAGCCCGATGATGTCCATCACAGCGGCGGTGACGTCCTTGGCCCGGGTGACGGGCGGGCGGCCATCGGCGTAGGTGAGGCAGGCGTCGGCTTTTTCAGTGGTAAAGCCCTCGCCCCGGGCTTTCGGGCGGAGGTATTCGGGATTGCGGCGGACGGTGCAGCGCTGCCCCCGCACCTCGAATTCCAGCTCCACGAAGGTGGGGGTGCCGGGCTCGGCGTACTTGCTGCGGAGCATGGCCCCTTCCCGGACGCCGCCGCTGGAATGGTCGTAGAGGGCGTAGGTGATGGCGTCGAAGAGAGTGGTCTTGCCCGCGCCGGTGTCGCCGGTGACGAGATAGAGCCCGCCTCTGCCCAGCTGGGCGAGGTCCAGAACGGTCTTGGCGGCATAAGGCCCGAAGGCCGACAGAGTCAGTTTCAGGGGCCTCATGCTTCATCCTCCTTCCAGATGTCTTCGATGAGCGATTGGCAGAACGCCGCCTGTTCGTCGGAGAGGGGCTGGCCGTTCTGGGCTTCGTAAAAGGCCGCAAAGTGCTCGAGGGGTGTTTTGCTCTCGGCTCGGGCAGCGGCGTCGGGCGTCTCAGCGGCCCGGGTGCGGCGGTTGTCGTAGTCCAGCCGCATGAGGTTCGGGTAGATGACCCGCAGCCGGGCCAGCGCGTCGGGAACGTCCTGCTCGTCGGTGAGGGTGATGTGGAGGTAGTCGTCCGTCGGCGTGCCGTCGTAGGCCCGGCGGTCGGTGAGCTCCATGTAACTGCCCCGCAGCTCCCGCAGGTCGTGCCGGGGGGTGAGAGGCGCGGCCTCGAAGCGGACACTGCCCTTTTCGCCCAGGGTGACGAAGAGGGCGGCTTTGTGCTGATGGGCCTCGGAGAAGGAATATTTGAGGGGACTGCCTGCGTAGCGGACGGTGTCCCGCCCCACCTTCTGGGGACTGTGGAGGTGGCCCAGAGCCACATAGTCGAAGCCCTCGAAGAGGGAGACGTCGATGCTGTCCACCCCGCCCACGCTGGGCTCTTCGCTCTCGCAGACCGCCGCCCCGGCCACGAACTGGTGGGCCACCAGCACGTTCCGGCGGGCGGGGTCGGGTGCGCAGGCGTTCAGCACACAGCCGATGGCGTCGTTGTAGCTCTCGATCTTCTCGTCCGGGAAGACGTGCCGCACGGCGGCGGGCTTCAAAAAGGGCAGGAGCCAGACGTCCACCGGGCCGTATTCGTCCGTCAGGGTGATGGGCGCGGGCGGTGCGGCAAAGACCGGGCTGACGTACACCCGGCTCCCCGCCAGAAGCTGTGCGCCGAAGGCAATGCGGTCTGCCGAGTCGTGGTTGCCGCTGACGGCAAAAACGGGCAGTCCCCGCGCCGCAAGCTCGGTGAGGAACCAGTCCAGCAGCCGCACCGCCTCGGCGGGCGGCACGGGCTTGTCGTAGAGGTCGCCTGCCAGCAGAACGCCGTCCACGGGCCGGGCGTCCAGCAGGGAGAGGACCTGCTCTAAAATGTAGCGCTGGTCGTCCAGCATGGAGAACTCGCAGACCCGCTTGCCCAGATGCAGGTCGGAGAGGTGTAGGAAACGCATGGGGACACCGCCTTTCGTTGAGATGACTTTATTATAGGAGAGTTGGGGGCGTTTGTCGAGGGGGTGAACCTCTCAGTCTGCTTCGCAGACAAGGCCGGGTTGCGGCTCCCAGCGTCTGCTGCGCTGTCGCTTGCATCCTGCTGGCCGCGGCCCCAACGGCGACTCCCTGTTTCCGCCGCTGGCGGCGGTCATCGCCGTTGCTCCTTGTAGGAGAGGCTTTGGCAGTCCCCACAAAGTGAACGGTTTCGCCAGAGGCTCCCCTACTAGGGGAGCTGGCTGCGAAGCAGACTGAGAGGTTGTATGAAGGACAGCATGACCGTGAGCCGCAGTGGAGAAAACCTCTCCGTCATCGCTTGCGCGATGCCACCTCCCCTATCGAGGGGAGGCCTTGGCATTCCGCAAAGCTTCGTCTCTTCGCCAGAGGCTCCCCTACTAGGGGAGCTGGCGCGCAGCGCCTGAGAGGTTGTACGAAGGAACACCTGCCCTCTGTGCATCTGATTTGCGTGAGAAGTACGACTTATTACGAAAATATGAATAAAAACTCAAAAAAGCCCTACCGTTCCCGGTTCCGGTCTGCTATAATTTTCTATGCTTGTTACAAAAACCTGAAGTGAAGTAAAGGAGCCAGGAATATGATAAAAAGCGCTGAACTGGAAAATTCGGCATACGAGTTTGAGGCGAAAATGCCGCTGCGCCACGCGGTCCCGCTGGGATTGCAGCACGTGTTCGCCATGTTCGTGGGCAACCTCACCCCGCTGCTCATCATCACCAGCGCCTGCGGCCTCGCGGGCGGTGAGTTCGCAGACCTGCAGGTGAGCCTGCTGCAGAACGCCATGTTCGTGGCGGGCATCGTCACGCTGGTGCAGCTGTATGGCCTCGGCCCTGTGGGCGGCAAAGTGCCGATCATCATGGGTACCAGCTCGGGCTTTCTGGGCGTGTTCAACAGCGTGGCTGCTACCATGGGCGGCGGCGTCACGGCCTACGGCGCCATGATGGGCGCATCCATTCTGGGCGGCCTGTTCGAGAGCGTGCTGGGCGTCTTTCTGAAGCCCCTGCGCAAGCTGTTCCCGCCGGTGGTCACCGGCACGGTCGTGCTGTCCATCGGTCTGTCCCTCATCTCCGTGGGCGTCAACTCCTTCGGCGGCGGCAACGCAGCCAAGGACTTCGGCTCGGTGGAGAACCTGCTGCTGGCCGTCTTCGTGCTGGTGGTCATCCTCTTCTTCAAGCACTGGACCAATGGCTTCTTCAGCTCTTCCTCCATCCTCGTGGGCATCATCGCGGGCTATCTGGCAGCCATCGTCATGGGCTTCGTCCTGCCCACCACCGGCGTCACCGCCGACGGTGTGGAGTTCACCAAAGCATGGGTGCTGAACTGGAACAAGGTCGCTGAGGCCAGCTGGTTCGCCATCCCGAAGCTGGTACCGGTCAAGATCGTCTTCGACCTCCGCGCCATCCTGCCCGTTATGATCATGTTCATCGTCACCGCCGTGGAGACGGTGGGCGACATCTCCGGCGTCATGGAGGGCGGCATGGGCCGCGAGGCCACCGATAAGGAGCTGAGCGGCGGCATCATCTGCGACGGCCTCGGCTCCACCGTCGCCGCCTGCTTCGGCGTCCTGCCCAACACCTCCTTCAGCCAGAACGTGGGCCTCGTGGCCATGACCAAGGTGGTCAACCGGGGCGCACTGGCCACTGGTGCCATCTTCCTGATGCTCTGCGGCCTCATCCCCAAGCTGGGCGCACTCATCTCCATCATGCCGCAGGCTGTTCTGGGCGGCGCTGCCGTCATGATGTTTTCCTCCATCGTGGTGTCGGGCATCCAGCTCATCACCAAGGAGAAGATGACTCCCCGCACCCTGACCATCGTCTCTGTGGCGCTGGGCGTGGGCTACGGCATGGGTGCAAACGCCAAGATCCTCGCCAACACCCCCCAGTTCGTCCAGCTCATCTGCGGTGAGAGCGGCATCGTGCCTGCTGCCTTCGTGGCCATCCTGCTCAACTGCCTGCTGCCCCGCAACGAGAAGTAAGCTTTGAAGCACTGCGGCCTCCCTGTCTTTGCAGGGAGGTCTTTTTGTGCTATAATTTCCCTAGTCTTATCAGGAAGAGGGAAGGAGGACTCTATGGAACCGCAAACTGCCGCCCGCTATCGTCTTCTGGACGAGCTGCGGGGACTCGACCTCATCAGCATGATGCTCTACCACGGGATGTGGGACGTGGTGTTCCTCTTCGGCGTGGCCCAGAAGTGGTACACCGGACGCCCGGGCTTTGTGTGGCAGCAGAGCATCTGCTGGGTCTTTATCCTGCTTTCGGGCTTCTGCCTGCCGCTGGGGCATCATCCGTTCCGGCGGGGAGCCATCGTCTTCGGGGCAGGGGCGCTGGTCACAGCCGTCACCCTGCTCTTCCTGCCCGAGGACGTGGTGTGGTTCGGGGTGCTGACCCTGCTGGGCTCGTCCATGCTCCTCACCGCCGCGCTGGACCCGCTGTTTCGCCGCGTCCCGCCCGCCGCGGGCGTGGCCGTCAGCGCCCTGCTGTTCTGGGTGACCTACCCCACGATGAACGGCTTCTGGAACCTACCGGGCGGGCGTCTGGCCCTGCCGCAGGCCCTCTACGCCAGCTGGCCCACAGCCTATCTGGGCTTCATGCCGAAGAGCTTTTTCTCCACCGACTATTTCCCGCTGCTGCCCTGGCTGTTTCTGTTCTGGGTGGGGTACTTCCTCCACCACCTCGTGGGCCGCGGACGCCTCGCGCCGCTGCGCCGGTCGGTCTGCCCGCCGCTGGGCTGGATGGGCCGTCACTCGCTGGTGCTCTATCTGCTCCATCAGCCGGTCATCCTGGGGGTGCTGACGGTGGCGTTCCGGCTGGTGAGAGCGGGGTAAAATTTCTGGAAAAGTTAGCCTCTGTGACCGCTTGACAAAGCAGCGGCGCTGTGGTATCCTATGGACGGTTAGAGAAATCTAACTAAGAGATGCGTCTGAGCCTGCTTCCGACGCATTTTTATGGAACAAAAAGTTAGAAACGGCTAACCCAAATAAATCAAAAGTGAGGCTGAACATTATGAGCAAAGTAGCAATCGTATTCTGGAGCGCGACCGGCAACACCGAGACCATGGCAAACTGCATCGCGGAGGGTGCAGGCGCTGCCGCCACCATCGTCCCCTGCGCCGAGATGGACGCAGCAAAGCTGGGCGGGTATGACGTGGTGGCCTTCGGCTGCCCGGCCATGGGCGCTGAGCAGCTGGAGGAGAGCGAGTTCGAGCCGATGTTCGCGGGCCTCGAAGGCTCTCTGAACGGCAAGAAGGTGGCTCTGTTCGGCTCCTACGGCTGGGGCGACGGCCAGTGGATGCGCGACTGGTGCGAGCGCGCCAAAGAGGACGGCGCACAGCTGTTCAGCGACGAGGGCCTCATCTGCAACGAGACGCCCGATGACGACGTTCAGGCTGCCTGCCGCAAGCTGGGCGCTGATCTGGCCAACTGGTAAAAAATAACACCGGCCCATCCTGCATCATTCCGCGTCTTTGGGGGCAACCTAGGGACAAAGAGGTGATGAATGAATGGAAAACACAGGTGTCCGCTGTGATGTCTGCGAGTGCCGCCACAACGTGGGGAGCTGCAAGTGTGACTTGCCCGAGATCACGGTGACGGAGCGCTGCACCTGCTCTTCTCAGCAGGTGGACATCCCGCACTACTGCCAGAGCTACGAGAAGAAGTAAGTTCTGCGCAAAAAAAGACCTCTGCCCGACAGCCGGGCAGGGGTCTTTTGCTGTTAGAAGCTGTTTTCATAGGCGGGGTGCGCCGAATGTCGAGGATTTTTGTCCGCAGACAAGGCGGTTTCCCGCAGCAATCATTGGTGGATTGCAAGGGGAAGCAACGCAGTATGCGAGCAAAAAGACCGCTCAGGCGGTGTGCAATGCTTATGAAAACGGCTTCTCTAGTGGAGGCTGACGCCGAAGGTGGGCAGGCTGCGCAGCAGGGTGCCGACGCCGTGCATCTCGTAGGTGCCAAAGCCCAGAGCGCTGGCGGCTACGAGGTTGTCGGCCCGGTCGTCGATGAAGATGCACTCATCGGCCCGGAGATGGTACTTGTCCAGCAGGGTCTGGTAGATGCGGGGGTCGGGCTTGTTGATCTTCACTTCGCAGGAGGCCACGCCGCCGTCGAAGAGTCCCTCGAAGTCCCGGTGCATCAGCAGGTCCAGCACGTCCTCGGGGATGTTGCTCAGGTAGTAGACGCAGTAGCCGCGATGCTTGAGCTGCTCCACCAGCGTCTGCATCCGGCGGCGGGGGCGGAGCATGCTCATCCAGTCGTCCAGCACGCCCTCCACCTCGAAGCCCCGGCCCACGGCCCTGGCCCGCTCGAGCATCCGCTCGTTGGCCTCCCGGCGGGTGATGCGGCCTGCGTCCAGCAGCCGCCATTCTCTGCTGCCGAAGGTCAGGTCGTAGACCTCCTCTTCCAGCCCCCGGTTCCCGAACAGGTCGATGAGGTACTTGTGGGGGTCGAAATCCACCATGACGCCGCCGAAGTCGAACACGATATTTTTATACATCGATGATACCTCTTAAAAAAAGTTGGGATGTCCCTGCGCCCAGTATAGCACATCCGGGGCAGTATTTTCCAGCCCTTTTGCATGGTCCGGCCCGCCCCGGCATAAGATGGGACTGTAAGGGGGCGGGGGAGATGACCTTTCGGGAGCTGTGCAGCAAGGAAGTCGTCCAGCTGAAGGACGGGGCCTGCCTTGGCCGGGTGGACGATGTGGAGCTGGACGCCGACACGGCCCGCATCGGGAGCCTGCTTCTGCTGGGGCGGCCCCGGCTCTTCGGGCTGCTGGGCCGGGACGAGACCCTGACCATCCCGTGGGCCGACATCGAGCGCATCGGTCTGGACGCCATCCTCGTGCGGACGGACATCCCCGCCCCGCCGCCCTCCCACGGGGGACTGCTGGATAAATTGCATCAGTGGCTGAACGGATGAAAGATTTTCACCCGTTTTTTGCCCGTCAGGGCTGGATTTTGGAGGCGGGATGATTATAATAGAGGACTGGGGCGGAGTCTGCCGCCTCAAATAATAAGAAAAACGCAGAAGTGAAAGGAACTTCTTTATGACACACCATCCGAGTGCTGCGTCCCTCCGGCTGCACGGGGCGCGGCTGCTGTTTCCACCTGTGGCCACCCTTCTGTTTCTGGTGCTCACCGAGTACATCGCCCGCGGCGCCCTGAGCGGAGATACCTTTGTGCAGTACATCTTTCCCCACCCAGAAGCCTACCTGCTGGCGTGGGGGCTGCTCTTCCTCGTCTGGATGGCGGTGGACTGGCTCACCCGCTTCGCCCCGCTGGCCACCCTCCTGTCGGCCCTGCTGGGCTGTCTGCCCGCCACGGTGGATTTTTACACCCTGCAGCTCCGGGGCGAGCCCTTCCTCCCGTGGGACTTGATGCAGGTGTCCGAGGCCGCCGGCGTGGCCTCCGCGGCGGGCATCCACGTCCAGAAGAGCATGGTCGTCTCCGGCGTCGTGGTGCTGGCTCTGACCGTCGGCTCCTTCTTCCTCTACCGGGGCCGTCAGAAGCTGCCGTGGGTGCAGCGTCTGGCGGGCTTTGCGGCCAGCACAGCGGCCACCTGCGCCCTCATCTTCGGGGTGTTTTTGCAGCCTGCCGTCACCCAGTCGCTGGGCATCCTGCCCGACGCATGGATGCAGGACCGCTACTACCGTTATTACGGCGTCATCACCAGCTTCCTCACCAACCTGACGAATCTGGAGATCGACAAGCCCGAGGATTACTCCGAGGAGGCCGTCAACGCCATCCTCGACGACGTGGAGGCAGGGGAGAAGTACACCACCAGCCCGGCCTGGCCCGACTCCTATGCCGCCCAGACCCCGGCAGACGAACAGGTGAAGCAGCCCACCATCCTCTACGTGATGGACGAGTCCTACTGGGACGTCTCGGAGCTGGAACAGTACGGCTTCCAGTTCGACACCGACGTCTCGGCCAACCTCCACGCTCTGCAGCAGACCAGCGCCTATGGCCGGGTCTACAGCCCCAGCTTCGGCGGCGGCACCTGTGACGTGGAGTTCGAGGCCCTGACGGGCTACTCGGTGTCCTATCTGCCCAGCGGCAGCAAGCCCTACCAGCAGCACGTGACGAGACCCATGTTCGCCCTGCCCAGCTACCTCAAGACCCAAGGGTATCAGACGGCGGCGGTCCACTGCTTCTGGGCCAGATATTGGAGCCGTGACACGGCCTACCCCAACCTCGGCCTCGACGACTTCATCAGCCTCGAGAAGATGCACGGCGTCCAGAAGGTGCGCCGCCACTACTGGACCACCGGCCTCGTCACCGACGACTCCATGGCCGACCAGATCATCGGCCAGTACGAGACCATGAAGGCCCAATCCGACGCCCCCGTCTTCCTCCACGCCGTTACCATGCAGAACCATACCAATTATAATAAGGATAACTACCCCGACGACCAGCGGGTGAAAGTCACCGAAGCCCCGGCGGGCCTCAGGGCAAGCACCGTGGGTGCGCTGGAAGACTTTGCCACCGGCATCCGGGACGCCGACGCCATGCTGGGCAGGCTGACGGACTACTTCTCGCAGGTGGACGAGCCGGTCATCCTCGTGTTCTGGGGCGACCACTACAACCCCATCGACTCGAACTACGACATCTACACCCGCAGCGGCTATGCCAGCGGGTCCAGCGCCGACCCCCGCCTCCATCAGACCACCCTGCTCATGTGGTCGAACTATTCCGACCGGGCGGTCGACCTCGGCACCATCGCCGCCTACGACATCTCGCCGGTGATGATGGAGCTGTTCGGCCTGCGTCAGCCCGCCTACTTCCAGTTCCTTGGCCGTCAGCTCCGGGCTGCCTACCGGGCCAACACCCGCGGCACCATCCTGGAGAAAGACGGCACCGCCTCGGACGAGCTGACCCCCCTGCAGCAGAAGTGGAGCGACGAGCACTGGCTGCTCCAGTACGACCTCATGTTCGGCAAAGGCTATGCCCTGAGCCGGATGGGCCTCGAGAACATCGCCGAGGGCGCAGATTGACGAAAAACTACGATTCTTTTTAGAAAAAAGCACGAAAACCCCTTGCAACGGCCAGAGGTTTGTGCTATTATTACTTAGCATTACACACGCATCACTATGCCCTTTTGTGCTCTGACGAGTGGAGGGCAGTCCGCCGGCATCCGATATGTCAGTGGATCACGGTGTGCGGAGGCAAAACAAATTTTGGAGGTAATTTTACTATGGCAGTCGTTTCTATGAAGCAGCTTCTCGAGGCAGGCGTTCACTTTGGTCACCAGACCCGCCGCTGGAACCCCAAGATGGCGAAGTATATCTTCACCGAGCGCAACGGCATCTATATCATCGACCTGCAGAAGACCGTCAAGAAGCTGGACGAGGCTTACAACTACGTGAAGGAAGTTGCAGCTGAGGGCGGCGACATCCTGTTCGTCGGCACCAAGAAGCAGGCTCAGGAGTCCATCCGTGACGAGGCTCTGCGCTGCGGTATGCACTACGTCAACGCTCGCTGGCTGGGCGGTATGCTGACCAACTTCCGCACCATCCGCAAGCGCATCGACCGTATGGATCAGCTGGCTAAGATGAAGGAGAACGGCACCTTCGAGCGGGACTGGCCCGGTGTGGAAAAGCTGCGCAAGCTGGAGCTGAAGGACCTGGACGCGGCCATGCTGGCGGCCCTGAAGCAGACCAACGATTTTGTGCTCTCCCAGGGCAAACCGCTGGACCCCATGTCAAAAGCTGCCTACGAGGATATTCTGGCCCACAGTGCACAGAATGGAGAAAACGCTTAAAAACCGTTGCAGGGGCAGGGCTGCAAAACCGATTGCAGATTCTGCCGGACGATGCTATACTATGACGTATGACAGGTTTTTGCAGAGAACTGCGTTTTTCTGCAGCACCGTGAAAGCTGAAGGAGCCTAGAAACATGAGTCAAGCGCCACGCCGCATTAACACAGACCGCTCGCTGAACCGGCCGGATCAGGCCGCAAAGGCTGCCCCGCGTCCGGCTGCCGGAACGACTGCCGGAACGACCGGAACATCCGGCAGACCGGCTGCAGGCAGCACGTCCGGCAGCGGACGCAGCGCGCCGCCGCGCCATTCGGCACAGCCGGCCCGGCAGGCTGAACCGCCCCGCCGCCGCAAGAAAAAGAAAAAAACTCCGCTCTGGCTGCCCTTTGCGGTGGTCATGGCGGTGATCGCCGTGGTGTCGGGCGTCGTAGTGTACGGTGTGAGCATGTTGAACAAGGTGGAGGACAGCCTCCGCCCGGACGACAGCACCCCCACCATTCA
>ERZ812616.3038-NODE-3038-length-12589-cov-3.159965_pt1 | contig 12589 bp, 10 predicted proteins | sample MGYA00376249_ERZ812616 | MGnify/ENA primary metagenome ERZ812616 (study PRJEB26924, sample SAMEA4378265) | human gut metagenome | biome: human gut; feature: human-associated habitat; material: faeces | place: China | collected 2013 ... | reverse complement strand
CGACTTTCCTATTTCAAATATGAGCAACAGCGGTATCGACCGCATCCAGGTATATGTAAGAACCAAGCCACGTTCTCTGGCAGAACATCTCGGAACCGGACGTCATTACAACATCAACTCCAAACGTGGCAAGCTGCAGCTTATGTTCGCTCAGAACAGTTCCGAAAATGATGTATACAATACAGATATCGCATCATTTTATGAAAATATTGAATTCATTGAAAGAATGCATGAGCCATATGTGATCATCGCGCCATCTTACATGGTATATGCAGAAGATTACAGGGAACTTCTTCAGACACATATTGATTCCGGTGCTGATATCACACTCCTGTATCATTCTGTGGACAATGCAAGAGAAAAATTCCTGAACTGTGATATTCTGAATCTGAACAAACAGAAAGGTGTTGAATCCATCGAAAAAAACCGTGGAAGTGCCCAGAAACGCAACATCTTCATGGATACATATGTTATGAGTAAAGAGCTTTTCATTGAACTGATCAAAAAAGCCCGGAAAATTTCTTCGATGTACACTCTGCCTCAGATTGTCAATGAATCTTCTGCGGATCTCGATATCCGCGGTGTTTCACACAGAGGATATTTTGCATCCATTACTGACTTTAACAGTTATTACAACGCAAATATCTCTCTGATCGACATCAAAACTGCAGAAGGACTGTTCAATCCGGAATGGCCAATTTATACCAAAACCAACGATTCCTGCCCGACCCAGTATCTGGAAGGTGCATCTGTCAAGAATTCTGTTATCTCCAATGGCTGTCTGATCGAAGGAACAGTCGAAAATTCCGTTATCGGACGTGGATGCCAGATCAAAGCCGGTGCTGTCATTAAAAACAGCATTGTATTGTCTCATACTGTTGTCGGCGAGAATGCTCATCTTGAAAATCAGGTAATGGATAAATGGGCCAAGGTCATCCACGGCAATGAGATCATCGCAGAAGAAGGACATCCTGGATATATCCGCAGAGAAGATGTTCTTTAATCAGAATATGCCATTAATTAAAATCATTCTTTAACCTCAAAAAGCGCAGTCGCATTTATTACGACCGCGCTTTTTACTTTACTTTATAGGAAATTACTCCGTAATGTTCCAACAATTCAGCCTCTGTATTATTTTTCCGTCATTGACATATATTCATAATTAAGAAGCAGTTTTTTCTTTCCGCACTGCTCACGATATTGACCGAAAATACGTTCCATGATATTTGGAATTGTTTTTTCATCTGGTTCAAACAGAATGATCAGATACTGCATGGAACTGTAACGCGTGCACACATCAACCTTTCGTATTTTTTGTCGTATTGCCTGCTCCATACATTCCAGTGCATATTCTATGTCTTCGATATTTAATACAGAATCCGCTTCCGTTTCCAGCGTTACCATCACCAGATAACAATGACATTTGTATCTTTTTTCCATACTATTCATATATTCATATATCTTGGCGAATTCACGATAATCCAGCTCAAGTGCCCCGGAATAATCGCCGCTGGCGCTCAGTGCTTTGGAAACCAGTGTCAGATCTTTTCCTGTTCCATAGCCAACAATCTTTTCCCCTTCCATCTGTTGATAGAAGAAAAAGCTTCCTTTTCCATTCTGTTTCACATAATACAGGGCCTTATCTGCCTTTGAATAGCATTCTTCAAAAGGATCTCCTTTATTTACTTCACAGATTCCGGCAGAAACAGAAGCACAACGGATCGCTACATCCTTTTCCTTGCTCTGTTCAAATTTTTCCTGGATTTCTGTGACGATCTCTGTTATCTTTTCTTTTGAAACGTTCGGCACAAACATCAGGAATTCATCCCCACCCAGGCGGCAGACAACGGAATGATGTGCATATTCCATCAAGAAAGATCCAAGTAATTTCAATGCTCTGTCTCCTGCTTTGTGTCCATAAAGGTCATTCATCTTCTTGAGGTTATCCATGTCAAGAAATACCAGATAACCGCTGTCCTGCTGCATAAACTGTGCCGCAAGCTTTTCACCACGATTTCTCATTGGCAATCCTGTCAGAAAATCAAATCCTTCACTGTCTTCCTGTGTTTTCATTGTTATCATTACAGTGGAGATGAACTTTTCAATTTCTGCTTCCATATTCAGAAGATTATCTTCTTTATCTGCAAGCTTGCCGTCTTCTCTGATCACTACGCGACCTTCATTCAACATTTTCAGAAAGACTCCTGCGATCTTGGGGTCAAACTGTGATCCACAGTTTCTGGATATTTCATTATATATAACTTCATCTCCAAGCGGATTTCTGTAAATCCGCCTTGACTTCATAGCATCATAACAGTCTGCTATGGCTATAACTCTTGCATACAGCGGAATTTCTTCGCCCTTCAATCCATCCGGATACCCCATACCATCGTATCTTTCATGATGGCTTCGAGCCACCTCTTTCACATGATCGATCAACGTAATATTTTTTAGTATCTCTGCTCCAATGACGGTATGCTCTTTAATTACCTGAAACTCTTCTTCCGTCAGTCTGGTTGGCCTGTTCAGAATGTTATCCGGAATACCGATCTTACCGATATCATGCAGATGTGCTGCATTTTTAAGATTTCTGATTTCTTTTTTATCCCACCCAAGTTCTTCTGCAATCAGAGCTGCGTATTCTGCCACCCGATAAGAATGTCCTCTTGTATACTCATCTTTCGCCTCAATCGTTGTGGAAAGTGTCCGCATCATCTGCAGTGACATGGTTTCCATCTGTTTCCTGCGCTTATTTAACTCTGCTCTCTGACGGCGGCTTTCCACTTTCTGGATATTTTTGATCGTTTTCAGCAGGTTTGTGCACAGCAGTATGATCATTCCGATTCCTATAAAGATTCCTGATGCGGAAACTCTGAAATAAACCAGGCTCGACTCTGCTATAATAGCGATCATTGCCAATATAATACTGAAAAAAGTATATTTTTCTGACACATATCCTCTTTTCAGGTCACAGACCATCGTAATGAACCCAATCAGAACGCTGCCTGCAAGGATCACATGGGCAACAGGAAGTGTCTCGATATAATCCGCAATCCCAAGAATATGAAGTGCTGAACAGATCAGAGCATTCAGAAATGCTATGCTTTCTACCACTCCAAATACTTTCCGGTATCTTCCTTTCTGCAGCGTATCCATATAATATCCGATTGCGATCGGACTTAACATGATCATTACAAAACACAGCGTTGCAAGTGCTGACGGATTCGGAAAAAACAGCTGCCGCATCTTGGACTCACCAAGCATCCAGATTGCTGCCATAAAAACGCACCAGCCCAGATATTCCATATCAAATTTCGTCTGATAGGCAATCCCGAGAGAAAACCCAAAAATGATCGTAATGATTCCGGCAAACAACAAAAAAAGAGCAATGACAGTCTCCAGTCCATACGTCTGAAACAGATACCCCCAGATTGCTGCCTCATCTCCACAATAAACAGTATTTACCACTCCAGAATATTTTGCTGTATTTGTGGTAAGTTCAATACGCACTTCTTTTCCTGCATCATCTTCTGATGTCGGACAGAACACATAACAGCTTGCTGAGTTTTTTCCGACAAGTCTAGTCCCTGATGTATCATATTCCATTCTCAGTTCTCCATCCACATAAAATCGGACCGACTGAAGTGATGAACGGATTGCCAGTGTATTCTCATGATAATCTTCCGGCAGTCTGGTCAGGATAGTCATCGTATCCTTTGCTTTTACATCATACTGTCCCGGAACGCTGATCTTTTCACTGCTTCCATCTGATTTCTGCCAGGTAAAAGTTCCCTGGTAAATAAGATTTTTTCTGTTGTATTTCCATCCCTTTCATTCTGTCCAAAAAACTGCAATGCTATGATACAGAGCAGACTTAATATCATCAGAATATAGAACAGAAATCTTTTTCTGCTGCTTACGGTATAATTATTTTTCAAAACTTCTCCTCCCTTTGTCATTGAACCCTAAGAAGTTTTATTTTATATATTTTACAATATAAAAAGCCACCGCACAAGAGTGCGGCGGCTTTGTTCATATATTCTTCTTTTTATAGAAGAATCGTGATCGTCAATCCTTTTCCGTTTTTATTTTCTGCGGTAATTTTACCTTTATGCGCCTGTACGATTGCTTTTGCAACTGACAGGCCAATACCAGATCCACCTGTACCTGAATTTCTTTTTTATCTGTAATATTGTCTGCCGTCCAGTCCAACAAGAATGAGCTCCACTCCCTCAATGATCATGAAGCCTCCTACAAGCACACCCATGGAAAGGATCGTGATCATCGGCCGGAAGATCAGAAGGATTCCAACGAGCAGACCAAGGATATTCAGAATCAGTGAAATCGTATAATAAGTCATTCCGTAATGCATCTTCATATACTGCAGATGAGAAAGTCTGGAAATACAATGCGCAATAATCCAGATTGGAAGAATCATTGCAAGCGCCCAGTTTCCTGCTTCCGGATGTGCCGCGAGCATAAATCCGGCCATCACACTCAGGATTCCTGTGACAAGTGAAACGATCGGTCCAAACCCGGTAAAGTGTTCCATTTTGACATACAGAACAATATCCCCAATTCCGCTTAAGATTGCAAGCACACCACACAGAATCACGATCCAGGTAAGTACCCCTACCGGCTGACGCATGATCACAACACCAAATATGATCAGAATGATACCCACGATTAATTCAAACCATCCAATATCAGATCGTCTGTTCATCTGCATCCGCCTCCTTCTTCTCAGCTCCTGATTCTATTTTCGTTTCTGTATTTGTCTCTTTTTTTGCCTCGCCATTCAGGATTGCCATAAATTCATCTCCTGTGATCGTCTCTTTTTCATAGAGATAATTGGATAACTCATCCAGTTTCTGACGGTTATCAAGAAGAATTTTTTTCGCTTTCTCATGCTCTCTCTTAACCAGTTCCACAACCTTACGATCAATCTCATTCTGCGTATCCGCAGAGCATGCCAGGGATGCATCACCGCCAAGATACTGATTTGTCACGGTTTCCATAGCCACCATATCAAAGTCATCACTCATACCATAGCGGGTGATCATGGCTCGGGCAATCTTGGTTGCCTGTTCAATATCATTGGATGCGCCGGTTGTTATCTCACCAAATACCACTTCCTCCGCAGCACGGCCACCGGTAAATGTTGCAATCTTATTTTCCAGTTCCTGCTTTGTCAGAAGATATTTGTCTCCCTGCTCTACCTGCATGGTATAACCAAGCGCACCGGAAGTTCTTGGAATGATCGTAATCTTCTGAACCGGTGCAGAATGTGTCTGCATTGCTGCTACAAGAGCGTGTCCAATCTCATGATATGCGACTACCTTTTTCTCCTGATCTGAAAGTACCGCATTTTTCTTCTGATATCCTGCAATAACAACTTCAATACTTTCTTCCAGATCTGCTTCTGTGACTACTTCACGATTATCACGAACAGCACGAAGAGCTGCCTCATTTACAATATTGGCAAGCTCTGCACCGGAAGCTCCTGAGGCCATTCTTGCGATCGTATGGAAATCCACATCGTCAGAAAGCTGAACTTTTTTTGCATGTACTTTAAGGATTGCTTCACGACCTTCAAGATCCGGAAGTTCTACAGGTACACGGCGGTCAAAACGGCCCGGACGGGTCAGTGCCGGGTCAAGAGATTCCGGACGGTTGGTTGCTGCCAGAATAATAACACCGTTATTTCCCTCAAAACCATCCATCTCCGTAAGCAGCTGGTTCAGGGTCTGCTCACGTTCATCGTTTCCACCTGCCATCTGTCCGTCACGTTTCTTACCAATGGCATCGATCTCATCAATGAACACGATACAAGGTGCTTTTTCCTTTGCCTGTTTAAAGAGGTCACGAACTTTGGATGCGCCCATACCAACAAACATTTCCACAAATTCAGAACCGGACATCGAGAAGAACGGTACATTGGATTCACCGGCTACTGCTTTTGCCAGCATGGTTTTACCGGTACCTGGAGGGCCGACAAGCAGAACGCCTTTCGGCATGGAAGCTCCAACCCTGGTGTATTTCTCCGGATTATGCAGATAATCAACGATTTCCTGCAGATTTTCTTTTGCTTCTTCTTCACCGGCTACATCACTGAAGCGGATACCTTCGGTTGACGGTACATAAACTTTGGCATTGCTTTTTCCCATTCCAAATGCCATGGAATTCTTACCGCCCATCTGATTCATCATCTTGCGGCTCATATACTGACCAAGCGCAATAAAGAGCACAAGCGGAAGAACTCCTGTCAGCAGAAAACTTGCTACAGGTGACATCTGCTGGTCGATTTCTTTGGAAAATTTTGCTCCCGCTTTATAAAGACGTTCTGTCAAAGTCGGGTCTTCCATCACGCCTGTTTTATAGATGGTATTTTTATCATCTTTATCTGTAAAAAGGATCTGATTATCCTCAATCTGGACATCATCAATCTTTTTATCTTCGATCTTCGACATAAAAGTTCCATAATCGACTTCTTTGACCATTGTTTTTGTGAGCATCGGGGTTACAAGCACATTAAAAACAATTATGATCAGAAGCACGATTCCATAATAATAAAGTAACGGCTTCTTTGGCGATTTTACTTCTTTCATTCGTGTCTCCTCCGATTTTTCTTCTTTTTATATATTATAATTCCAGTTTCTGTCCTTTTGTATAGACAAAAAAAGAAAAGTGTTCGGTTTTTCCACACTTTTCCTTTTCTGTCCCAGATATTTTTCTTTTCCTGCGCGCCTTTTTCTATATAATGTAGGAAAAGTGAAAGAAGTGAGTCGCGTGATATTTCAATTCAGAACTTACGAAAACGGGCGTATCTTGTTTCGAGGAGTTCTTCCTCGGAAAGAGATGTATATTTTTGAAGGAAAGTACAGATTTTATCGTTCAGGCGTTCAGCCACCTGCCACATACTTTCCGGTGTCAGATTCTCCGGTTCAGGAATCACCTGCTCAATGATTCCTTTCTCATACAGATCCGATGCTGTCAGTTTCATGACCGCGGCAGCTTCTTTTGCCTTAGTACTGTCCTTCCAGAGAATACTTGCAAATCCTTCCGGTGAAAGAATAGAATATATGGAATTCTCCAACATCCATACCTGATCACCTGCTGCCAGGGCAAGTGCCCCACCGCTTCCACCTTCTCCTGTCACAATAGACAGAACCGGTGTTTTCAGTCCGGCAAGCTCCCAGAGATTACGGGCAATAGCCTCGCCCTGTCCTCGTTCCTCTGCCTCGATACCACAGAAAGCTCCCGGCGTATCCACAAAACAGATTACCGGACGCTGAAACTTTTCTGCCTGCTTCATCAGGCGCAGCGCCTTGCGATATCCTTCCGGCATCGGCATGCCGAAATTGTGTGCAATGTTTTCTTTGGTGTTGGTTCCTTTTTCCTGCACGATAACAGTGACCGGTTTTCCATGAAATTTTGCGATTCCACCGATGATTGCCTTATCATCTCCGTAATTTCGGTCTCCATGAAATTCCATAAAATCCGTAAAAAGTGCTTCTATATAATCACTGCCGGATGGACGATCAATCTTGCGTGAGATCTGTACACGATCCCAGGCTGTGAGGTAAGGGTTGATGCCAGCTGGATTAGAATCTCCTCTATCCGAATCACACTTGTCATTTGTCAGATTTTCAGAATCTGATCCCGGATGATCCGCGTGATGTAATTCAGCTGCATCCGTTCTGATCCTGTTTTCTGTTTTCCAGGATACCGCATGTATCTCCAAGATCTTACCAAGTGTTTCCTTCAGATTCTCACGCCTTACAATATCATCTACAAAACCATGCTCAACCAGAAATTCTGCTCTCTGAAATCCTTTCGGCAGTTTCTGACGAAGAGTCTGCTCAATGACACGCGGGCCTGCGAAACCGATCAGTGCACCTGGTTCCGCCAGAATGATATCCCCCAGCATCGCAAAACTTGCCGTCACGCCGCCTGTCGTAGGTTCTGTCAAAACACTTACATAAAGCAGTCCGGCCTTGCTGTGACGTTCCAGCGCCGCGGAAGTTTTTGCCATCAGCATCAGAGATGTGATTCCTTCCTGCATTCTGGCACCACCAGAACAGGCAAAAATGATAATGGGAAGTTTTTCCTCCGTTGCACGTTCTACTGCTCTGGTGATTTTTTCGCCAACTGCCCAGCCCATGCTTGCCATCAGGAATCTTCCATCGCAGACTGCGATCACAGTATCTCTGCCATTTATTTTGCCTTTGCCTGTGACAACAGCCTCTTTGAGCCCGGTCTTCTCCTGAAGTGCCTGTACTTTTTCCGGATACCCTTTGTAATTTACAGGATTTCCACCGATCAGATCCTGATTCCATTCCTCAAAAGTTCCCTCATCGATCACCATCTGGATTCTGCGATATGCATGTACACGGAAATATCCTCCGCATTTCGGACAGATATAATATCCCTGTTTTACATCCTCTGCGATGATGGCAGCTCCGCACTTGTTACATTTACGAAGAAGTCCTTCCGGTACCTCCGGCCTGGAAGCACGGACCGCACTATGGCTCTGTATTCTGGAAACAATTCTTGTCTTTTTGAACATGTTATCCAACTTCATGATCGTTCACTCCTGTTAATACCAAAACTATACGTTACTGTTCACTCCGTTTACAGTAACACTTTATTTATCTGCTTCCATTCTTTCGATGAATTCTACATCTGTATTTCCTGACTGAAAATCCGGATGATCCAGGATTTCATACTGATAGTCTACATTGGTATCGATTCCCTCTATGATCACTTCACCAAGCGCACTCTGCATCTTACGGATTGCTTCGGTACGGTTCTTCGCCCACACGATCACCTTCGCGATCATGGAATCATAATACGGTGGGATCGTATATCCACTGTACACAGCGGAATCAATACGGATTCCTTTTCCTCCTGGAAAATACATGTCCGTGATCGTTCCTGGTGACGGACGAAAACCTTTGGATGGATTTTCTGCGTTGATCCGGCATTCAATCGCATGCCCTGTCAGCTGAATATCTTCCTGCTTACAGGATAGTGGAAGCCCGGATGCAATGCGGATCTGCTCTTTGACAAGATCCACACCTGTCACCCACTCCGTAACCGGATGCTCCACCTGAATTCGGGTATTCATTTCCATAAAATAAAATCTGCCTTCTTTATCAAGAAGGAATTCAATCGTTCCGGCATTTTCATACCCGGCTGCTTTTGCCGCTTTTACTGCTGCCTCACCCATTCTGGCACGAAGATCATCGGAAATCACCTCGCACGGAGACTCCTCGATCATCTTCTGATGATTTCGCTGGATGGAGCAGTCACGCTCTCCCAGATGGATCACATTTCCAAACTTATCTGCCATGATCTGAAACTCGATATGTCTTGGATGACGCACAAAATGTTCCACATACATCGTGGAATCGCCAAAAGCCATCTGCGTTTCTTTCTGTGCGGTACGGAAACTTTCTTCAAAATCTGCCGGTGTATCAGCAACTCGCATTCCCTTGCCGCCTCCACCAAGAGCAGCTTTGATGATGACCGGATAACCGATCGTTTCGGCTTCCTTCATTCCCTCTTCTACTGTATAGATTGGATTTTTGCCACCAGGAATGATCGGAACCCCTGCATTTGCCATTGTATTTTTTGCCGCCTGCTTGTTTCCAAGACTTGCGATCACAGTTGACGGCGGCCCGATAAATGTAATATTGCACTGTTCACAGAGTTCCGCAAAACGACTGTTTTCGGAAAGGAAACCAAATCCCGGATGAATTGCATCCGCACCTGTAACGATCGTTGCACTGATGATATTTTCCATGCTGAGATAGCTCTCGGATGACGGTGCCGGTCCGATGCAGACTGCCTCATCCGCAAGCTGAGTATGAAGTGCATCTCTGTCTGCCTCTGAATAAACAGCAACCGTCTCTATTCCCATTTCTCTGCATGCGCGGATGATCCGTACTGCAATCTCCCCTCGATTCGCAATCAGCACTTTTTTAATCATAGTGTGTCACCTATCCAATCATAAAAGTCAGTTCTGCATCAACTACCACTTTGCCGTCAACACTTGCAACTGCATGACCGACACCAACCGGTCCTTTGCATTTGATGATCGTTGTTTCCAGACGAAGTTTATCCCCCGGAACAACTTTTCCACGGAATCTGCAGTTCTTGATCCCGCCAAAGTATGCAATCTTGCCTTTGTTTTCTTCCAGGCTTAAGATTGCCACAGCGCCTGTCTGCGCAAGAGCTTCCACCATCAGGACACCCGGCATTACCGGTTCCTGTGGGAAATGTCCTTTAAAAAAGTCCTCACGGAAAGTCACGCATTTATAACCGACAGCAAATTTGCCCGGCTCATAATCCTCGATATAATCCACAAGAAGAAATGGATGTCTGTGAGGAAGAATCTGTTCAATTTCTTTTACACCTAATTTATTCATGATCTATACTCCCCAGTTACTTCACACAATCCGGAACAACGGCTGTCCATACTCCACTGCCTGTCCGTTCTGCACATAAATCTCTGCAACTTTTCCGTCGAAATCGCTTTCGATCTCGTTCATCAGTTTCATCGCTTCCACGATGGCAAGTGTCTGGCCTTTTTTCACCTGATCACCAACAGAAACAAACGGATCTGCATCCTCAGACGGTGCTGCATAAAAAGTTCCCACCAGAGGAGATTTTACGATCATACCCTCCGGCTCGCTGGACGCTGCCTGTACAGTTTCAGCATTTACAGTCGCCGGACTGGCTGCTGCCTGTGCTGCTGCAAGACCCGCGATCGGCACATCCGGCTGATTTCCTGCAACCACTACCATTTCTTTTTTCTTCTTCAGATGAATGCTGGTTCCGTTTTCTTCGTAAGCAAAATCTGTCAGTTCAGAATCTGATACTGTTTTTATTAATGTAAGAAGATTTTCAAATTCCATAATTATCAACCCTCATATTTCTTTACAAGAAGTGTCGCATTGTGTCCGCCGAAACCAAGAGAATTGCTCATTGCATAATGGATCTCTTTTTCTACCGGAGCACCGATCGCATAGTTCAGATCACACTCTTCGTCCGGATCTGTTGTTCCAACTGTCTGGTGGATAAATCCCTCTTCCAGAGATTTAACGCAGGTCACAAATTCCACTCCACCGGCTGCACCAAGAAGATGTCCGATCATGGATTTTGTAGAATTTACAACCAGATTTTTTGCCGCATCTCCAAATGCTTTGTGGATCGCTCTTGTCTCAAACAGGTCATTGTGATGCGTACTCGTTCCATGCGCGTTAATGTATTCTACCTCAGATGGCTGAACACCAGCTTCTTCCATTGCAAGCTCCATTGCTCTGGCTGCGCCTGCTCCGTCCTCTGCAGGAGAAGTGATGTGGAAAGCATCTGCTGTTGCACCGTAGCCAACCAGCTCGGCATAGATTCTTGCTCCTCTTGCCTTCGCATGCTCCAGTTCTTCAAGAACTACGATTCCGGCACCTTCTCCAAGTACAAAACCACTTCTGTCTTTGTCAAATGGAATAGATGCTCTTGCGACATCTTCGGTCTTGGTCAGTGCTGTAAGTGCGGTAAAGCCAGCCACTCCTGTCGGACAGATACAACTCTCGGTTCCACCTGCCAGCATGATTTCCGCATCCCCATACTGAATTGCACGGAATGCATCACCAATGCTGTGTGTTCCGGATGCACAGGCTGTCACAACATCTGTACATTTGCCGCGGAGTCCCAGCTGAATAGAAATATTTCCTGCAGCCATGTTAGAGATCATCATCGGGACCATCAGTGGATTTACTTTTCCAGGTCCCTTGGTGAGGATCTTTTCATAGTTGTTTTCTACCTGCGGAAGACTTCCGATACCAGAACCAACAATAACACCCACACGGAAAGAATCCTCTTTTTCCATATCAAGGCCAGCATCCTCAAAAGCTTCTTTTGCTGCTGTCACTGCATACTGGCAGAATGGATCCATACGTCTTGCGGCTCTCGGATCCATATGATCTTTTGCATTAAAATCTTTAACTTCTGCTGCGATCTTTACCTTGTAATCTGTTGTATCAAATTTTGTGATCGGTCCGATGCCGACTTTTCCTTCACGGATTCCTGCCCAGAAATCCTCAACATTATTTCCAATAGGAGTAACGGCGCCAAGTCCGGTTACAACTACTCTTCTCTTACTCATATGACCATTCCTCCATCAACCTGAATTACCTGTCCGGTAATGTATGCTGCATCGTCAGATGCCAGAAAAGCTACTGCTTTTGCAATGTCTTCCGGTCTGCCGAAATGTCCCAGCGGAATCTGCGCAGCAGATGCTTTTTTTACTTCTTCAGATAATACTGCTGTCATCTCTGTCTCAATAAATCCCGGTGCAACTGCATTGACCGTAACACCGCGGGATGCAAGTTCCCTTGCTGCACTTTTGGTCATACCAATGATTCCTGCTTTGGACGCTGCATAGTTTGCCTGTCCTGCATTTCCTGCAATTCCAACTACAGATGCCATGCTGATGATGCGTCCACTGCGCTGACGGAGCATCTGTCTGGAAACAAAGCGCATCATATTGAAAGTTCCTTTGAGGTTGACATCGATCACCTGATCA
>ERZ812616.3030-NODE-3030-length-12610-cov-2.432497_pt1 | contig 12610 bp, 10 predicted proteins | sample MGYA00376249_ERZ812616 | MGnify/ENA primary metagenome ERZ812616 (study PRJEB26924, sample SAMEA4378265) | human gut metagenome | biome: human gut; feature: human-associated habitat; material: faeces | place: China | collected 2013 ... | reverse complement strand
CAGGGTGACTACGCGGTTGATGGGATCGATGGTCAACGTGCCGAAATGCAGGGCTTTGTAGGGAGTCAGAGACGTTTCCTGAAGACCTTTGGTCAGTGTGGCTTGCTCATTCTGACGCAAATGCAAACGTAAACGCGCTAGCAAAACAGCAGGGGGCGTCGTTTTGAGAATATAGTCGCAGGCACCCATTTCCAGTGCCAGGATGTGGTTCATATCGCTATCGAGAGAGGTTAGAAGAACAATCGGTCCAGACCACTTTGCGCGTAAATCACGACAAATGGTCATGCCGTCCTTGCCTGGTAGCATGATGTCGAGTAACACCAAATCCGGATTTTCTCGCAAAATGGTTTCTTCGGCCTGGTCGCCGCGCGGCTCTACGGTAACCTGCATATCATGTTTTGCCAGGTACGCGGCAATCAGTGAACCGACTTCCGCATCATCTTCCACAAATACGATAGTGTTCATAACATTCACGGTAGATATAAAAACGTCACAATACACCGCGCTGTTTTTACTTACTATCAATCGTTTCTAAACAAGTTTTCATCAGGTATTCTACTGATGACTTGTTATGGAAGTGTTAAGGTAAAAAGATGGGGCTGGTAATCAAAGCCGCGCTCGGTGCGCTGGTAGTGCTGTTGATTGGTGTTTTAGCAAAAACGAAAAATTATTATATCGCCGGGCTGATTCCACTTTTCCCGACCTTTGCGCTTATCGCGCATTATATTGTTGCCAGCGAACGCGGCATTGAAGCCTTACGCGCAACCATCATTTTTAGTATGTGGTCGATTATTCCCTATTTGGTTTACCTGGTGTCGCTGTGGTATTTCACCGGAATGATGCGCTTGCCCGCCGCTTTTGTTGGTTCTGTTGCGTGTTGGGGGATAAGCGCATGGGTGTTGATTATATGCTGGATAAAGCTGCATTAACGCAGATGACGACCGCCATCAAGTGGGAAACTGCGTCCGGTGACAAAGCAACTGGTAAGTAAGTAATCGACCAGGTCGATCACTTCTTTCTCGCCAGGCGCGGTTTTCATCAGTGATTTATTCAGCGCCTGTTGTCGATATTCGGCATCATCATGTTCATTAAACAGGATCAGCGATGGCGCAATAGAATTCACTTTCACTTCCGGTGCCAGCTTGCGGGCAAACGAGCGGGTCATATTATCCAGTGCCGCTTTGCTTGCAGCATACGCAATATGTTTGTCGCTACCGCGCTCCACCACATAATCGGTAAAGTGAATGATATCGCTGGCGGCGTGTCCGTGCCCACGCAGTAATCTTTCCAGCGCATGGTGGAGCAGGTATGGGGTATTAACGTGGATCTGCATCATGCAAGCCAGTACGTCGGCCAGTGGCGCACCCGGTTTTTCCGCCATCCACGCACTGGCGTTATGCAAAATAGCACGCAGACCATGGGTGCTTTTTAGTACTTCATCGGCAAACGCCATCACACCGTCGTTGGTCGAAAAATCAGCCTGAATACACTGCGCACCTGCATTAATCAGTCCATCAATGGCTGGATAGTGTGTCCGATAGCTGACAATCACCGGTTGCTTTTGATTAATGAAATGCCATGCGAGGGCGAGGCCGATGCGACGACCTCCGCCAGTAATTAATATTGGCAAGGGCTGGGTTTTACCCATCGTTATCTCCTTTGCTATCCAACGATGGGATGAACGTTATCCCACCAGCATCCAGGTCGCCGGAACTGAGGCAATTAACAGCATGCCAATCAGCACCATTTCCTGACGGTTCAGTACATTATCATGGGTATGCGTTTTGCGCGCGTACAGGAAAACCAGCAGCCCCGGTGCATACAGAACAACGGATAACAGCAAGTGCATTGGACCAGAGGCGTACAATAACCATAAGCCATAAATGCAGGCACCGACACCTACCGCTTTATGCAGTGGACGGGTTGCGATTTTCAGCAAGAACGCGCCGACCAGGAAATAGGGCACCAGAATCATTTCTGAGGCGATGGTCAGCAACGTGTTGTAATCGGAACCGGTCAGCCAGATGAGTACCAGACAAATTTGCACGCAGATGTTGGTCAACCACAGTGAGGCGGATGGCGCAGCTTGTGCGTTCTGGCGCGCAAAAATGCGCGGGAATGCTTTATGAGTGGCGGCCAGGAACGGTACTTCTGCTGCCATGATGGTCCAGCTTAAGTACGCGCCGCAAACGGAAACGATCAAACCGGCAGCGATGATGATTTCGCCCCATGGTCCCATCATTTCCACCATCAGACCGGCCATTGACGGGTTACGAATTTCAGCCAGTTCAGGACGTGCCACCACACCCAGCGAAAGCAGCGTTACCAGCAAGTAAACGCCCAGAGCGGAGAGAACCGCCAGCAGTGTCGCTTTGCCAACATCACGTTTATTACGCGCACGCGCAGAAACAACCACGGCACCTTCCACACCAATGAAAACCCACAGGGTGATCAGCATGGTGTTTTTCACCTGTTCCCAAACGGGTACGCCAAGTGCAAGTCCGGTGAAGTCGAGCTTGAAGGTATCCAGTTTGAACATCATCATCGCCAGCACAACAAACAGACCCAGCGGCAACAATTTTGCCAGTGTCGCCACCAGGTTAATGCTGGCAGCGGTTTGCACCCCGCGCAGGATCAAAAAGTGAACAATCCACAATAAAGCCGATGCACCGACTATCGATTGCCAGGTATTACCATCGCCAAACAGGCGCAATTCCGGCGTGTCCGTAAAAAAGCTTAACGCGGAAAAAACGATCACCAGATAGGAGACGTTGGCGATGACTGCGCACAGCCAGTATCCCCATGCGGAACAAAAGCCGATTAGCTCGCCAAACCCTTCGCGGGCATAGGTAAAGATACCGCCGTCAAGTTCGGGACGAATGCGCGTGAGGATCAGCATGGCAAAGGCCAGCAATAAAATGCCAGCGCCAGTAATACCCCAGCCGATGAGCAGTGCTGCCGGGCTGGCAACTGCCGCCATATTTTGCGGCAGACTGAAAACACCCGCGCCCAGCATTGAGCTTAATACCAGCGCGGTGAGTGCGCTCAGTCCCAGTTTCTTTTCCATCGATATCCAGTGATTAAAACGTGATAAGAAGAATAAATATTAGGGCAAAACGCATAAAAATGGAGTTTGCCACTGAAGCGCGGGATTTTACGAAGAGATGTGTCTGCATGCAATGGTCGCGGGGAAATTTGTGACTAAAAATGCGAAAGGCGGCATCAAGCCGCCTTATAGGAGTAACTGAATAGTTATTTATACAGATCTGCGCTGACGGTCAGGTTATTACCACGTTCCTGCCACTGGCGGGTGATGTGGTAATACTTAGCACCTTTCTTCGCGGCACGTTTCGCAACCTGATAGGAGACTTCGGTCATGTTGCCGTAGTTGCCAGAGAATTTGATGCTGTCGAACGGGACCATCATCGCTGCGGTCGCTTTGTTCAGTTCTTCGACTTTAGTGCCATCCGGGAGCGTGACGGTGTAACGCCCGCCTTTTGATGACTGGGTTTCAAAGAAGCGACCGACTTCAGAACTTGGTGATGCGGTAGTCGCAACACCCGGGATCTCAACTTTCTTCGCGGCTTCGCCACCGGCAGCCAGAGCTGCACGTCCTGCTTCGGAATCTGCCGGGATCACATCCGGGCTCTGGACGATACGTTTCTTAGCATCTTTTTTATAGATGAATGCAGTAATACGCTGGTTGCCGCCCTGGTTGGCATCGATTTGACGAACGATGTAGAAAGAGTAGGCACCTTTCGCTTTTGCCGCTTTGGTGATGGCATCATTGACTTCTGGCTGGCTACGATAGAAGCCCTGGACGGTGACCGTGTCAAACGGTTCAATCAGAACAGCCTGATCTTTCGGCAGTTCGACAACACCGTTAATTACGCGATTACTTGTTTCTTCTGCTTTTTCAGCATCGGCTTTATAGAGGTCAGCGACCACACGCCAGTTACCGCTGTTACCAAAATCAGAAGTGTCGACAACATAAAAAGAGGCGGCACCTTCTTTATCTGCGCGACGAGAAACGGCTTTCACCGCTTCGCCAATAGCATTAAAACGACCGGTAACCACTACACGGTCAAAAGGTTTAACCGCTGCCGCTTGCTCCGGTGTCAGTTCTGTTGCTGCGTTAACGGAGAATGCCGTAGCAGAAAGCAGTGCCGACGCCAGGAGGGTGTTCTTAAGCTTCATAAAAATAATCCTTCGCCTTGCGCAAACCAGGTACTGGTATTGTTATTAACGAGAAACGTGGCTGATTATTGCATTTAAACGGTGTAACTGTCTGCGTCATTTTTCATATCACATTCCTTAAGCCAATTTTAATCCTGCTCAAATGACCGTCTATGCTTAAAAAACAGCCGTATCAGCATCATTACTACTGAAGCAACTGAATTGTATAAGTTAATTTAATGTTAAGTAGTGATTCGTGCCGGGGCGATGTCTCGTTTTACCCGACCGTCGAAGACAATTATCAGTCTTTATCCGGCGTTCTAAGGTGTTTATCCCACTATCACGGCTGAATCGTTAATATTTTGCGAGTTCACGCCGAAATACTGATTTTTGGCGCTAGATCACAGGCATAATTTTCAGTACGTTATAGGGCGTTTGTTACTAATTTATTTTAACGGAGTAACATTTAGCTCGTACATGAGCAGCTTGTGTGGCTCCTGACACAGGCAAACCATCATCAATAAAACCGATGGAAGGGAATATCATGCGAATTGGCATACCAAGAGAACGGTTAACCAATGAAACCCGTGTTGCAGCAACGCCAAAAACAGTGGAACAGCTGCTGAAACTGGGTTTTACCGTCGCGGTAGAGAGCGGCGCGGGTCAACTGGCAAGTTTTGACGATAAAGCGTTTGTGCAAGCGGGCGCTGAAATTGTAGAAGGGAATAGCGTCTGGCAGTCAGAGATCATTCTGAAGGTCAATGCGCCGTTAGATGATGAAATTGCGTTACTGAATCCTGGGACAACGCTGGTGAGTTTTATCTGGCCTGCGCAGAATCCGGAATTAATGCAAAAACTTGCGGAACGTAACGTGACCGTGATGGCGATGGACTCTGTGCCGCGTATCTCACGCGCACAATCGCTGGACGCACTAAGCTCGATGGCGAACATCGCCGGTTATCGCGCCATTGTTGAAGCGGCACATGAATTTGGGCGCTTCTTTACCGGGCAAATTACTGCGGCCGGGAAAGTGCCACCGGCAAAAGTGATGGTGATTGGTGCGGGTGTTGCAGGTCTGGCCGCCATTGGCGCAGCAAACAGTCTCGGCGCGATTGTGCGTGCATTCGACACCCGCCCGGAAGTGAAAGAACAAGTTCAAAGTATGGGCGCGGAATTCCTCGAGCTGGATTTTAAAGAGGAAGCTGGCAGCGGCGATGGCTATGCCAAAGTGATGTCGGACGCGTTCATCAAAGCGGAAATGGAACTCTTTGCCGCCCAGGCAAAAGAGGTCGATATCATTGTCACCACCGCGCTTATTCCAGGCAAACCAGCGCCGAAGCTAATTACCCGTGAAATGGTTGACTCCATGAAGGCGGGCAGTGTGATTGTCGACCTGGCAGCCCAAAACGGCGGCAACTGTGAATACACCGTGCCGGGTGAAATCTTCACTACGGAAAATGGTGTCAAAGTGATTGGTTATACCGATCTTCCGGGCCGTCTGCCGACGCAATCCTCACAGCTTTACGGCACAAACCTCGTTAATCTGCTGAAACTGTTGTGCAAAGAGAAAGACGGCAATATCACTGTTGATTTTGATGATGTGGTGATTCGCGGCGTGACCGTGATCCGTGCGGGCGAAATTACCTGGCCGGCACCGCCGATTCAGGTATCAGCTCAGCCGCAGGCGGCACAAAAAGCGGCACCGGAAGTGAAAACTGAGGAAAAATGTACCTGCTCACCGTGGCGTAAATACGCGTTGATGGCGCTGGCAATCATTCTTTTTGGCTGGATGGCAAGCGTTGCGCCGAAAGAATTCCTTGGGCACTTCACCGTTTTCGCGCTGGCCTGCGTTGTCGGTTATTACGTGGTGTGGAATGTATCGCACGCGCTGCATACACCGTTGATGTCGGTCACCAACGCGATTTCAGGGATTATTGTTGTCGGAGCACTGTTGCAGATTGGCCAGGGCGGCTGGGTTAGCTTCCTTAGTTTTATCGCGGTGCTTATAGCCAGCATTAATATTTTCGGTGGCTTCACCGTGACTCAGCGCATGCTGAAAATGTTCCGCAAAAATTAAGGGGTAACATATGTCTGGAGGATTAGTTACAGCTGCATACATTGTTGCCGCGATCCTGTTTATCTTCAGTCTGGCCGGTCTTTCGAAACATGAAACGTCTCGCCAGGGTAACAACTTCGGTATCGCCGGGATGGCGATTGCGTTAATCGCAACCATTTTTGGACCGGATACGGGTAATGTTGGCTGGATCTTGCTGGCGATGGTCATTGGTGGGGCAATTGGTATCCGTCTGGCGAAGAAAGTTGAAATGACCGAAATGCCAGAACTGGTGGCGATCCTGCATAGCTTCGTGGGTCTGGCGGCAGTGCTGGTTGGCTTTAACAGCTATCTGCATCATGACGCGGGAATGGCACCGATTCTGGTCAATATTCACCTGACGGAAGTGTTCCTCGGTATCTTCATCGGGGCGGTAACGTTCACGGGTTCGGTGGTGGCGTTCGGCAAACTGTGTGGCAAGATTTCGTCTAAACCATTGATGCTGCCAAACCGTCACAAAATGAACCTGGCGGCTCTGGTCGTTTCCTTCCTGCTGCTGATTGTATTTGTTCGCACGGACAGCGTCGGCCTGCAAGTGCTGGCATTGCTGATAATGACCGCAATTGCGCTGGTATTCGGCTGGCATTTAGTCGCCTCCATCGGTGGTGCAGATATGCCAGTGGTGGTGTCGATGCTGAACTCGTACTCCGGCTGGGCGGCTGCGGCTGCGGGCTTTATGCTCAGCAACGACCTGCTGATTGTGACCGGTGCGCTGGTCGGTTCTTCGGGGGCTATCCTTTCTTACATTATGTGTAAGGCGATGAACCGTTCCTTTATCAGCGTTATTGCGGGTGGTTTCGGCACCGACGGCTCTTCTACTGGCGATGATCAGGAAGTGGGTGAGCACCGCGAAATCACCGCAGAAGAGACAGCGGAACTGCTGAAAAACTCCCATTCAGTGATCATTACTCCGGGGTACGGCATGGCAGTCGCGCAGGCGCAATATCCTGTCGCTGAAATTACTGAGAAATTGCGCGCTCGTGGTATTAATGTGCGTTTCGGTATCCACCCGGTCGCGGGGCGTTTGCCTGGACATATGAACGTATTGCTGGCTGAAGCAAAAGTACCGTATGACATCGTGCTGGAAATGGACGAGATCAATGATGACTTTGCTGATACCGATACCGTACTGGTGATTGGTGCTAACGATACGGTTAACCCGGCGGCGCAGGATGATCCGAAGAGTCCGATTGCTGGTATGCCTGTGCTGGAAGTGTGGAAAGCGCAGAACGTGATTGTCTTTAAACGTTCGATGAACACTGGCTATGCTGGTGTGCAAAACCCGCTGTTCTTCAAGGAAAACACCCACATGCTGTTTGGTGACGCCAAAGCCAGCGTGGATGCAATCCTGAAAGCTCTGTAACCCTGACGGCCTCTGCTGAGGCCGTCACTCTTTATTGAGATCGCTTAACAGAACGGCGATGCTTTGACCTCCCGCTGTTTGTTCAAGCGCAATTTTGACAATAATTGTCAACGGCACGGAAAGCAGCATACCCACCGGTCCTAACAACCATCCCCAAAAAATCAACGACAAAAATACCACCAATGTGGAAAGCCCCAGCCCACGCCCCATGATACGCGGCTCCAGAATATTGCCGAAGACCAGATATCCCGCCAGCACCAGCAACGCTTCGTAGAAGCCATTAAACACCAGTACCTGAGCGATAGGGGGGATTGCCGCGAGGACTGAACCAATATTCGGGATGTAATTAAGCGCAAAGGCCAGCAATCCCCAGACAAAAGCGAAGCGAACATCGAGTGCGGCGAGCATCGCCCAGGCGACCAGGCCGGTGATGATGCTGATGGCTGTTTTCAGCACCAGATAATGAGAAACACTGTCAATCGCACGTTGAATCGCCGCCATCCCTTCAACCGGACGCGCCATCATTTGCTGAAATTTTCCGGGCAATTGTGGCACTTCGAGCAGCATAAACAGCACCGTCAGCAGCAATAAAAATATTGATGACATGGCATTAGATAACTGCGTCAATAAGTTGGTGAGCAACGTCATCGCCGCGTTCGGATCAATATAATGCGCCAGCTGGTCAACTGAGACGTCAATCCCTACGCGTTGCAACAACGGTTCAAGCGCTTGCAGCGGCGTCATAATAGAGTTGCGATATTGCGGTAACGTCCGCGTCAACTCGTTGAGCGCGGAACCCAGATAAGCTAATAGCAACACCATCGCCATCACGATGATGGTCATCAAAATCGACACCGCCAGTACACGCGGCACACGCCAGCGGACCATGTGTTGCACCAGCGGGTTAAGAATAACAGCAATAAATAATGCGAGAATAAACGGCACGATGATCTCGGCGGCAAAACGGATACCGCAGAGAATAATGACCAGCATTCCCAACATAATGACGATTTTTAGGCCATTGAGCGTGATGATCGGCTTTGCCATGCTTGTCCCCGTTTTTTCTTCCTTTGCTAATAATAATGTCTTTTTCGCTCCGTCATCATAACGAAAATCAAACCGCTCAGGTAAAGAAGTGAAAATATTTTGAGTTAATTCTTAAGCTATGATACAAATCAGGCGTGTTCAACTACCGAGGACAATTATCATCCGCGATGACGAGAAGCAACACTGCGGATAATTGTAATATTATGGACAATTTGTTCAGGACGTTATTTTCTACATTTACCCATCTTCGTACCTCATCCACTATCTTGCTCGTAGGTGAGCAGCACTGGCGCAACGCGCTTTAGTCCTTTCTTCTGCCAAAGCTTGCGCTATGCGCGGGGCTTGACCACTTTACTTTGGTTTCGCTGAATTAAGCGAAAATTAAAATAATTCTCTTGCAGGAGAAGGACAATGTATATTTATTGGATTTTATTAGGTCTGGCTATTGCTACAGAAATTACCGGTACGCTGTCAATGAAATGGGCGAGCGTCAGTGAGGGAAATGGCGGCTTTATTTTAATGCTGGTGATGATTTCTCTGTCGTATATATTTCTCTCTTTCGCCGTTAAAAAAATCGCCTTAGGCGTAGCTTATGCGCTGTGGGAAGGTATCGGTATTTTATTTATTACCTTGTTTAGCGTTTTGTTATTCGACGAAAGTTTATCGCTGATGAAAATTGCCGGGTTAACCACCCTGGTCGCCGGGATTGTGTTGATAAAATCAGGTACCCGTAAAGCGCGTAAACCTGAACTGGAGGTGAACCATGGCGCAGTTTGAATGGGTTCACGCCGCCTGGCTGGCATTGGCAATCGTGCTGGAAATCGTTGCTAACGTCTTTTTGAAATTTTCTGACGGCTTTCGTCGCAAAATATTTGGCTTGCTCTCCCTGGCGGCGGTGCTGGCTGCCTTTAGTGCGCTTTCTCAAGCCGTTAAAGGGATCGACTTGTCTGTCGCTTATGCATTGTGGGGCGGGTTTGGTATTGCCGCCACGTTAGCCGCAGGTTGGATCTTGTTTGGTCAACGGTTAAATCGTAAAGGCTGGATTGGCCTGGTCTTGCTGTTGGCTGGAATGATCATGGTGAAACTTGCCTGATGAAGACGCTGCCCGCGCTGTCGGGCAGCGTTTGAACATTATTTTTGCGACAGTTGATCCAGCTTGTCGCGAAAACCGGTAACAGAAATGGCCCGGTTATCGGCGCGCCAGCGATCTTTCGCGGCAGGAGCCGAACTTTGCACCCCAATTAATTGCCAGCCGTCATCGGTATGCAACATCAGAGGCGAACCGCTGTCACCCGGCAAGGTATCGCACTGATGTGACATCACCGACGTTTGCGCCCAGCCAGTCACTTCACAGTTTTGATGACTGTACAACGTATCGAGATGATCTTCAGGGTAGCCTGCCTGAGTCACTTTACGACCTGCCGCTTTTAATGCGGCGGTAAGCGCGGCTTTATCTCCCTCAAATAACGGCAACGGCGTAATGCCAGAAGGGGGATTACGTAGCACAATCAATCCGAAGTCCCACGGCGCGGCTGCGGGAGGTACAATCCAACCATCCCCATCTGCTTTTAACCGCTTTCCCAGTGTCGGATCAACGCGGCCTTCTATGTCGTGGATCTCATAGCGCCAAAGACCTTTATTTGACACAAAACGCAGCGCCACTGCTTTATCGGCTTTACCCTTTGGAGGTGTCAATAAACAGTGTCCTGCCGTTAATGCCAGATTGGGTGCAATCAGCGTCGCCGTACATAAATTGCCGCTGGCCGTTTCCAGTTGCCCAACCGCATCCCACGGTGATTGGGTCGTGTCATTCACTGGCACACGATCATCATGACCAAAAAACAGGGTGCTGACCTCATCGTTTGCCGATCTGGCAACGTCTGGTTTATCTGCAAACACAAAAGCAGACGTCAAACTAATTGCACCCAACACTACAGCAATGGTTGTACGCATATCACACTCTGGTGGGTAATTATGATTATTAAAAGCAAACCCTCATAAATACTATAGACGGGACGGGATGAAAGTGGGAGTAAAATCAGATAACTACAATCAGGAAAGATAAAAACGGGCGGCAATCAGTGCGCATAAAATAAGGATGATCAGAATGAACTCAAAGCGATAACGGCCCACCATACTACCCTCCGCTAAAGGCGGTGCTAAACGTTACCCGCTTAGCACCGTAATTTTCAGGCGCGAGGGGGCGCGCCAGCATTACTGTTGAAAACTTACGCTGCGGGTTGTGCAGCAGGTTTTGCCGGTTGCTGATGGCTGTGTTTCTTGGCGTGTTTCTTCGCTGCCTGCGCTTTTTGTTCAGGGGCTTTCTGTTCAGCTTTCGTATTTTTATGATGCTTTTTAGCCGCCTGCGCTTTCTGGGCAGGTGCTGCTTTATGCTGTTTTTTATGATGTGTAGTTTTCGCCGGCGCTGCTTTGGTGGTCGTCGCAGTCGGAGCAGGTGTGGTTGTAGTCTCTGCAGCAAAGGCGGCAGAAGACAGACCCATAGCAGCGGCAACAACCAGAGCTAATACTTTTTTCATTGTCATACCCTCAATTTGTTTTTTCATTTAACCCCACTGCGGGGCCGTTGAAATAACTATATCCCTGGGAATGGCAGACTTCCGTGAGTGGTTGGTTTCAGCGTGTAACGATATGTACAAACGCTGAATAAATTACAGCGTTGATAATAACGTATTGTGACTTAAGGGAAATTTAGCTACCAATAATAGTAGTCTTGATCGGGTTAACTATTTTACTACTTACAAAGCAGTAGAATAACTGCGCATCAGTAATAAATGACACACAGCAAAATGAATCCGTTTATTTGGGTACTTATAATCCTGATGACGCTAGACGCGCTGCGGGAATTGGCTGGCGCTTCGTCTATTTTAGGATGGCTATTAACGTTGGTTTGAGCTGGCAATAAGTCCGGACGGGTATTTACCGCAGTCCGGACTTATTTTTCAGGCGTGCAGACGACGATGCAAACGCGTCCCGACCAGCAGAGCAATGACCAGCATCAGAGCAATAAATGCGCCGACGCCGTTCCAGCCATAGTTATGCCAGAAAACACCACCCAGCGTCCCGGCAATACTCGACCCCAGATAGTAACTGAACAGATACAGCGAGGAGGCCTGGCCTTTAGCGCGTTTTGCGCGGGGGCCGATCCAGCTGCTGGCTACTGAGTGGGCTGCGAAGAATCCTGCTGAGAAGAGTAACATTCCGGCAAAGATCAGCCACAGCGAGCTGAATAAGGTCATCAGTAAACCAAACAGCATAACCCCCGTCGAAAACAACATCACCGGACCGCGCCCGTAGCGGGTGGTCATGGTTCCGGCTTTGGGTGAGCTCCATGTACCGGTCAAATAAGCCAGCGATAATAAGCCAACCACGGCCTGACTGACATGCCAGGGGGAGAGCATCAACCGATAGCCGATGTAATTAAACAGCGTGACGAACGACCCCATCAGCAAAAAGCCTTCTGCGAACAATAACGGTAATCCCCGGTCACGCCAGTGCAGACGAAAGTTGATAAACAACGTCTTAGGGCGCAGCGAAGTCGGGCGAAAATGGCGTGATTCAGGGAGGATTTTCCAGAACATCAACGCCGAGGCCAGCGCGAAACAACCGATTGCCGCCAGAGCAATTCGCCAGTTGAAAAAGTCCGTGAAGACACCGCTAATTAAGCGTCCGCTCATGCCGCCAATTGAGTTGCCGCTGATATACAACCCCATTGAAAAGGCCACGAAACTGGGATGGATTTCCTCGCTAAGATAAGTCATGCCAACAGCTGCCACGCCACTTAACGAAAGCCCAATCAAGGCGCGCATAATCAAAATGCCGTGCCAGCTGGTCATCATTGTCGAAAGTAACGTACAAATGGAGGCCAACAGTAGCGCCGTGACCATCACTGG
>ERZ812616.3029-NODE-3029-length-12618-cov-3.182520_pt1 | contig 12618 bp, 8 predicted proteins | sample MGYA00376249_ERZ812616 | MGnify/ENA primary metagenome ERZ812616 (study PRJEB26924, sample SAMEA4378265) | human gut metagenome | biome: human gut; feature: human-associated habitat; material: faeces | place: China | collected 2013 ... | reverse complement strand
GAGCGATAGACGCATACGAAAAGCTTGGTGTGACGGAGTCGAATGTACCTGCATTTTTTGGAGTGGACGGCACAGACGATGGGCTTGAAGCAGTGCAGCAGTCGAAGCTTGCGGCAACAGTCTACAATGACAAGGAGGGACAGGCAAGGGCTATGGCTTCGCTTGCCTATCTGGCAGCCACCGGGGGCAGCATGAAAAGCATAAAGTTTGAGGATAAAAAGTATGTTTATCTGCCGTATGAGAAGGTGACCCTTGACAATGTAAATGAATTTGTGAAGGATGAACAGTGAGCTTATTTATGCTCGTTCCTCCACTCCCTCGGAGCCACTCCGTAGATATTTTTAAAGGCGCGTGAAAAATGAAGCTGATTTTCGTATCCAACAGCAGAACCAACATCTGCGATGGATAAGGAGGTCAGCTTTAAAAGCTCTGTGGCCTTTATCATACGATAATTCATGAGAAATTCCTGAGGTGAATGTCCAACGGAATTTTTGAAAATTTTGCCCAGATAGCTTCGGTTTATGCCGCAGACTCTGGCAATATCTTCGATTGAGATATCATTCTGAAAATTCTGCTCGATATAATTCATCGCTTCTTTTATATAAAAATCACTCATTTTCCCACTTGGAACGAGTTTTGATGATTTGGCTGACTGCATCAGGTAATCCAGAAAAAGGTACATATGCCCAATCAGGTGATATGATGATTCTGAGGGGTGCCTTGTGATGTAGAGCATTTCCTCAACAAGCTTTTCGCGGATATCCTTTGAGTGTGTGTGATATACAGGATTATTTTTGGTAAGCTCTGTTGTGGTGAGAGCCTCCTTGACGCGCAGACCGTCAAACTCGATCCATATGTATTCCCAGGGAAGCTTGTCATCTGCGATATAGGTATTTATCTGGCCGGGAAAAATCAGAAAGCCCTGCCCGCTTTTTATGTTGTAGGTTTGCGTAATGCCCTTTGCATTATCGGCCATCAGAGTGCCGGTGCCGGACAGTACATAGTGGAATAGATAGTGGTTCCTTGTGGCAGGACCAAATGAGTGTCCCGGTTCGCACTGCTCGTGGCCAAACTGGTACATACACAAATCTATGAAATTTACATTTGGAAAAATATTGAAGGATAGCTTGTCCATGTGAGTCACTCCTTATTGATTAATACTATAAATATACCCTTATGCGACATTATATGCAATTATAACACATTTTTCAGCATATTGGTATAAAAATACAAAAATAAGGGTATTTATTGTATGCATAATGGTATGTTATAATTTGACTATCAGGAAAATGAGCAAATAAAACAGAAAAGGAGTGAAAAAATATGGCAAAAAGAAAGATTTGTCAGGCTATGGCGGTTGTGCTGGCACTCGGAATGTGTACGACAGGGCTGACCGGATGTGGAAATGAAAAGCGGGCGGACGGAAAAACAGAGATCGAGGTGGTTTCATATAAGCCGGAGGCTGTTAAGGCTTTCGAGAAGATTGAGAAGCAATTTAATGAGACTCACGATGATATTCACCTGACTATCTCATCTCCGAATGAGGCTATGACTATTTTAAAGACGCGCTTCATCCGTGAGGATTATCCGGATATCATCGCAATCGGTGGAGATATCAATTATTCAAATTTCCTGGATGCAGATTTGTTTGAGGATATCTCGGATCTGGATGCAGTGGATACTGTAAAAAAAGCATATCTGGATATGGACAAGGAGCTTGAGTTCATTCCAAAGGACGGCACATATGCACTTCCTTACGTGGCAAACGCAGCTGGAGTGCTTTACAACAAGGATATGTTTGCGGAAAACGGCTGGAAGGTACCTACAACCTGGAGCGAGTTTACAGCACTGTGCGATGAGATAAAGGAAAGCGGAACACTTCCTTTGTATCTGGGATTTAAGGATACATGGACCTGTCTGGCACCGTGGAATGCCCTTGCAGTAGGTCTTTGTGATTCAGACACCTGCAATCAGGTAAATATGGGAAATACGACATTTGAGGAGGCATATTCTCCGGTTGCCGACAAGGTACGCACATTGCTTGATTATGCAGAGGACAATCCATATGCTTACAGCTACAATGACGCATGTACAGCCTTTGCCAGAGGCGAAGCTGCCATGTACACGATAGGAAGCTATGCTATTCCTCAGATTAAGTCAGTCAATCCTGATATGAATATCGGCTCATTTACTTTCCCGGCAAATGATAATGAGGCTGACAATGTGTTAAATTCAGGAATAGATTTACAGTTTTCAGTTATGAAGGCCTGCAAAAATAAGGAAGCAGCATACGAGGTGCTTGAATATCTGTACAGCGATGAGACAATTCAGACATATCTGGATGACCAGGGCGGAATTGCCTGCAAGGAGGGAGATTTCGCAATACCTGATACACTGGAGGATATGCAGGAGTATATAAAGGACAACCGTATGTCAGATTATCAGGATCATCATTATCCAAGTGAGATGAGCGTGGATGCCATGATTCAGACATATCTGCTTGACACAGGTGACAATGCAAAGGAGAAGTTCTTAAAGAAATTTGATTCAGACTGGAAGCGTTACAACAGAGATCTGATTCGTGAAGTACAGGATTACCAGAAGGAACAGGAGGATGCAAAATGAAAAAGAAAATGTCAAATAGAGACAAGACATTCTGGGCAGTTGTGATACCTGTTGTGGTTTTATTTTTCGCATTCAACACACTGCCGATGATAAAGGGTGTGATTTACAGCTTTACAAACTACAAGGGCTATGGCTCATATGATTATGTCGGACTTAGAAACTATACAGACCTGTTTACCGACGCCAGAGTCGGAAAGAGCTATCTGTTTACCTTTAAATATGCGATTGCAGGAACTGTACTTGTAAATGTATTAAGCCTTGTAATGGCAGTTGCGTTAAACAGCAATATCCGCGGCAAGAGTGCATTAAGAGGTATTTATTTCGTACCGAATATCCTTGGCGGACTGGTTATTGGTTACATTTTCAGCTTTATTTTTACATATATTCTGCCGGCAGTAGGAAATACCTTCAACATCGGTTTCTTACAAAACAGTATTCTGGCGAGTGAAAAATATGCATGGATTGGTGTGCTGATTGTCGGAGTATGGCAGGCGGTTGCCATGAATACCATCATTTACATATCAGGACTTCAGACAGTGCCTGAGGATGTTTACGAAGCCAGCATGCTCGACGGAGCAGGCAAATGGAAGCAGTTCTGGAAGGTTACATTTCCACTCGTTATGCCATTTGTTACAATCAATCTGGTGCTCAGCACAAAGAACTTCCTCATGGTATTTGACCAGATTATGTCATTGACAAAGGGCGGTCCGGCGCAGAGCACTGAGTCAATCTCATACCTGATTTACAGAAATGGTATGGATGGAGGACAGTTTGGCTTCCAAAGTGCAAACGCAGTAATTTTCTTTGTTGTAATTGTGGCTATTTCACTATTCCAGATGGGCGTTATGAATAAGAAGGAGGAGCAGTTATAATGAAAAAACAAAAATCAAACTGGGTACTTACCATCGTTTTAATATTGGGAACCTTAACCGTATTTTTCCCACTGTATATGGCTGTTATCATTGCCTTCAAGAAACCGAGTGAGATGACAAATGATGTCGCAGGAGCTCTTTCATTCCCTTCAAAGTGGAGCTTTTCAAACTTCACAGAGGCTATGAAGGTGACTGATTTCTGGCATTCACTCGGAAACAGCTTACTTATCACTATTGTGACCATTGTTCTCGCAATCCTTATCCATTCGATTGCAGGATATGTTATCGGACGAGGCATGACAAGGAAAAAGAGCTTCCGTTTCATATATCTATACATTGTAAGTGGTATGTTTGTGCCATTCTCAATTCTCATGATGCCTCTTGTAAAGCAGACTGCGCAGATGGGACTTGGAAACAGGGCAGGAGTTATCCTTTTATATCTTGTATTTTACATGCCGATGAACGTATTATTATATAGTGGATACTTGAAAAATATCCCTATGGCACTTGAAGAGGCAGCAGATATTGATGGCGCAAGCACATGGACAACATACTGGAGAGTTGTATTTCCTATGATGAAGCCTATGCATGCGACAGTAGCCATCCTGACAGCGCTCGGTACATGGAATGATGTCATGACACCACTTGTCATCATGTCAGGAACAGGACAGAATACACTGCCGCTGGCACAGCTGAATTTCCAGACACAGTTTGGAACCAACTACAATCTGGCATTTGCATCATATATTCTGGCTTTGATACCGATACTTATATTCTATATAATCTGCCAGAAGCAGATATTAAACGGTGTTGCAAACGGTGCAATCAAGGGATAATTTTTAAACACTATTTTAACAACAATATGGGGTGATTTTATGGCAATTATATTTAATCCAAACAAGAAAATTTTTACTTTACAGACAGCTCACACCACATATCAGATGCAGGTGGACAGACTAGGCTATCTGCTGCATCTATACTACGGAGCCAAAAGCACATGTGATATGGACTATGTGCTGACATACGCTGACAGAGGCTTTTCAGGCAATCCTTACGCAGCAGGCATGAATCGTACATATTCGCTTGATACACTGCCACAGGAGTATCCGACACTTGGCACAGGCGATTTCAGAAATATTGCGCTTGATATCAAAAACGAACAGGGTACTGAGAGTGTTGAGCTTCTTTATAAGAGTCATGAAATCAGAGACGGAAAATACGCTCTAAAGGGACTTCCGGCAGTGTGGGCATCTGATGACGAGGCACAGACGCTTGAAATCGTTCTTGGCGATGATATCGCAGGCGTTGAGGTGCATCTGCTTTATGGTGTGCTTGAGGCTTGTGATGTCATCACAAGAAGTGTGCTCATTAAAAATACAGGCAGTGGGGATATTACAATTGAAAAGGCTCATGCTGCCTGCCTGGATATGGTTTACGGAGATTATGATGTGATCAGATTCTACGGTAAGCATGCCATGGAGCGCAATCTTGAGCGCACACACTTAGGACACGGCACACTTTCATTCGGAAGCCGCAGAGGAACCTCAAGCCACCAGTACAATCCGGCGGTTATTCTCGCACAGCGCGATACTACAGAAAATGCAGGAGACTGCTATGGTATGCTTTTTGTATACAGTGGCAACTTCTCATGTGAGGCAGAGAAGGACCAGATTAACCAGACACGCCTTTTAATGGGGCTTTCCGATGAGCTGTTTTCATATCCGCTTGCGGCAGGAGAGACCTTCACAGTGCCTGAGGTGATTATGTCATACTCGGCAGACGGTTTCTCACAGCTTTCCCATCAGTATCACACCTGCATCAGTGAGCATGTGTGCAGGAGCAGATTTGCACATGAGGTTAGACCGGTGCTCATCAATAGCTGGGAGGCTGCGTACTTTGACTTTACAGGCGATACGATAGTAGACCTTGCAAAGGAGGCCGCAGCACTGGGCATAGATATGGTGGTCATGGATGACGGCTGGTTTGGAAAGAGAGATGATGATAATTCATCACTCGGAGACTGGTTTGTGAATGAGAAAAAGCTTGGCGGAACACTTTCTGAGCTCATCGACAGAGTGCATGCACAGGGAGTGAAGTTTGGAATATGGATTGAGCCTGAGATGGTGAATGAGGACAGTAATCTGTACAGAGAGCATCCTGACTGGGCTATCCAGATTCCGGGAAAGCTTCCTGTACGCTCAAGAAACCAGCTTCTTTTGGACTTTTCAAGAAAAGAAGTGAGGGACAATATTTTCAACCAGATTTGTGCAGTGTTTGACCAGGGAAAAATCGACTACGTGAAGTGGGATATGAACAGAAGCATGGCTGATGTATATGCAGGAAATCTTGCATACGACTACGTGCTTGGAGTGTATGATTTTATGGAGCGTCTGGTGACAAGATATCCGGATATACTTCTTGAGGGTTGCAGCGGTGGCGGTGGACGATTTGATGCAGGCATGCTCTACTACAGTCCACAGATATGGTGCAGTGACAATACAGATGCCATAAACCGTACAAGAATACAGTATGGCACATCGTTCTTCTATCCGGTATCATCAATGGGAGCGCATGTATCGGCAGTGCCAAATCATCAGACAGGCAGAGTGACAAGCCTTAAAACAAGAGGCATCACAGCCATGGCAGGAACCTTTGGCTATGAGCTGAATCCGGCCCTTCTTTCAGATGAGGAAAAGGAAGAAATCAGAGAGCAGATCAAGACCTTTAAGAAGTATGAGATGCTTATAAATGAGGGCACCTACTGGCGCCTTACAAGCCCATTTGAGGATGAGGTGGCTGCGTGGATGTCTGTTTCAAGGGCAAAGGACAGGGCACTTGTGAGCGTGGTTCGTCTGTACGCGGAGGCAAACGCGGCTGCTTGCTATGTGAAGCTTAAGGGCTTGGAGTCTGATGCAGTATATATTGAGGAAAATACCGGCATGCAGTACACAGGTGCAGCACTGATGAATGCAGGAATACCGCTTCCGTTTGCCACAAAGGAGTATGAGGCATATCAGTTTTCATTTATCAGGCTTGATGAGGCAAAGAAGCTGTATGATGAGATAAAGAAGGTGTGCGGCAATCTAAAATTAAGTGAGGCTGACACTGCAGATAGTGCTTCTGATAAACGTATTGTAATAAGCATCTACGGCGGCTCAGGCTCAGGAAAGACAACGATTGCAGCAGCCCTGCAGCAGTATTTCCTTAACGATAATACAGCCTGCTATGTGCTGACCGGGGACAATTATCCACACCGTATCCCGATGAGAAACGACGAGGAACGCCTTAATGTGTATAACGAGTCCGGCGAGGATGGCTTACGTGGATATCTCGGAACACCTAAGGAGATTGACTTTGACAGGATTAACAAGGAGCTTTCAGAGTTTAAGGCAGGAAAAGATATAATTGAGATAAAGCATATGGGCCGCGAGGACGGTGATATCTCATATGACGAGACTGATTTCACAGGAATCAAAGTGCTCATCCTGGAGTGGACCCACGGAGGAAGCGAATACCTTAAGGGTGTTGATATACCTGTATTTCTGGAGAGTTCGCCTGAGGAGACTAAGGCGCGCCGCATTAAGAGAGGACGTGACGAAAACGCCGCAAGCCCTTTCATATGCCGCGTGGTAGAGTTGGAGCAGGAAAAGCTTGATTTACAGAGTAAAAATGCGCGTATAGTAGTTGGAAAGGATGGCAAAGTCTATGAACAATAAACCTATGCTTAATGCATATCCTGACAGTCTGGGCGGTAAGCTTTCCGATATCGCAGCGCTGCTAAAAAAGAAGGAAATGCAGGACACATTTTCATCATTTTATATTCTGCCAAGCCTGTATCATTCGGATTTGGACCGCGGATTTTCGGTCGTGGACTACAATCTGAATGAGGAGCTTGCGACAATAGAGGATTTATCGCAATTGAAGGAGCTGGGGATTGACTTAAAGCTTGACTTTATTTTAAACCATGCTTCGGCACAGTCACCACAGTTCAAGGATCTTGTGGAAAAGGGCGATGAGTCTGAGTACCGCGACTTTTTCATAGACTGGAACAAATTCTGGGAAGGTCATGGAGTCATGACAGATGAGGGCTACATACAGCCTGATGAGTCATGCTTAAAGCAGATGTTTTTCAGAAAGCCGGGGCTTCCGATTCTCATGGTTGAGTTTCCGGATGGACGAAGGGTGCCATACTGGAACACATTTTACCAGGAGGTGCATGGCAGAGAGTATCTGGGACAGATGGATTTAAATATAAAGTCCGAAAAGGTGTGGGATTTCTATCGTGAAACACTGGAAAAAATAGCATCCTACGGTGCGGCTATCGTGAGACTCGATGCATTTGCCTATGCGCCTAAGGCACCGGGAAAAAAGAATTTTCTGAATGATCCTGAGACCTGGGAATTTCTACAGCAGATTCACGAGCTTGCAGCACCGCTTGGACTGACTCTGCTGCCTGAAATACACGCGGCATATGAGGAAAAAATATACAAAACTCTTGCAGATAAGGGCTATGCCACATATGATTTCTTTTTACCAGGACTGATAATTGATGCGATTGAGAACAGGAGAGCAGATTACCTTGCGAAATGGGCGCGTGAGATTGTGGAAGATAAAATCTCAACAGTCAATATGCTTGGCTGCCATGACGGCATACCTCTTCTGGACTTAAAGGGTCTGCTTCCGGAGGATGATATACGCTCGCTTATAGATTTGATTGTATCTCGTGGCGGCATGGTCAAAAATCTTCACGGACAGAAGAATATATATTATCAGGTCAATGCCACATATTACAGTGCGCTTGGTGAGTCTGACAGCAAAATGCTTCTGGCACGTGCCATTCAGATGTTTATGCCGGGCAAGCCGCAGGTATGGTATCTTGACCTCTTTGCAGGCAAAAATGACCATGAGGCCGTAAGACGCGCCGGAGAATCAGGACACAAGGAAATTAACAGAACAAACCTTAGTGCCTCCGATATCAGGGAGGCACTAAAAAAGGATGTTGTTGCAAAGCAGCTTGAGCTGCTTCGCATGAGAAATACACATAAGGCATTTGAGAAGGGAGCTGTCATCACAGTAGCAGAAGAAGGACCAAAGCTCTCAATCCGTTATGATAATGGTGAAGCATATGCGCTTCTAACGGTGGATTTTGAAGCCGGAGCGTATGAGATAGAGCTGAGCTGATGAAATCAGATTACTCATACATAATGTGTTTAGCAGATGTGCAAACTCACAATCGAAAAAACGATTGTGAGTTTTTTTATGAGAACAATCACTTAATCGGCTCGTAAAAGTATCGGCTATAAGGTATAATGATTACTATACAAAATCAGTAGAGCGTTTAAAAGATGATAAGAGGTGATAAAGGCTAATGGAATACGAGCACATAACCCACTCCTTTAAGCCTGTCTATGACGAAAACAGCCGAATTCTCATCCTCGGAACACTTCCATCCGTAAAATCCAGGGAAAACAATTTCTATTACGGACACAAGCAGAACCGTTTCTGGAAGCTGCTTGCGTATCTATTGGATGAGCCGGTGCCGGAGACGATAGATGAGAAAAAATATATGCTGCTTAAAAATCATATAGCTATATGGGATGTGATACAAAGCTGTGACATCAAGGGCTCGAGCGACAGCAGTATCAGAAACGTCAAACCGACAGATATAAGGAAAATTCTTGAAACATCCGATATAAAACAGATATATGCAAACGGAAATAAAGCAGGGGCGCTTTATAAGAAATATCAGCTTCCTCTGACAGGAATGGAGGCAGTCACACTGCCGTCCACAAGCCCTGCAAATGCGGCATGGTCATTTGAAAGGCTATGCGAAGCATGGACACGGATACTTGTAAACCTTTAGAGATTTATATATAGAGGTAAAATTTACTTATGAAAACAATAGAATTTGATACACATTTCTACAAAAAGCTGTGGACACTCATGGTCCCGATAATGGTGCAGAATCTGATGCTGGCGCTGGTGGCTGTGGCGGATGCTTTCATGCTTGGAGGACTGGACCAGAACTATATGTCGGCAGTCTCGCTTGCCACACAGATACAGTTCATCCAGAACATGTTTCTATCAGCGGCGACAGCGGGCCTTGCAATACTCGGAGCGCAGTATTGGGGCAAGCAGGATATAAAGGCGCTCGATGACATATTCGCTCTTGCAATCAGAATATGCTGTGTAGTATCAGTACTGTTTTTCGTGGCATGTGCATTCTTTCCTCGATATCTGATGCTCATTTTCACAAACGAGCCTGTGCTTATAGATTATGGTGTAAGTTATCTGAAAATAGCCTCTTTTTCGTATCTGTTGACGGGCTTCTCGCAGTGTTATATAGTCATGATGAAGATATCAGAGCATGCAGGGACTGCGGCGGCAGTCAGCTCGATTACAGTGCTAATAAATATCGTGCTGAATGCTGTGTTTATCTATGGTGCATTTGGCATCGAGAGCATGAATGTGAGGGGAGCGGCAATTGCCACGCTCATATCAAGAGTGCTGGAGCTTATGCTTTCAATCACATTTTCTTACAGACCGGGATATATCAGGCTTAAAATCAGGGAGCTTTTGGTGAGAAACAAGGAGCTGTCAGCAGATTTTATGAAGTGCTCCGGACCGATTCTCGGGGCAAGCCTTGTATGGGGCATAGGCTTTACATCGTACTCTGCATTTATGGGACATATGGGAACAGACGCGGCAGCAGCCAACTCAGTCGCAGCGGTTGTGCGTGATATCATATGCTGTCTCAGTGCAGGTATATCGAGCGCAGCAGGCATCATGATAGGAAATGAGCTGGGCGCAGGAAATCTAAAGCGCGGAAAAGTATATGGCATCAGAATGGCAAAGCTGTCATTTTTGTGTGGCGTTGTTATGACAGTGCTCATGGCAGTTTCAGCACCGGTGATTTTACATTTTGTAAAGCTCACACCGCAGGCGGCAGAGTATCTGAAGCAGTTATTCGGTGTACTTGCCTTCTACATGATTGGACGATCGGTAAATGAAATCATCATAAACGGTGTCTTTGGTTCGGGAGGAGATACGATGTTTGATATGTACTCTCTTGCTGTGACGATGTGGGGCATAGCAATACCGCTTGCAGTTGCAGGTACATATTTCCTGAACTGGCCGGTGGTTGTGGTATATGCGTGCACCTGCGTGGATGAGATTGGAAAGATACCATGGACACTCATACATTTTAAGAAATACAAGTGGGTAAAGGATTTGACCAGATAAGGGAAAGAGAAAAGGAAAAGGGGAATTATAATGCAGACGTTAAAGCTGTTGTTTTCAAAAATTACAGATGATAATCCTATATATGAGAAGAAGGATGTTGTTGAAAATATATTTGTGTTTCGTATTCTTTTGATATGGCATTTGCTATATACATTTGTATTCATACTTAACTGCCTTAATATATTTATTGTTGATAATAATATTTTTGTTAAAGGATATATATTATCCTGTATTCTTCTGCTGGTGTTTATTGTGCTGCTGATGATAGTTGGACTGGAGCAAGCCTGTGCAAAGTATCTGTGCATTTCAGAGGCAGGTTTTCTAGTGATGATAACGTGCTCGTCGCTTACATATCATATGATAATAGCTGTGATGTTACCGATTGTAATTGCAGGTGTATATTCATCAAAGCACCTGTCGAGATTTGCATTAGCTTTTTCGATTTTTAATATAGCGCTTAGTACATATGTGGGCTATTATTTTGGAGTGTGCGATGCAAATATGGTATTGCTTACTGCGACATCACTTGAGCATCTTCAAAAGGATGGAGTATTTTTGCTGAATGAGGTGAATAAAAATCCCGGGTTTACGCTTTTTATGTATTATGTCTTTCCACGTTCGCTTATAGCAACAGGATTTTACAGTGTCAGCAATGGCGTAAACAAAATGCTTCGAAGAACAATGGAAAAAGCGCACCGTATCAAGCGAGAGGCAGCAATGGATGATATGACAGGTCTTTACAATAAAAATAAGCTCCTTGATGACCTTGAAAAGCCAAAGGAGCCTGACCGAAAGGTAGCTGTCATATATTGGGATGTAAATGAGCTTAAGTTTGTGAACGATACATACGGACATGAGAAGGGAGACCGTCTAATAGCGAGAATAGCGGGAACCATCAGACTTGTTGCAGCAAATGATAATTATAATGTAAGAACTTATCGCTATGGAGGCGATGAGTTTATCATGATCATACCGGATGGAACTGAGGATGATGCACTTAGCTTTATTGAAAGATGGAATAAGATTATGGAACCAATTCAAAAGGACAGCAAAATTCCGATTTCCGCATCAGTAGGCTATGCCTGCGGCAGATACGCCGATATCAATAAGATTATCTGTGAGGCTGATGAGAAAATGTATGAAAACAAGCGTGTGCGCAGGGAGTAGGTCGGTTATCAGCTTAATAAAGCGAGATAACGGATTGCCGGTCAACAATCTCAACATCCATAATCTCACACAAATTATTCTCTGACTCATTATTCTGTATTTTTTTAAGGAGAAGCTCGGTTGCAAGCCGGGCTTTTTTTTGCACATTTTGTGATACTGACGTAAGCTTCGGTACGGTGTACTGGCATAGATTCAAATTATCATAGCCTATGACAGATAAATCAATCGGGACACGGTAACCGCCGAGACGCGCACCCTCCATGATGCCGATAGCACATATATCGGCAGTTGTTACCACTGCTGTAATTGGTGACTTGCTGCTTGCAATGGCACGGCCGGCTTCGATACCGCCCTCATATGAAGGTGGATAGCTGAAAATATATTCAGGACGGAAAGGAATATGACTGTCCTCCAAAGCTTTTTTGTATCCGTTAAAACGTTTGGTGAGGACGATATTTCCCTCATAATCAGCTACAAATGCAATCTCGGTGTGACCGTGATTTATCATATATTTGGTTGACAAATATAAGCCCTTTTCGTCATCAGATATTACATTTATGAGATTAGGGTGAGAGTAATTGCTGTCAAAGGCAGCGATAGGGCAGTTGGCTGCATCCATCAGCTTTTCAAGATTTTGGGCAGAGGTGGGGAAAACCAGAATCATCCCATCGACATTCCAGTTCTTAACCAAAGATAATATGTCGGAGCTTCT
>ERZ812616.3027-NODE-3027-length-12621-cov-4.801448_pt1 | contig 12621 bp, 9 predicted proteins | sample MGYA00376249_ERZ812616 | MGnify/ENA primary metagenome ERZ812616 (study PRJEB26924, sample SAMEA4378265) | human gut metagenome | biome: human gut; feature: human-associated habitat; material: faeces | place: China | collected 2013 ... | reverse complement strand
GACTATGTTTCAACTATTTCAAAGACCGACTTGCCCGCTTTTACGGGACAGTAGTGAAATGATTTTTTCATAGTTGTAATAGTTTTGGTTGAAATTTTGATTATGGGTGCGAACCCTGCATATGTTTCTTTCTGTTTACCAATCTTTTGCGAATGTATCATAGTTTTTACTTCCTTGCCGATATATTCCGGGAATACGCATCATTACGTTATAGCCGTAAGGCGCTTCAAAATTTTCATCATAAGCAAGGTATGCGATAAAATTCTGAATCATCGAGATACATCCGAGTTCTGCGAAATTCACCTGCGGCAATACCAGATCGTCGAAAACAATGATATTGCTGGTTCGCTCAATATTCCACATAATAGCATTCATCGACCATTTATCCATATCAAAATCCACGAACAAGTCGCTTTTCGCGCTATAAAACGGCACGTTTACATTACCATATTTTGCCTCGGATAACCCGGCAAACGGTTTACGGGAATACACTTGTTCGTAGGAGGTAAATTGATTATACGGATTAATGAATCTGATCGGTTCATTTTCAGAAACATAACCGTGCCAAGCATAGTCGATCAGTTCGCCGACGGCAATGCCATCTGTAAGGTTCGTGTCGTAAAACGATTCGGTAGGCTCTTCGTAATCGACCACGGTCAGCATCTTGTCGGGCAGGGCTGCGCGCAGAGCCCGGATCAGCTTGGGGTACGAAGCGGTATTAACCGCAGGCATTCCCTCCTTGCCATAGCCGGAACCGCGATCCCAGAGGTTTACGCCGTCGAGCCGGTAGGTCGTAATGAAGATTCTGACCTGTTCCGCGAAATCGGCGATCTGCGCATCGGTCATATTGCAGAACCCCAAACCACTGCCGCCGCCTTCGATGCAGACGCACACCTTCCGACCTTTATCCTGCATTTGGCGAATGTATTTGTCGGCATGTTCTACCGTATAACGCAAGTCGGAGGTCAGAGAAAAGAGCGCGCGCTTCGAGTCCGGGTCATAGCCGACCTGAGCTATCCGCAAATTGACGATATTCCCCAAAGAGGCCCTGTAGACCGATTCGAAAGTATTCATGTCCTGTTTTTCCCAGGCTACGTAGTCGGCATAATGCGCCTGCACCTCGCCAGTGTTGAGATAAAACACGGTTGTCCACTCGGTATCCAGTTCTATATTATGAAGGTCATCGCCATCCTGATAGATGTTCTCGTCGAATTCCCGGACAGTGATGCCATAATAAAGCACTTGTTTCCCGGTTCCGTTCTCGGTAGCATCGACAACGACCGGCATCAGATAGATGCCCGGTTCCAACCCCTTAGATTCGATCGTAAGTTCGATTTTATCGGACATGCGAGCCCCGGCCGGAACAGCAATTTTACCATTGTTAGACAGCCGAATATTGGCAGCGGGAAGTGGCGTCAGATTGGTTCCGTTAGCAATATTGTAGACTTCGACTAACGTAAGGTCGGGTGCTGCCGTCAGCGTCATGGCCTGCGGTGCCGCCTGAGTGAGTTTATAATAAATTTTGTCAGACACGACATCTTCATCGCCTTCCGTCAGGTGAACGGGGACTCGGTCTCGGAGCGATTTCGAACTGCGCAGCGTACCGGCAACCGTCTCCAGTGTTTCCTTATCGGGTTTTTGCCCTGTAGCGTAGGTGATTTCATCCGTACTACAGGACGTAACGAAAGCCGTTATCGCTACACATAACAGTCCGCCCCGGAGTAATTGGCTTATTATATTTTTCATTTTCATAATCGACATTTTAGATTACTCTTTATTGATTTGGGGAACTTCAATGCCGTTGGGCCAGTCAAGGTCTTTTTCAGCTACAGCGTCGTTGCCATTGCCGGTCCAGTCCTTGATGACGTTACCTTCGCCCTCGTCAAATTTCCAGTAGCCGATCAGGCCGGGAGTTTTGGGATCGACATCGTACATATTGTCCCAAATTTCCTGTTCGCTGCGGGCTACCGACCAGACACGCACTTCGGTAATATCGCCGTTGAGCTGGCGCGAGTCGTCATAAGACTTGCCGAGGAAGAACTGGCGGAAATTACTCCAGTCCTTGTAGTCCTTATACGTTTCCGGGTCTTGCAGGTAGAGATCGTAGAAGGCGCGCCCCGCAAGGTTGAACGGTGTCGAGGCCGAATTGCCGAGATCGGTGCCCCGGCTCTGGAGCTTGCCGTTGACGTAGATGCAGACTTCACGCGTAGCATAACTGTAGGTGGCAGCAATGTGGTACCACTCCCCGGGATTGAGCAGTTTCGTCTCGTCCTTCTTGGGGAATTTCCCGAAGCCCGGGGTCTGAGCTGCATCGCCCGAACCGTCGAACTGGATCTGCTGGCGCGGGAACGAAGCGTCGCCGATGCGCAGCAGCAGGTAGTTTTCGACACCCATGATCGTCGAAATCTCGGAATGCTTCGAAAAGTCGTCCACACGGATAATCGCCTCGTAGGTTACGGCCATCAGGTTGTTGAACAACATACTGCCCTCCGAAGCCTTGTCGAGCGTCGGGAAATTGATCCAGTTGTCGCGCAGCGAGGCCGCCGAGGTGATGGCCGAGGAGCGTTTCACCAGATAGTAGGCCGTCGCGGAGCTGTGCAGCTTCGCAACACCCCCGCCGACATCGGCAATCGTCACGGGCAGCAGGTAGGTCTGGTCGATGGGCAGTTCCTCGACCTCGACCTCGCCCGAGCCGTCGAGATTTTTCAGTTTCAAGGTCACGGCATCCGAGATGGTCTTGCCGGCCGGAATCGTGAGTTCGGTCACCGATAGTTCATAATATTTCGCATCGAGCATCGTCCACGACGTATTGTGCCGGGCATTGTAGGTTTCGACCAGCGACGGATCGACTTCGACGCCGACGCTGACCGCCTGCGAGGCGGGATAGCTCAGCACGACGGAAAAGGTCTTCGGCAGATCGGGCAGCGTCTTCTTGAACGTCGTGACCTGTGTGTCGCTGTTCTCCGAAACATTGAGGTAGACCACATTGTCGAAAGGCGATTTATTATCGTATTCGTCGTTTTTACAGCCCGTGAAAGCTACAGCCAGCAGGGCCGCCGCTAAAAGATATGGATTGTTCCTTTTCATAGCTTTCGGTTATTTGGATGGGTTCAAGGTCTGTATTGCTTGCCGGGTAAGCGGATAGATAAACTCGGCACCGAAATAGTCTGCATTGACACTATAGATACAAAGACCGGCCAATGGCTGCGGTCCGATTTCGGGAATGCGTATTGTCAATGCAGAAATCGCATCCGCAGCACCCTTATCCTCATCCGTAAATTCGTATTCAGTCATGGCCCCGAGTAACAGTTTATTGCACGGAACGGCGCCGGCACTCAGAGCGCGAAGGACTTGTAACTTTAAGTCAGTAGCGTTGTCCGTCTCTTTTGTATCGAGTACGAAATAGTCGACCTTGCTCCGGTCTGCCGGGGTGAGGAACTGGGGATCGCCCTCGAAAAGCAGCAACAGCTCCTTGCCGGGACCGGCCACGGCGGCAAATTTCTCTATGAAAAGCGATGCTACGGCTTTCTGCGCTGCCTGGTCGGTATATGATCCGAAAACGGGAATCCCCGAAAAAGAGAGTCCGTCGAGATCCAGTTCGCGGGTGCGGGTGACGACCTTATCCAAATAGGCGCCCAGAGCGGTCAAGTCCGTAAATTCGGCGCTGCGCGAAGCGTAATCGACAAAATAGACGGCGCGCGTCCCTTTTTCCTTGAGCACGGTGAGGTCTTCCCGGTCATATTCCGAAAAATTGTCGGCATTGGTCAGCGACACGACGTCCAGCGAGTCGGGAAGGCTGCGCAGGCAGTCCTTTTCGCTCGTGGCGACGGGTGCGCCGTTGGCGAAACTGGCGAAAACGAGCGTATGTTCGCTTTGTTTGTACTCCCGAAGTGCGGCTGTGTATTGCGCCCATAGTTCGGGATCCTGCTCGTCGGGACGCTGCGTTGTCTGGGTTACGCTTTCCGTCTCCGTCCAGTCGTTGCACGAAGCGAAGAAAAGTCCCATGAGAAGCACCGTTCCCCAGAGTGATATTCTATTTATTCTTTTCATAACGGCTTATTCTAAAGGTTTCACATCCCACCATACGCGCGTCCCGGCATTGTCCCGACCGTTGAGCATCGAAATAGCCTCCTGCAGATGGACGGGATTTTCGGTATACTCCTCCGAAGGATACGGGATACGGCGGGCTCCGTATTTTATATTCACCGTACCGGCACTCTTGTTTTCGACTGCAGGCAACAGCTTGGGATAGCCCGTGCGGCGATACTCCGACCACGCCTCGATACCCAGCGGGAAAATAGCGATCCACTTCTGGGTGATGATGCGTTCCAGGTTACGCTCCTTGACGGCATCCGTATCGCCCGCTTCCCACGGAATCGTAATCGTGCTGGCCGGGCTCTGTGTACTGTAATTATCCATCGGATCGATATATCTCAGAGGCGTACTGAGCGCATCGGCCAGATAGGTGTCGGCACCGGTAGCGCCCCGCTCCTCGAACGAAAGCCGGACGGCTTTTTCGTAGAGGTCTTTGGCGTCGCCCTGCATCGCCCAGCCGCGTAAAGCGCCTTCGGCGCGCAGGAACGTCACCTCCGCGGCATTCATCCACAGATAAGGCGACTTGCTGTCCACGATCTGATTGGAATAGGTCGAAACCATCGCCGACTTGTTCGTCGGGTCGGTGCCGATGCGCATGCCGTAATAATCGGTTTTCTTATTCCATGTACCCTGAGTGAACATCACGGCGCGGCGCGGGTCTTTATAGCCGTTCATATAGCTGATGATGTCGGCGCCGACGCGGTGGTCGCCCCAGTCGTTGTAGATCAGCGCCACACGGTTTTCGGGAGCGTGCATATAGGCATTGTCCACGTTGTCGAGGATCACGCCGTCGGCGACGGCCTCTTCGGCCTTCGCCCGTGCGATGTCGGGTTTCACATACGACAGGCGCACGGCCATGCGCAGCTTGAGCGAGTTGGCGTATTTGATCCACTTTTTGATGTCGCCGTAATAAACATTATCCGACTTGCGGAACGCCTCTGCCGACATCTGCTCGTTGGCATGCAGGGCCGCAATTACGGCGTCCAGCTCCTCGAACATCTTCATATAAACGGTTTCCTGCGAATCGTAAGCGACCGTGAGCGACTCGGACGAATCCTCGATCACCTTCGAATAGGGAATCGGTCCGTAAGTGTCCGTCATGCGGTGCATGATCGCTATGCGGAATAACCGGGCAAGGGCTATGGCCGCTTCGTCCTCGGTGTTGTTCACAACGCCGCGAAAATAGGGATAGACCTCCTGCATGACGATCACGAAGGGCCATTTCAGCCAGTCGGCAGAGGGGTTGAAGGTCGAGAATTTCTCTTTCCACCCATCCGGTGTCTCCGCCATATAGCCGGCATAGGGGTTGCCGGTCAGCGATTCGTTGAACTGGTATCTGTGTTCCTGAACAGGAATGACCCAATTCTGCAATCCCCGAAGGTTCGTACTGATCTTATAGTTCTCGCGCCCGAGTTCTTCGTCGGTTGCTTCCGACGGATTGCGATTGATGGCATCAAAATCGCTCATACATCCCCAAGCGCAGAACAGCACGGCCGAAAGCAGCAAGAATTGCGCTGTTTTTACTATCTGTTTCATACTGTTCATTGTTTAGAAAGTGAGTTTTACACTGAATCCGAGGTTGCGGAGCGAAGGCATCATGAAATAGTCGATTCCTTGATAATTATTACCGGTCGTAGCAATCGCCTCGGGATCGAACGGCGCTTTGTTGTAGATCATCCACAGATTACGGCCGACAAAAGCAATGTTGATTTTGCAGACATCGCGGAACCATTTGCCCGGAAGCGTATAGCCCAGTGAAAGTTCCTGTAGGCGCACATTGGTCGCAGAATAGGTGTAGTACTGAGGGAGTCCGCTTTGCGAACTGATTGCAGCATACCACCGCTGGGGATCAATCATCTCCCGTCCGTTGATCAAGATACCTCCGGCATCACGCGCCGCAGCCGAAACCTCCGATACGCCGAACAGATCCATATTGGCCTGGGTTGCCGAATAGCAGATACCTCCTATGCGAGCCGTGAAGAGGAGCCCCAGATGCACACCCTTCCAATCGAAATCATTGCGCCATGCCAAATTATAATCGGGGAAAACAGGGCCGAGATAGATATCCTCGCCAACGTCTGTCGTTATCAGGTTACCGTTGCGATCCACCTGCACGTACCCGTTCTCATCGTACTTGAGATTGGATGTCGTATACAGGTCGCCCAGTGTGCCGCCCTTCTTGATAATGTACTTTGCCTTACCGAGACCCTTGATCTCCAGACGGTCTTTCAGCGGTTCGCCGGTCAGCGGATCAGTCAGGCCGTCCATCAGTTCAGTGACTTCGTTCTTATTCCAAGAGAAGGTGAAGTTCGTATCCCAGGAAAAGCTGTTCCACCTATGGCCGTAACCCAGGCTCGCCTCGACACCCGTGTTGCGGACGTTCCCCGTCTGGACGTACATGCTCGAATAGCCCGACGAGGCGGATACCGTAGGCTGGAACGTCTGATTATTCGTATCGGCCCGATACCACGAGGCGGCCAGTCGCAAGTCGTTCCACAGCCGGGCGTCGATACCGACCTCCCAGGTTTTGGTACGCTCCGGGTAAAGCTGTTCGATCGGACGGAATGTCGTAGGCAGCCATTGCTGGTTCGTCTCGTCGTAAGGATAGGTTGGAGTGGTCAGGAATCGCGGGAAAGGAATACCTACCGATGAGAACGATGCACGCAACTTGAGGTAGGTAAATGCTTCGGGCATGTCGAAAGTCGCTGTCGGCAGCCAGGAGAGGCCCACCGAGGGATAGAAGAACGAACGCTGCGGTGATCCGGCCAGTTGTGAGGCCCAGTCGTTGCGACCCGTCACGGTCAGATAGAGCATCGATTTATAGCCCATCTCGACCGAGGCGAATATCGATTGTGTCTGCTCCTGCCAGCCGTATTTCTGGGCGCGGGATTTCTCCTTGTCCAAATCGAAAACGGTAAACATATTCGGGATACCGACCTCCCGAATCGGACCGCGATAGCTCAGCTCTTTACTCTTCGTGTCGTTGACGGACGCACCGACATTGGCAACCAATGAAAATTTGTTGTCAGCGAAGGTCTTGTTGATATTGACCATTACATCGGCATAGATCTGCTCATCGGTATTGCGAATTTCCGTATAATGCCCCTGTGTGCTACCTTCCGTGATCGTGGTATTCGATGAAGCGTAGAGTTTCTGCGTGAAGATCGAATTGGTATTGTCGATCTTGGCTCGTCCCGAAACATTCAGCCACGGCAGGATGTCGAAAGCAATCGACACGTTGGCCATATAGCGTTTTTTGTCCGTATTGCGGGGATTGCGATACGCAATCCAGTACGGGTTCTGCATGCGCAGATCACCGCCTTCGCCCTGTGGCCAATATTGCACGGCTATCTTGCGGGCAGGATCCCAGCGTTCGAAAATTTTCGCAGCTTCGAAGCTGTCGCCTCGTGGGAACAGATAAGCCGAAACCAGCGGGTTCGAATAGACCCCCTGATTGGTCATGTTCTGATCTTTCTGCACGATGTAGTTCGCACCTACGTCCACACGCAGGCGGTCTTTCAGAAAATGCGACGTATTTCGGAACGTGAAATTGTAGCGATCATAGAGGTTATTGGGTATGATACCTTCGGAATTAACCGATGCCGCGGAAAAGAACATCTGGTTCTTCTCGGTACCCCCAGAAAGTGTTACGGAGTTGGTCGTGACATAACCCGTCTCGAAAAAATCATCCGGCGTGTATCCAGTACGCGCCGCATCGGTCAACTTCTCGCCCCAGCTGTAGATCGGCGAACCCGAAGATTTCCCGTAGCTGCCCGTACCGTAGCGATTCTGGAATTTCGGCATCACGAAAGGTTTGAGAAAATCCGTGTGATTCGAATACGAGGCACTGAATGTTCCAGCCTGACCCTTCTTCGTCGTAATCATAATGGCTCCGTTCGCGGCACTCGAACCATAGAGGGCCGCTGCGGAAGCTCCGGTCAGGACCGACATCGATTCGATATCCTCGGGGTTCAGGTCGGCAATAGCTTCCGTAGCGCCGCGAGAACCGAATTCCGTATCGCCGCCGTTGCTCACGTTATACATCGGAATACCGTCGATCACATAAAGGGCGTTGGACGACTGCGTGATCGACTTGTTACCGCGCATGACAACCTTGGAGGCGCCGCCGACACCCGACGACGAGGTGTTGATCGTGATACCGGCGACCTTACCGGACAGGGCGTTGATGAAATTGGCATCCTTCACATCGGTAATGGCGCTCGATTTCACCTGCTGCACATTGTAGCTCAAGGCTTTTTCCTGACGCTTAATACCAAGAGCAGTAACAACCACCTGCTCGATTTCGGCAGCGGATTCTTTAAGCGTAATGTTAAATACAGTACGGCTGCCAACAGCCACCACCACAGGCTCGTAGCCCAAAAAATTAATTTCCAGTTGGGCTGTTGCGGTGGGGGGGGGTACCTGAAGCGAGAAGGAACCGTCTGCGCCAGTGCTGGTTCCCACAGCCGTACCTTTGACGATGACGGAAGCTCCGACAACAGGCTGTTTGTTCTGATCCAGCACAGTACCTGATACCGTTACCGGTTTTTGGATCGGCTTTTTTTTCAGAACGATGTTCGAGCCGCTGATTTGATAGCTTACATCGGAGCCTTTTACCATTTGGATTAAGGCTTCCTGCAAGGGCTGGTTTACAACATTGACACTGACTGAGCGGGTGACATCTACGTCATCGTCAATGGCAAAAAGATAGCGTGTCTGCTTCTCTATTTCGGTCATAACCAGCTTCATCCGCACGTCCTTCAACTGAATGGTTACGCGAATATTTTGTGCGTATACACTTGTAAAAGGGGTGCATAGACAAGAAAGAACCAAAAGAGTAGGCAGCCAGATTTGCTGAATAATCTTTTTATTCATACATTTGTAAATTAAGGTTCAAGGTTAGAGATCGGTTAGTATTTCTGATTGGACCGTGCCTATGAGTGCTTCCTTCACTCATAGGTTTTTTATATCAGAAACAAAAAGTAAAGATGTCTTGGTTTCTATCTCATAGGCAAATTTTTTTATTATTAGATAAACATTTACAAAGGATTACATTTATTCTATTCGAATATTATTTTCAATTTCGTCGTAGGTATATGTAAAGTCCGAGGCCATTTGAAGCAGTTGCATAGCGTGGTTTATTCCATCTGAAACTCGAATCTTGCAACTCTGATATTTGATGACAGGCAACTCTGGTCGCTTGATAACAATTTTCACGTCATAGTATTTTTCCAACTTTTCCACGATCTGATCAAAAGGCATTTTGTTGAGCGTGATGATGCCTTCCGGCCACCGATATTCATCCGGATCTTCGATCGGAACTATCTGTAAGTGTCCATTTTTGAGATTTACGACTGAATTTTCGTCCATCAATACCGATTCGTCGCTTAAATGGCTTAATACCGCAACCTTACCTCTGAACAATGCTGTGGAAAACAGGTTTTTTGCCTCGTCAGCAATGACATTGAAATGGGTTCCCAATACTTTTACATCGCAAGCAAAAGTTTCCACAATGAATGGACGGTCTGTATCTGGCTCTACATCGAACATTGCTTCGCCATATAGTTGTATTCGCCGTTCTTTTCCTACAAATATCGAAGGATATACGATTCGACTGCCGGAATTGAGATCAATGACAGAACCATCATTCAGTGTAACTCGAATTTGTTTTCCTGAAGGGGCTTCAATCGTAGTTATTTGATTTGTCCATTCACTGACTCGATGAGTGAAAAGCATGTAATTTATAACAAAGCCGATTGCCAACACCGCAGCTATCTTGCTTGTAAATCGAATAATCTTTGACAAAGTTAATAGCCGAATTGGGCTGACCTTACCCTGAGCAGGTGATTCGAAAGTTGTGTACATTACTCCCAATACATATATATCATGAGCTTTCTTCATCACTTTTTGATGTTCGTCAGGATTATCGTCCATCCATGCCTTAAGTAGAGCGGTTTCTTCTTCGGTAAGTTGACCGGCGAAGAACCGAAATAACATGGCATCTGTAATTTGAGTCTGTGTCATTTTTTTATTTGCTTCTATATATATAAGCCACAACTCAACCACTTTCCCCCTAAATTGTATTCATTTTTCGCAAATAAATATTTTTAATATATTATGGAAAATATTTATAATTGCAATGCATTGTATATTAGAGCATTAAATGAATGCTGCTTAATATGTGATTATCTCGAATAATTTAGTTATCTTTGTGTATCTGATATGACAATGGACACTACGGCGTTATCACATCAAATGTTCGATCAGTTATTTCGGCAAAATAAGCGACAATTATTCATTGTCGCTTTCAGTTATGTTCGGGATGAAGATGTCGCGCAGGATATTGTAAACGACAGTTTTATGTCCATATGGGAGCGTCGGGAGAGTATAGAGCCCACCAATCTGAAAGCCTATCTTTTCCGTGTTGTTAGAAATAATTGCCTTCATTATCGCCGGGACCAACAAATTGGGAGAGCGGTCTGTGAAAAGATCCGTCAAAAAGAAGCCGGTTTGATGGAGTATTACACGCGGACGATTGAAAGCTGCGATCCCAATGAATTGTTTACAACTGAAATTCTTACAATTTACAAAGAGCAAGTAGAGCAAATGCCGGATATAACCAAGCAGGTGTTTACTCTTAAAACAGAAGGTAGAAGTTATAAAGAGATTGCTGATATTCTGCACATCAGCATAAAAAAGGTCGATAAAGAGTTGCAAAAAGCCACAGCTAAGTTACGTGAGTCTCTTAAAGACTACTTGTCGGTTTTAGTTGTATTTTTTACTCTTCTCGAAAAATAAGTTCCTTAATCTATCAAACATTAAGTACTTTATTTTAGTCTTAGATATTTCGCACTATTAACGAGCTTATTGGGGCTCAATCTTTTTTTAAAATATTTATTTACGTAATACTTCGTTAAATTTGTAACTAATCCGTTGAAAACAAACAAGTCAATTGATAAAATTTAGCAAAACAAAATAGGTCAAGTGGCTGATTTTCAGTATCTTTAATGGTAAACTACCACACATTAAAGTAATGAACAAAACAGCACTTGACCAATATGAGGAAATCGTAACCGATGCTTTGAAAAGTTGTTCGGCGAAGTTACGCAAAAGTTTTAAAACAGCATTCATCCAACTCATGACTTTGTATATGGTACTGCCAAGAAAGATCAATTTCACCCAAATGGGGCGTTACTCAGACAGCTCAGAACAACGCTTCCGCCAGTTGTTTGAACGTGAGTTTGACTGGATGCAGTTCAACCTCTTCCTCATGCGGCAGCAGTTTGGTGAAAGTGCTAGAAAAGCCATTGCCTTCGATGCAAGCTACATTTCAAAGTCGGGAAAGAAGACTCCTTATATCGGCAAGTTCTGGTCGGGATGCGCTTCTACAATGAAACGGGGACTGGAGATTCTCGGTATCGGCATTGTCGACATTGACAGTCGGGACTGTATGATGCTACGTGCGGAACAGACACCGGACAAGGCGTATCTGGAAAAGCAAGGCGAAGAGTACAACCTTGTTGACTGGTATCTTGACGTATTCCGCAAATACAAGGACAAGTTGCTTGACATAACACGTTATATCGTTGCAGATGCCTGGTTCTCAAAGGCAAAGTTTGTCAATGAAGCCTGCCTGCTGGGATTCCATGTCATCAGCCGTCTGCGTGATGATGCCGCCTTGTGGTATTCACATGACGGTGTCCGCACAGGCAAACGGGGACGACCACGCATCAAAGGTGAGAAGATCGATTTTAAGAAACTCGTCCTTCAGCTGCGAGCTTCTCGACATGGAAGGAGGAAGGGCCTACTCTGTCAAGGCCTATTCAAAGGCAATGAAACGGAACATCAAAGTCGTGGTTCATTACGCAGAATCAGGAGGACACAAAATCTATTTCTCCACCGATCTTGAAATGTCGGCCCAAGACATCATCGAATACTATCGTACACGATTCCAAATCGAGTTTTGCTTCCGGGATTCCAAGCAGTTTACCGGACTCAAGGATTGCCAGGCAAGAGACTTGAAGAAACTTGACTTCGCTTTCAATGCGTCACTGGCCTCGGTAAACATCGCAAAGGTCATGCGCCAACTATACTATCCGTCGCGCTCCATCGGACTGCTAAAAGCCTATCTGAGTAATACTTATATGCTCAAAAGAATTTTCTGCAAGTCTGGTATGAAGCCGAACAGTACATTTAATGCTAAACTTATCAAAGAACTCTTTGGCATAGTGGCAGAAGCCGCTTAGCCGATATGTTGAATTTTTAACGGACTATTATTTACGGAAAATGAATACAATTTAGGGGGAAAGTGGTTGAGTTGTGGCTTATTATAATAGACAAGCTAACAACAGAAATAATAACTAATGACACTTCATCCTCCTTTGCGTTGGGTTCCTACGCTTTATTTTGCAATGGGCTTGCCGTTCGTGGTTCTGAACATGGTTTCTGCCGTTCTGTTCAAGGATCTCGGCATCTCGGACGCACAAATCGCGTTCTGGACATCGCTTATCATGTGGCCGTGGACGA